>ERZ1066118.924-NODE-924-length-21909-cov-35.347808_pt1 | contig 21909 bp, 20 predicted proteins | sample MGYA00382765_ERZ1066118 | MGnify/ENA primary metagenome ERZ1066118 (study PRJEB33369, sample SAMEA5778348) | biofilm metagenome | biome: Industrial cooling water; feature: Water cooling tower basin; material: Biofilm | place: United Arab Emirates | collected...
CCCCCAGCTCCCCCAGCTCCCCCAGCTCCCTCAGCTCCCTCAGCTCCCCCAGCTCTCCCACCCCAAGTAGGCAACTGGAACTGCCAGCAGGTAAGCTGGGAACAGAGGTAGTGAAGTTTGATCTATTTTCTACAATCTAAAATCCAGGCATTTTTATGAGTCAGCGAGATGGTTTTGCAGCGGGTTTTATTGCCGGATCGGTGTTTGGCGGTATAGTCGGTGGGGTGCTGGGAGCAATGCTAGCTTCTAGAATCAATCACCAAGAAACCGACGAAGTCGAAACCCCGAGGATCGTTGATGAAACTCCACCTGAGATTAAACCGGAAAAAGCGAAGAAACGCCAGATCGAAGCAGGTACATCCGAACAAAGGATAGAAATGGCGCGCCGCAGCTTGGAAGAGAAAATTGCTCAGTTGAATCAGACAATTGACGAAGCTCGTCAGCAACTGGCTAAAGTAAATGGTAATTCTACCTTGGGAACGAGCGATCGCGCTCTCTCCAGGGACGCCTAAATCAATCGATCCCCCTTGCTGGTGTAACCTATCCGATTACCGATCCGCGATCGCAACAGATGGGTTAAATTAAAGTCAAACGTCGATATCCTTGTAAATTCCGCAAAAAGCTGCAAAACTCATGGATGCTTCAGTCGCACTACTCATTAATACTCTGGCTACCTTCCTGCAAATCTATCTGATTCTGCTGTTTATTAGGATTCTGTTGAGTTGGTTCCCCAATGTCAACTGGTACGATCAGCCGTTTTCTATCCTCTCCCAGCTAACCGATCCTTACCTAAATATATTCCGCTCGTTCATTCCTCCATTGGGCGGCATTGACTTTTCCCCCATGTTGGCAATTATTCTGATTCAGGTTGTCTCTTCCCTACTCACCAGCCTGCAAAGAACAGTAGTGTTTTAGTTTTGTAGGGACTTGCCCCATAATTGTTGATTTGTACCCAAAATTCCAGAAAGCCGTGCCCCTGTTGTAGGGGCACGGCTTTCCATAATTGCTGATTTGTACCAGAGAATGTAGAATGTCTCCCTACTAACGACGCACTTTGCCTGCAAAGCCAGATGCCTTAAACTGCGTCAACTTCAAAGGTGTTGGTTGATTTGCAGCGACAGTAATTCTCAGTTCAAAATCGCTGACTCCGGGTGGCACTTCATCAATCGAACCTAAACGAGTGCGATTTTGCATGACTGTATCGTTATTGGCATCGTAGATGCGACCAAAAATATCGGCGTTATAGACATATTTTCCCGATGTATTTTCAGCTTTGCCAGTGATGAGAAAGCAGTTGGCACGCTTGACAGATCCGCTGAGGACTGAACCTTGTCCTACTTCGGGGGGACACTCATGGTAAGAAAGCTCGGACAGCTTGATGGGGGTTAACGCCCAAGCAGGTGGCGCAACTACCCAACTCATAATAGCGATCGCACAGGACAGCAGAAAAACACCGAAGGCTCGAAACCGCATAATTTACACCAAAAATTTCTCGTTGCACGCATCATCATCCCCTCAGCTTACCGCTCTGGGATTCATTGTGCTTAGATTTGCAATTATATATTTTACAATTGGCGCTTGGTACGACCCAACTGGGATAATCTACAATCAGCAATTTTCCGCTAAAATGCTGGCAATCAAGTTAATTCCAACCAGGGGAAACGCGATGAAATTAATCGGTCGAATTCCCGGACAAGCTTATTTATTGCTTGCCATTCTGATTTTTGCAGCAGCTAATCCAGTCACCCGTAGATTAACGCAACTGGGGGCGCAGAATTTAATTGATGGTCGCAATCCCATTTCTTTCTGCAATGTATTGTTTGTAGGAAATTTATGCGCGTTGTTGGTTTTAGTTCCTATTTTCCGCCCTCAATGGAATGCTCATTCCCTCAAACAAATTTCCCAGAAAAACTGGCTCAGTTTAATTGCCGTGACCATTCTGGGAGGAACTTTGAGTCCGGCTTTAACTTTTTCGGCGCTGTCTTTAACGACGGTTAATAATGTAGTTTTAATCGGACGCTTGGAACCGCCTTTAGTTTTGGCTTTATCAGTTTGGTTGTTGCGAGAAAGAGTAAATTCTTGGGTGGTAGGCGGTGCAGTAGTTTCGTTTATCGGCGTAGCGCTGACAATATTGCTGCAAAAACCAAGTGCAAATATGGTGAGTATGGGTGGTGGAATTGGTATCGGGCGGGGAGAATTGCTCGCAGCGATCGCCGCAATTTGTTTAGCGGTTTCTACGATTATCAGTAGAGCGAGTCTGCGTCAAGTACCTTTGGGAATATTCTCTATTTTTAGGACGGCAGTGGGGGCGGTTGTGTTTTTTGTGGCAGCGATCGCATTATACGGAGCGGGGCATTTTATGGATATATTCTCGCCTTTCCTCTGGCAGTGGATGCTCGTCTACGGCGCTGCAATCATTGTCGGCGGACAGTTGTGTTGGTATACGGGTTTGAAAAGTTCTAGCGCCTCAGAAGTGTCTCTGGCAAGCTCTTTTAGCCCGGTAGCAGGAATTTGCGCGGCATTTTTGATTTTAGGAGAAGCGCCCACGTTTGCCCAATATGTGGGAGGTAGTGCGATTTTAGTTGGTATTGTTTTAACTCAAATGGGGAATATGCGATCGCGCGTTCAAGAAAAGGCATTATCCCAAGTTAAAGATATCGATGGCGAAGTCGGTTTTAAAGGAATTTAACTTGCCTAATTAGTCTGTAGGAGGATGCCAGCCTGCGATCGTCCAACGACTCCGAGCTACAATAATCACTGGGTTATTCATTCGCAGACAAACAATTGTAGCTCGACCTACGGCTGTTAGACCTTCAACTCTTGTGCCATCAGGACTCCAGCTAAAGTGGTCAAGCCATCTTTGGGTGCGTGGATTAAATAAAGGTACAATTTCTCCAGTTAAAGGGTCAGTAGCTTCCCTAGAATCGCTCTTAAATTCGTTGCACGAACGACAAGCCAAACAAAGATTTTCAAAGGTAGTCTCTCCACCTTTAGAGATAGGTTGAATATGATCGAAGGTCAGAGGAATTCCGCTATTGGCTTCGCTTGTTAAACAATAACAGCAACGCCGACGATCGGTTTCTTCAATTCGAGTTCGTAAACTGTCAGAAATATAGGTAGACACAAAAAATCAAGGGGTTGGTACAATATGTCCCCGCCAGCGAAGTAATACCGCTGCTTGGGCTTTACGTAGCATAAAAAGATCGGCTTCGTGGCGCAGTGCCATCAATTCTAATCGTTCTGCTTCAGTCAGCGTACCGGTAGAATTGCCCTCAAGCAAAATGTTGTATCGCTCCATGTCAGATGCTGTTTTTCGACTATGGAAAACCTGCCATAATGCATTGTCATCGAGTTTGTCTAAAGCGGCAATATCAGGTTGAAATTCTTCTGGGACATCATCCCATGTGGGAGGACTCCCGACTTTTATCGCGTGGAGTATAATTTCTTCAAGCGATCGCCCGGTAGCACGAGCAGTATTAACCAAACGTTGATAAATAATTTCGGGAATTTGAAGTGTAACAGTTTCAACTGGCATATCGGTTTATAACCCCAAGTGTTGTCTTAAAGATTGACGCATTATGTCTACTGGAACATCTTGACGTTGCAACCAAATTTTTAACGCAGCTGCACCTTGTTGCACCAGCATTTCTAAACCATCAATCGCGATCGCTCCCCGATCTTGGGCTAATCTGAGAAACTGAGTCGGGTTGGGTGTATAAATTAGGTCGTAGGCGATCGCACCCTCTGGCAACAAATCCAATTCATCCCCACTCACAGGAGACTCATCCACCTTGGGATACATCCCCACGGGGGTTGTATTCACCAATAAATTGACTTGAGAAAGCAATTCTGGTAATTTTTGCCAGATAGAGACGCTTAATCTCTCAATAATCGTTGCATCTCGCCAACTGGCTAAAAAATCGTTTAATGTCTCCTGGTTGCGACCAACAACAATGATATTTGCACAACCCAAGTCGGCGCAACCCTTCACTACTGCCCGCGCTGCCCCACCATTGCCTAAAATTACGGCTGTAGTCTGATGCCAATTTCTGGGGGAGAGGTGTTGTAACGGGGCGAGAAACCCTTCGACATCGGTATTTGTGCCACTCCAACCATTTTCGGTGCGCCAAACGGTGTTAACGGCTCCTACAGCTTGAGCAATATCGGATACTTGAGATAATAGAGGGATAATTGCTTGCTTATGGGGAATGGTGGCGTTAAAGCCTACAAGGTTATCGATAGCGGTAAAGCTAGCGATCGCATAAGGCAACTTTTCCGGTTCAATCGGAAAAGGTATGTAAGCATAATCTAGCCCCATGTGGGCAAGCGCGGCATTTTGCATCACTGGTGAGAGGGAATGCTCAATTGGATAACCAATGATGCCTAATAATTTAGTTTTACCTGTAATCATATTCCTACTATTGAATAGAGTAAGCAATGGGGTCAGGGGGAAGGGGATTTTATGAGTATGCCGGAAGCGGGGGTATTACCACCAGGAACTCGGTTACGCGATCGCTATATAATTGAGCGGGTTTTAGGACAGGGAGGTTTTGGCATCACCTACCTGGCACAAGATATCGGGCGTTTCAACGAACCTGTCGCAATTAAAGAACTGACGCCCTTTGCCCAAACTACTACTAGCTTGCAAAAAGCAGAAGAACTGTTTGAGCGAGAAGCGGCAATTCTATACAAACTCAATCATCCCCAAATTCCCCGGTTTTGGGAATTCTTTCGCGAAGAGAAACGACTGTTTTTAGCCCAAGATTATATTGCAGGCGAAACCTACCATTCTTTATTAAAGCAGCGAGTGGCACGCGGCGCGAGCTTTAGCGAAGCAGAAATTATCCAACTGTTGCGCGATTTACTGCCTGTCTTAAGCTATCTGCATCGCAGCGGCGTGGTTCACCGCGATATCTCTCCGGATAATATGATCTTGCGATCGCAAGACAAACTTCCCGTCTTAATTGATTTGGGCGGCGTCAAGCAAATAGCGATGAACGTAGCTTATCAATTAGCTGGAGGAAAAGCTACCAGTACTAACACCCGTTTGGGTAAACTTGGCTATGCCCCAGACGAGCAAATGCGATTGGGGCATGTAGCACCCTACAGCGATTTATACGCTTTGGGCGTGACTGCGGTTGTATTAATGACAGGTAAACAACCCCAAGAATTAATCGACCCCCATACAATGGAGTGGATTTGGGAGAAACAGCTAAGCATCAGCTATCAAACGCGGCGGATTCTCAACCGCATGTTAGCGAATCAACCTGCAAAGCGGTTTCAATCGGCAGATGAAATACTACAAATAATAGAATCAGGTGGAGCTGTATCACCTGCAAACTATTCGCTCATATCCTATACTGAACCAGAGCCTATAGCGCCAAAGAAATCAAACCCACAGCAACCAAAGCCAGTTGCTGTATCTGAAATCAAAACTGTATTTACTAATAATTCTGGAAAAGGAGCGCTTTTAGATAATTCAGTTCAAGTGCCACCGGAAATTAAAGGATGGAATTGGGGTGCTTTTTTACTACCGGGTGTTTGGTGTATCACCAATCGAGTTTGGATTGGACTGCTTGCCTGGGCTGACCCAACTTTGATTATGTCTTTAGCATTACCTTGGTTGGCAATGGGATTCATTCTAGGCGTTAAAGGCAACGAATGGGCGTGGAAAAGCCGCAAGTGGGAAAGCATTGCTGCTTTTAAAGCACATCAAAGAGCCTGGGCAATTGTTAGTTTTATCCTGTTCGGGCTTTTAATATTCTGCCTGTTATCGATTGGTCTGATTGTATTTGTATGGTTAGGTTCCATTGGTAGATAATCTGGAGGTAAATCTAAAAATAATTAACTCAAATTGCGAGTTGTTTCATACATGGCTGCTAATGGCTAATAGGTAATGGCTCATTTGTCAAAAATCCTAGATTAGCAATTAGCCATTAGCTATTAGCAAACAGTTTTAATCAATTCGACAATCCTTAGATAATATAACTATACCAAACTACCATGCCAGCCCCCCCCAGATCTGCCAGTAGAGGACGAAAAAGCCATCTTGGCTGTTATTCCTAAAGCCAGCAAGCCGCCTCTGGTTCAAAAAGTCCCCCTGCGCCTAATTTTAGTTGTGCCGTTCGTTTTACAAATTTTTGCGGCTGTAGGAATAACTGGGTATTTGTCATTACGCAATGGTTCTAAAGCCGTTAACGATGTCGCAGCTCAATTGCGCCACGAAGTCACTTCGCGAATTAAAGAACGCCTTCAAACTTATCTGGCAACGCCCCAACTTGTAAATCAAATTAATGCCGATAGCATTCGTTTGGGCGAATTAAATATCCAAAATTTTTCCCAAATGCAACGCCATTTTTGGCAACAGACTAAATGGTTTAAACAAGTCACATTTTTGAGTTTTGCCAACAATGCAGGTGATTTTATTGGGGTAGGACGCGACTTAGATGGCAAAACAATTATTACTAGCTCAGATAAATCTACCGGCAATCATCTGCTGAGTTATCAAGTGAATAGTCAGGGCGATCGCGGCAAATTAACCGCTGACTTATCCGTGGTAAAATATGATGCGCGGGTTCGTCCTTGGTATCAAACTGCTGTTAAAGCTGGTACAACCGCTTGGACGCCTATTTATGTCTGGACATCGGGGGAAATTGGGATTGATTCTGTCAGCCCGGTTTACAAGCAAGACAAGTTACAGGGAGTTTTATCGGTTTCTCTGTCTCTCTCAGAGATCGGAAAATTTCTCGGTAAACTAAAAATTGGCAATTCCGGACAAACCGTAATTATAGAACGTTCTGGATTAATTGTCGCTACTTCTATTGTGGAAAAACTTTGTCTTCCAGTATCGCCACCCATAACGGAAAAGAAAAAAGTGCCGCGACTGAGGGGAAGCAATAAATGTCAGCGACTCAAAGTAACAGAAAGCCGGGAACCTTTAATTCGATATAGCGGTAAACACTTGCTCAAAGAGTTTGGGGATTTAAATCGGGTTGAAAATACCAAACAAACCATTTTTAATTGGAGAGGAAAGCGACAATTTTTACAAATTACTCCTTTCCGAAATGCTCAAGGTTTGGATTGGTTAATTGTGGTAGTAGTGCCAGAATCTGACTTTATGGAAAAAATTAACGCCAATACTCGCACTACTATTTTACTATGTTTAGGTGCTTTAGGTCTAGCGACTGGATTGGGTATTTTTACCTCGCGTTGGATTAGCAAACCGATTTTGAAATTGCGGGATGCTAGTTTAGCGATCGCATCTGGCAATTTCGATCAAAATATTACCATTAATGGAATAGAAGAATTGATGGTTTTAGGAATTGCTTTCAATCAAATGGGCGAACAACTAAAACAATCCCGGATTCAGTTACAGGAAAAAGTCGCAGAAAGAACCCAAGAACTAGCACAAGAAATACGCGATCGCACTCTGGCACAAGAAGCATTGCGGCAAAGAGCAACTATTCTCAGCAACCAGTATCAAGTGTTAACAGAACTTGCTAAAGATTCGACCTTACATCAAGGGGATTTACTAGCAAGCTTGAAAAAATTAACTGAAGCAACAGCCAACACGTTAGCAGTAGAAAGAGTCAGCGTTTGGCTTTACGATGAAACCAAAGCCAACTTAGTTTGTATCGATCTTTACGAGCAAAGTTTTCAACAGCATCAAGCCGAAACTAAACTTTTAGTGGCAGACTATCCAGTTTATTTTAAAGCGCTGGAAAGCGAGACAATCATCTGTGCCGATAATGCCATAACAGATCCGAGAACTAAAGAATTTAATCAAACTTATTTAAATCCTTTAAATATCAATTCCCTGTTAGATGTGCCGATTCAGCGAGGTGAAGAAAGAATCGGGGTTGTATGTTTAGAACAAGTAGGATTTAGCCATAATTGGACGCTAGAAGAGCAAAGCTTTGCTCGTTCCATTGCCGACTTCGTTTCCCTCGCCATCGAAAGCCGCAATCGCCGACAAGCAGAAATTGCACTGCAACAAGCCAAAGAAGCGGCTGAAGTTGCCAATCAAGCAAAAAGCGAATTTCTTGCTAATATGAGCCACGAACTTCGTACCCCTCTTAACGGCATTTTGGGTTACGCTCAAATCTTCAGAAATTACCCGAAACTAGGGGAAAAAGAACGAAAAGGTATCGAGATTATCTATCAATGCGGCTCCCACTTGCTGACCTTAATTAACGATATCTTGGATTTATCTAAAATCGAAGCGAGGAAAATGGAATTATTTCCAAGAGATTTTCATTTCCCCTCCTTTGTACAAGGTGTGGCGCAGATATGCCGCATCCGTGCCGAACAGAAAGATTTAAGTTTTATTTACCAAATCGACCCCAATTTACCAGTTGGCATTCGTGCAGATGAAAAACGCTTGCGACAAGTTTTGCTAAATTTATTAGGTAATGCAGTGAAATTCACCAAAACTGGCTCGGTAACCTTTAGTATCAGGCTGATGGAACCAGATAAACAATATAAATATCCTAAAAATTATCAAGTTCGGTTTACCATTAAAGATACCGGCGTTGGCATGACGCCAGAACAATTAGCAAAAATATTTTTGCCTTTTGAACAAGTGGGAGACAATAAATTTAAAGCCGAAGGAACCGGACTAGGATTGGCAATTAGCCAAAAAATAGTTGAAATGATGGGCAGTAAGATTCAAGTGAGGAGTCAAATCGGTGTGGGTAGCGAATTTTGGCTCGACTTTAACTTCCCTAGTGCAGTTGAATCGGTAGATTTTACTGCCACTAACGAACCAGGACAGATTATTGGTTTTGCGGGTACACCGCGGAAAATCCTCGTCGTCGATGACGTGGAAGAAAATCGATCTGTTATTTTCGATTTACTCGTGCCTTTAGGATTTGAAGTGATAGAAGCGACCAACGGAAAAGTAGCTTTAGAAACCCTCGCACAAGTTAAACCAGATTTGATAATTACTGACTTGGTCATGCCAATAATCGATGGCTTTGAACTAATTAGTCGCATCCGAAAAATGCCAAAATTAAATGATATAATTATTATGGCTTCTTCAGCCAGCGTATATGAAAACGATCGGCAGAAATGTATAGAAATTGGCAGTAATGACTTTTTAGCCAAACCTGTAGAGGCTGAAATGTTATTTGAAAAGTTACAAAAGTATCTCCAGTTGGAATGGATTTACGCTGCTAAGCAGCAGGAAGCAAGCAAACCAGCGAATGTAGAAGTGATTCCGCCCCCAACAGCCGAACTAGAAAAACTTTACGATTTAGCGCTTAGAGGCCATTTGAAAGGGATCGATCAACAGTTAAAAACAATAGATAAAATTGATGATAAATATTTGCCGTTTACCTCACAAGTTAAAGAATTAGCGCGCGGTTTTAAACTGAAAAAAATTAAGGAATTTTTGGGTAAATACCGCTGAACAACTAAAGCCACCTAGCAATAAGGTGGCAACGTGCAAAGTGCGAAAATTGTATTGACTAGAATGGGTTAAATTGCTACTGGTTGCGATCGCGTCAGCGTGCCGGAGGCATATCGCGCGCATACGGCTATTTTGAAGTCAATACACGGCTATAATCACTTCGGAGTTAAGATGAACGAGAATGCCCAGACAGAAAGGCGTCCCGATGGATTGGGACGAACTCAAAAGTAAACGTACTTTGACGCTTACTGATACAGCATGGGCTGGATTGGAAGCCCTGGCTCAACAGTTGGGAATCAAAAGCAAATCAGACTTAATTGAGGCGATTGGGCGTCAGGTTGTGCCATTAGCCGAGGAAGGGTTTACACCAGAGGAGCGACAAGCAGTAAAAAAGCATTAAACGAACTGATCTCCCTCTATCGAGATGAGTTAGCAGGACGGGGAATCTACAAACACCGTAAGGCTAAAGGCTCACGCATTGAGCAATTACAACAGCAGATTGAGGCGTGGGAAGCAATGCTTGAAAAGTTGGGAGGGAGTGAGTGAGCGATCGCAAAAGCTTGCGCTGCGCCGATTCGTGCCCTTGGCATATCGCATTCTTCATCGAAAAGCGATCGCACCACTGCCCTTATTTATTCGCCTTCCTCTTGTTCTAAAATCGCTTCTATATCCCGTGCGGTGTGGATAATTCGCACGATTTCAATGTAGTCATCACCAGATAAATAAAAAATTATATGCTTCTCAAATCCCTTAACTGACCACTTCCGCAAGCCTTCTAAACGAGGATTAGTTACTGGATAAGACCGACCCATGCCTGACATTTGAGCTAATCTAGCACAGGTCTGACGTACTGCATCAAAAAATCGCAAGGCTGCATCTGAGTTGTTCTGGGCAATGTAAGCAAAGTGTTCGTCTATATCTTGGCTTGCCCTTGGCGTGAAGACAATGCGTTTGGTCATTCCTGAGTTTCTTGAAGCCCTTGCATCAACTGAGTGCGTTTTTGCTCCCACCAATCATCTGTCGCTTCTATGGGGTCGCCACTATCCAAGCCTTCTAGTAATAATGCCTCAACTCGTGCAGCTTTGGCTTGTTCTTGCAGAATTAGGTGCAGGATGTATTCGGAAGCATTGCTGTAGCCTCCCTTAGCCACTTGTTGCTCGACAAACGATTGAATTGTCTCAGGAAGCGAAATATTGACCGCCATCATAACTGTTTTACTGATTCCGGTTGTCTTTAGTCTACTTGTTTAACTTTTAACTTACTCTCCCTCTACCGATCAAAGCTTCTGGGGTTCTCTCGCCAGCACCGATCGATGCGATCGCTCAAAAACCGCACAACTACATTATTAGTGGATCACCTATGAGCAATAATTAATTACTGTAGAAAAAATTTAAAGCGGGCGGCGGGAATCGAACCCGCGTCTTTAGCTTGGAAGGCTAAGGTATTACCATTATACCACGCCCGCGCGGCAAGGCATTGTGCCTGCAACTTTACTAACATAACACAATTTGCCAGGAACCACAACAGGTTCACTCTTTTATTTGCGGATCTACCCAGAAAGTCTGAACGGTTTCATCGACGCCTTTAAGTTGCAGGGGACTGCCCTTAATAATTTCATCCTCCTTTAAATAATCTGCGACTGCGGCAGAAACTAGGATGCCATTGGGTTTGGCGGCTTCTTGCAGGCGCGAGGCGATGTTGACGGTGGGGCCAATCGCGGTATAGTCGGAGCGCTGGGCGCTGCCGAACATGCCGACTACAGCCGTTCCCTGGTGAATGCCGCAGCGGAACTGGACTTCGGGGATGCCCTGTTCGCTCCAGCGGGCGTTGAGTTTGCTTAGGACTTGTTGCATTTGCCGCGCGGCAGCGATCGCACGCCTTACCTGTTCGTTGGGCGTCAAGTCTTCCGGCGCGCCAAACATCGCCAACACGGCATCGCCCATAAATTTATCCACCGTGCCGCCGTTATCGAACACTACCTTGCTCATCCCTTCCAGGTATTCATTTAACAACTCGGCAATGCGGCGCGATCGCAATGTATTCGACAGTTGCGTAAATCCCACAATATCGCTGAACAAAATTGTTACCAATCTTGGTTCCGGACGCAAATCGAGCATCAGCGTTCCCGCAGCCGCTCTTTCTACCATTCCTGGGGGTAAAAAGCGCTTCAGTACAGATTCGGTGAGGTAGGTATTCAACTCGCTCACCCGGCGCTCGTTTTCCTTCAGCGCCAGCAAATTTCGCACCTCTGCCAACAATTCGCGATCGTTAAACGGCTTTGCTAGATAGGCATCCGCCCCCATTTCTGCCCCTTCGATGCGGGTATCGTCGTCCACTTTCGCCGTCAGCAGGATAATCGGCGTTCCGGCTAAATTTTCGTCGTCGCGCACCATCCGGATCAAGTCCCAGCCCGACACCACGGGCATCATCAAATCTGTGACGATTAGTTGGGGATGTTTTGTTTTGGCGATGGTGTAGCCTTCTGCCCCATCGCGGGCTGCGATCGCGTCAAACCCGCTAGAGCGTAAAATTCGGGATACGTAGGCGCGTAAATCGGGATTGTCATCGACGACTAAGATTGTGGGGGCGATGGAAGATTCTTCGCCTGCTTTTAACTCTTCTGTTTTTGACTCCTCTAATAGTTCTAAATCTGCTAATTCTACCGCCGCGCGGGAAAGTTCGACTTGGGTTTGTACTTCCAGCACTTGATCTATCGGTAGGTGCGCCGTTCCAGTTTGCAGCCAAACTGTAAAAGTGGTTCCAGCTTCATAAATCGACTCGACTGAAATTTGACCGCCGTGGATTTCGACTAATTCTTTTACCAAAGCCAGACCTAAACCGCTACCTTCATAAGAACGATTCACCGAGCCTTCCGCTTGACGAAATCGCTCGAATAAGTGGGGGATTTGCTCGGTACGAATGCCAATCCCGGTATCTTTAACTTGGATGCGGATGTGATCGCCAGCCGGTTCGACTTTAACGGCAATTATGCCGCCAGCGTTGGTAAATTTCATCGCATTTGACAGTAGGTTGTATAGCACCTTGTCAAATTTTTCTGGGTCTAAATAAACCAGCGGACAGGATTTTAATTCGCTCACCAAACGCAAATTTTTTTTCTCACAATAGGGGCGGAATGCTTCGACAATTTGACCGATCATTTCGATCAAATCGCAAGGTCGAAACCGGGCTTGCACTCGACCGGCATCGATGCGCTGGATATCTAATAATTGGTTAACCAGTCGTAGCAGACGGCGACAGCTGCGTAAAGCGATTTCTGCTTGTTCGTAAGGCAAACCTTGTTTTTGCGATACTACCGATTCCAAAGGCCCCATCATTAGGGTTAAAGGGGTGCGAAATTCGTGGGAAATATTTTGGAAGAATTCGGTTTTTTGCCGGTCTAATTCCAGCAAACGTTCTGCTTGCTGTCGCGTTTTCTGGTAGAGGCGGGACTGCTGCACAGCGATCGCAGCTTGCGCGGCGACGGCTTGCGCCAAACCAATATCCATCTGTTTCCACAGGCGCGGCTGCTGGGCTTCCCGCAAGGAAATACTGCCAATAATCTTACCGTCAGATAACAAGGGCACCACCAACAAAGCCCTAGCACTTTGGCGCAGCGGCAATTCAAATCCTTTCAGCCTGGGCGTCGCTTCCAAGTCGCTAATTACCACGGGTTGTTGCGTAATCAACAACTGTTGCAAGACGGGATTGCCCGCTATCGGCACTTGAGATTGAGGTAATTGTAAAAGGTTGGGCGATTTTGGCGTTTTGGGAATTGGTTCTTCCAGATCGCAACTCATCACCGAAACTTCAAAATTTTTATCGTACAATCCCACGCACTGGACATATTCATCCGATTCAGTCCACAAAGACAGGGCACAGCCATCGACTTGTAAAGCTTGCCCTAACTCGTAGGTAATCGCGGCAAAGATATCCTGGGGATTGAGGCTGGAACGAATGGCGCGGGTGATGCTGTTGATTAAAGCTTCCCGTTTCGCCATCGCCAGAGAGCGTTCGTAAGCGCGGGCTTGAGAAAGCCCCAGGGCAGCTTGATCGGCGACCATATACGCCAGTTGCACCTCATCATCTTGCCACTGGCGGAGAGTGCCGCACTGGTGCAGCGCCATCACTGCCATTAATTCCTGCTGGCAGATCAGGGGGACTACAAGGGAAGAGCGAATATTGGCGGTTTGGTAGGCGCGCGATCGCAATTGTAGTTCGATCGTTTCTCCTTGGATGCGCTCGTCATTCGTCGTATCAAAAATTACCTGCACATCGCTAACTTCCCAAACCGTTTGGGCTAAAATCGGCGATGAAGTTGGTTCTGGTTCGTTTTGCTTGGGTTTACCTTGAGGTTTCTGGTAGACAAACCATTGGTTAACCATCTGATCGTCTTGGAACGGACGGATAATACAAGCATCCACCTCGAGCATATGACCGACAGTGTTAGCGATCGTTTGCAGGATTTCTCGATAGTCAGTGCGCGAGCGAATCGTATTGGTAACTGTATTGAGCAAAGATTCCTGGCGCAGGGTGCGGCACAACTCCCGCGTGCGCGCTTTCAAAACGTTGTGGGTATCCAAAGCTTGTTTTACCAATCCCCGCAGTTCTTCCGCTTCCCAGGGTTTGGTCACATACTTGAACACTTTACCCGCATTGATCGCTTCTACCAAGTCTTCTACATCCGTATAGCCGGTCAAAATAATGCGGATGATATCTGGATATTGGGTAGCAGTCAGGCTCAAAAACTCGGTGCCGCTCATCTGGGGCATCCGCTGATCGGAGATAATTACAGCAATATCCTTGTGATTGGCTAAAATATCCAGTGCTGCTGGCCCCGAAGTCGCCCGCAACACTTGGTATTCGCGATAAAACGTGCGGTATAGCAAGTCAAGATTATCTGGTTCGTCATCGACAACCAAAATTTTCGGCTTGCTAAAGTTTTGAGATGTCATCCACCGCTCTCCTGCTGCTGTTGACCCTCTGGGTGAAAAACGTCTGGTTCAAATTCAAGGGCAAAAGGTTACATCCACGGATGATAAACTGATGTAGCGATCCCTGCTGCGATCTGATTTTGTCTGAGTTGCCCATCCTTTAAAAACCAATGTGACAGTTGTCGGCAGTACACCCTGTTTATTCATCTTTACTTCTGCCGTGGAGGCTCCCGCTATCCCATATGGTTAACGGTGAGAGACAGATGCACTAGATCGGCACGGATATGGGGTGCGATGGTTCGAGCGATCGCTTCGCTTCACACGCAGCCTGCCTCTAGCATACCGCCCCTTTTTGATTGCGAAAGCCCAGAGACAAAACCATTCGTTTGCTTGCCTCCCGCTTCAGCCCTTCTCACGGCAGAAAAGTGCGATTGCCTTTGTTGTTTACTTCTTAAGCTTACCCAGCAGGCAAACCTTTCTAACATTTGCACCCCCACCCTGGCTAAGGATACTCATGGTGCTGACCTCAAGCCGGGAAAATTCCTAAAATTGATCTAGCAGGCGATCGCAACTATTGGCAGAGCTTTCAACCCTACTTGCTGTCAACCAAGGTGCAAAAGTGCGATCGCTTAAACCTAGCTGTAAATATCAAGATAGATTAACCGAACTTTGCCCAAAGCATAATGTCAGTAAACCTGGAAGTCATAAACTTATTTTCATCAACAAAACACCACCAGCAAAAAATGACCGCACAATCGGAGAGTACCTCCCACTGTCAAACCCGTGCTGCTACACCCAAGGATTTGACCGCTATTGCCGAAATCCTTGCCGATAGCTTTCATTCTCGTGCGGGCATCAATGGCTGGATTTATCCTCTGTTGCGCTTGGGTATCTATGAAGATATCCGGAATCGGCTAAACAGTAGCTCGCCCCATTACGTTTGTCTTGTAGCTGTAGTTTCTGCCACCCATCACCCTAACTCCTGGGAGTACCTGGCAGGAACGGTGGAAATGGCGTTGCGGTCGAACTATCCTTGGCCTTTTAATAATTCTTGTTTCTACCCATACCTGTCTAATTTGGCAGTGCAGCAGGATTGTCGCCGCCAAGGAGCAGCGCAGCAATTATTGCTCAAGTGCGAACGCATTGCCCTGGCATGGGGTTTCCAAGATATCTACCTTCACGTGTTGGAAAACAACCATCAAGCACGCAGCCTCTATTTTAAATTAGGCTACCGATTGCACCGAATTGATGGTACTTGGACTTCTCTGTTGCTAGGGCAACCCCGCCGTCTTCTGCTGCACAAGCAAATTAAGCTTCCAGCACAGAGTAATATAGAACGCGACTAACATGAAAACCGTATCGGCTCCGCATTTTTTTATGCCTCAAGAGATGGATCGTGCAAATGCCTCCGATATTTTAACTGAGTTGCAAAATGGCAAGCTCATGATCGTAAATGCCCGCAGGCGGAATGGTTTAATTCTTTATAAGGACTTTCACGCCGAGTTTGCCGGACCTGGATCGGCGGTGGGTGGCTCTTTTGATATGTCTTGTCAGCGAGTACTTCCGGTGGGAAATTTTTCTTTACTCGAACCGGAATCGGATGAAGATCGCCAGAAAGCTTATTTGATTCGACGACAGTGGATTCGCTTCACCAAACAAGTTACCGATGAACCACAGCCAATCCAGCGCGCACAGAAAATTCTGACTCAGTTTGAAGCATTTTTTGATGCTCAAACTGTTTCCCAAATGCCGGATGAAGCTTTCGCCAAATTAGTTGGTGTTTTACCACAAACGGTTCATTTTGTGCGTCGTACTGGTGAGGATTCAGACGCTAAAAGATAAAGCTGGGGGAGCTGGGGGAGCTGGGGGAGCTGGGGGAGCTGAGGGAGAAAGAAGCTTTCTCTTTGTTGGGTTGTCCTCAGCTACTTTAGCCAGACTCACGCAAGGTGAAGTCAGAAACCAGGTTTCTTTGCCTAAGTTCTGTTTATCAAAACAGATAACCTTAATAATGCCGTGTCCCGGCTGCTAATTATGGGTAATCGACCGCACATGATATACAGCGATTCTCGCTGTTATGAGGTACAGCATTACTGATACTGAGCAAGATGGCGAAGTCATTAATTTCTATCTCCCTCAGCTCCCTCAGCTCCCTCAGCTCCCTCAGCTAGTGAGTGTACCTCATAACAGCGCAACCCGCTGTAAGTCCTGTTTAGGTCAGAGCTGCTTGCAAGCGATCGCGCGATCGCTTATTCTCCTCGCTAGTCCCTACGGTGAGGCGCAGTCCTCCTCCTGTATGCCGTATCAGCGTCCCTTGTGCTTTCAATCGCTGCGCTAGCTCGTTTTCGCTGCCGCTAGTCAGTCGGAAGAAAATAAAATTAGCGGCACTAGGCCAAACTTTTAGTGCTGGATTTTGAGTTAAATCGGCGATTAACTGCTCTCGTTCGGCTAGCATTTGACTCACCGATGCTAGCAATTGTGAGCGGTGGGAAAGGGCTACCATTGCAGCAGCTTGGGAAAAGCTGGGCAGATTGTAGGGTAAGCGAATTTTTTCTAAGGCGGCAATCAATTCTGGATGAGCGATCGCATATCCTACTCTATGGGCGGCTAACCGAAATGCTTTGGAAAATGTCCGCAATACTACCCAATTCGGACGACGAGATAATTCACCCACAACCGTTGTTTGACTGAATTCAAAATAAGCTTCGTCTATGACTACCAATATGGTTTCTGGTAAACTTTTGAGCCAGTCCAACTCGTTGGCGGTTAAAGCATTGGCGGTAGGCGAATTGGGGTGAACCGCGAACACAACTCGAATTGGCGGATTCTGAGTTTGTGCGATCGCTTTTTGAGCTGCTGCTAGGTCAATTTCAAAGTTAGCTTCGTTTCGACCAACTGAAAATACAGGAATCCCCAAAGTTTGAGCCAAAATTGCATACATCGAGAAGGTAGGATTGGCGACTAGGATCGACCCTTCTCCCCGCAAACAAGTAGCAATTAACACCGAGCGAATTAGTTCATCAGAGCCATTACCGACGGAAATCGAATCCGGCGTCACTGGTGCTGGGGTAGCAAACTCGTTAACATAATCAGCGATCGCTTGCTTCAGTGCAATATAAGCTCCATCTGGATAGCGGTTGCTTTCAATTATCTGCTGAAAAGTCCAACCCAACTTTTGTTTTAACTCGACAGGCAAATCAAACGGACTTTCATTAGTATCCAACCGATCTAAAAGCATGTCCGATTGGACGGGTTCTCCCGCAATACCCCCCGGATGGGGCGTGTAGGCAGTCAGTTGGGCAAGGTCTGAGCGAATGTATGGCAGCATGTATAGCTAGGGGTTAGGGGTTAGGGATTAGGGGAAGAAAAAGGTTCTGGTAATAACGCCAGTTGCTAGTTACAAATATTGTCGGTTTGATCCCCCCTAACCCCCCTTAAAAAGGGGGGCTAGCACCGGATTCAAAGTCCCCCTTCTTAAGGGGGATTTAGGGGGATCTAAAATGCTTGACCTCATAACTAGCAACTTGAGTTAATATCACATCTATCTAAGACAAACAGATAACGTTAATTGTGCCGTGTCCCGGCTGATGATGATGGGTAATCGACCAGACATGATATAACAGCCAGGTTTCAATTAGAAAGCTGGCAAAACGCCACAATAGCTTGCCAAATTTCCGGCAGCACATTATCTAGGGAATGATCGCTATCGAGTTCGATCAATTTGACCCAGGGACGCTCAAATGCGAAATTGCGGCTGCTTTCAATCGGGATAATTTCATCTTGACTTCCGTGCAGAATTAAGGTAGGAATTGGGCGGTTGAGTGATTCGTTTTGATAGGTTTGAGCATCTTGAATAAAGTCGTAACTTAAGGGCAGCGATCGCTTTTCTCCATAATGATAAACAGACAGATATCCCTCACTTTGCCACTGGTTTAGGGTTGGTTCTCCCAAACGAGGCAACCAATGGGTGAGAAATTGCAAAGCTGGGGCTAACAGTACCAGCCTCTGGCATTGCAGTTGTTTTTGTGCCAATATCGTCGCCGTCCAACCTCCCAAACTCGAACCGATCAGCGTTACTGGCGTGGGCGGGGGTGGAAATTCTGCTTCCACTTGACGCAGCTGTCGGCTAATGGTCAGATGGGAAAAATCCCCTTGATTGAGATCGGGAAGTACCAGGGGAATTTGCCAAGAAGTAAAGCGCGATCGCAAATACTCGGCTTTAGCCGACTGAGGACTAGAAGCAAATCCATGTAGATAAATAAAAGCTTGGGGCTGATTCCTCATCTGATCCTGCGGTTGGGGAAATTTTGCCGTCGCTGGTTCATGCGTTGCGCCAGTTGTCGGCGTTGCTCTGGGGTCAGGACTTGTCGCATTTCCAACATACTTTCAAATCTTACCTGAGCTAGCTGCTGTCTTAAAGATTGAACTTGATTGTGTTTAGTGCGAATTTGGTTGGTATCGGCGTTACTTGCCATTAACTGTTGCAATTCGCTTTCAGCTTGGCGCAAAGCTTGAGCGCGTTGGGAGATTTGGTTTTGATAGCGCGAGCGAATCGCCTGCATTTGCTGCATTTGATCTGGCGTTAAGTTTAATTCTCCGATCCAGCGAGGCATTCCTCGCGGTGGTCGATTTGGTCTTCGTTCATTCTGGGCGATACTTAAAGGCAATAAGGAATCTGGTACGGCTAAGACAGATGTGCTATCTAGAGTCAGGCTGAAAACAGCGATCGCAAAACCTAAACGCAACCACATAAAAATTATCTCCTTTGATCTCAATTGCTCGAATGGCTTGGCTCAAACTCATCGAGTTCTGTATCGCTGGCTTCGCTGCTATCCCCAACATCATCCCAGTTATTTTCTATAAATTTTTCCAAACTGGCTAGTTCCGCAGCGTTTGGTATGGGGTGCATTAGCAAACTGATGCTTCCCCAAGCAATTAACAGACTAGCAGCCATAACTGACGGTATCAGCCAAAAACGCTGGTAGGTCAAAGTTCTCGTCTGGGGAGATGCTACGGCAGCGGTGATAATCCGTTGCTCCAAATCCGGTGCAGGAGAGGGAGGGATGGGGCGATGTTGCTGCAAAAAATGTACCAAGCGATCGCTATCATTTTTTGGCGGCTGGCTCATAACTGTACTCCTTGTGCTTCTAAAAACTGCCGCATCGCTGCACGAGCGTGGAACAGCCGCGATTTAACCGTGCCTACTGGAATCCCCAAAATCTCAGCTACCTCTTTTTGCGGTACTTCTTCTAGATCGTGCAATACCAATACGGCGCGATGCTCTAGCTTGATCTGTTGCAGTCCCCGCTGTACGAGATCTTGATAGTGCAAATGCATCAAGTCAGGTGCAGGGAATAGCTTGGCGGCATCAGCAATCAGTTTTGCATCTTGAGAATGCTGTTGGGCTAGCTGACGCCGCCGATCTGAAGCTACATTCCAGGTGATGCGATACAGCCAGGTGGAAAATTGGGACGCCTGCCGCAGATGGGGCAATCCTTTCCAAACTCGCAAAAAAACTTCTTGCACCAAATCGTCGAGCAACGATGACCCACACAGGCGGTACAGTGTCGATCTGACTCGCTGTTGGTAGCGCTGGTAGAGTTGTCGAAAACAATCCTTGTTACCCTGCAAGCATTGTCCGACTAGGTATGAGTCGGACTGCTGTTGGGCTAATCTATCTACCTCTGGTACAACTGACACCTGTCGGTTTTCCTCACCCTGAGAGCGATTTCCGATCTTATTTAGACTGGGTAAGTATAAGAAAGGTTCAAAAATACCGGAACTAGGGGCAGAAAAAACTCGTGAACGACCAGCAACAAGCGAGAAAATTATTCTCTGACAGCTTGTTTCGCTTTAGGCTGATAGCCTCCCTTTCTCTGCCCGATCCTGTTTATATCGGTTTCTGCTTTATGCCACCTTCATAAAACTATAAGGCTAGAGTATAGGCTAAAAGCTATATCCCGTGAAGCTTTTCCCGCTTCTTTACATATTTTAAAAGATTTTATCTGTAATGTTTACGTGAACTTTCGTAGGTATAATAGACGTTTGCTGTGGCTAATCGGCTAAATTTTTACGTATAAATCACGAGCAGAAAACTCCGATCGGTTAAAGACTTCATGAAGAGCTGTGGAAATTTGATGGACAATTGAGCAGCCATTCTGGCAAAAAGCCTCAATTTCAGTGTTGGTCAGCCGTTAACATGCGTTTTTAGGAGAAAAATTTTGATGGCTACTTCAAAGCCGGTCAAGAAATTACTCCGCTCCGAAGAACCTACCCAAAACTAGACACATCTAGTCATTTGTGGACAAGTCGGAGCGTGCAGACTAAGCGAAAGCTACGATTTTTGAGTCATGACACCTTGGTGTGAACGCCAGCACCATGACGGCAGTCGCTCATGGCGGAAACCCCCTCTGGCGGCGCTGCCTCCTCTGTCGAAGGCGGTTAAGTAATCAGCGAATAGGTTTATAGCTGTAGTGCTGCCTTCCTAACAAGCTCTTAAATCATTGTCGAGGCAAACATTACTTAGCAATAAGGTTGACAGAATATGTCAAATTACGCACTGCTGATCGACGCTAAATTGACACCTCTCAATCCTGTTCATCCGGCAAAAGCTCGTAAACTACTAGAATCTGGAAAAGCCGCTGTGTTTCGGCGCTATCCGTTCACTTTGATTTTAAAGCGAGCGATTGAGAATCCAAACGTTTATCCGCTGACGCTCAAAATCGATCCAGGTTCAAAGTTTACTGGCATTGTGTTAGTAAGCAACCAACAAAATGCGATCTGGGGAATGGAGTTACAGCATCGTGGGCAACAAATCAAGGATGCGATCGCTCATCGATCTAGAGTGCGTAGAGGACGCAGAAACCGCCATACTCGCTATCGACAAGCCAGGTTTCTTAACCGCTTTCGTCCTTTGGGTTGGTTGGCTCCATCATTGCAGCATCGCGTTCTAACAATCACAACCTGGGTCAAACGATTACAAAAGTTTGCTCCGATTGGTGCGATTGTTCAAGAACTGGTCAATTTCGACACGCAAGCGATTCAAAATCCAGAAATTTCTGGCACCCAATACCAACAGGGAACTCTACAAGGTTATGAGTGCCGTCAGTACCTGTTGGAGAAATGGAATCGCCAATGCGCTTACTGCGGTGCCAAAGATATACCAATAGAAATTGAGCATATGCAACCAAAGTCCAAAGGTGGTTCAGACCGGATATCAAATCTCTGTTTGGCTTGCCACAAATGCAATTGTGCCAAAGGGAATCAGGATATTAAAGACTTTCTTAAAAGTAAGCCGGAAGTTTTGCACCGCGTGCTGCGTCAGGCAAAAACACCGCTCAAAGATGCCGCAGCTGTCAACTCTACCAGATGGGCACTATTTAATGTCTTGAAGTCTTTCCAATTACCTGTAACTACTGGAACTGGCGGACAAACCAAGTTCAACCGCATGAGATTTAATTTACCAAAAGCACACTGGATTGATGCAGCTTGTGTGGGTGCAATCGAAACTATATTCCTATTGGACTTTGGACAAAAGAAAGCTGATTCGCGAGATGATAACGCGAATTAGTA
>ERZ1066118.925-NODE-925-length-21897-cov-11.353493_pt1 | contig 21897 bp, 14 predicted proteins | sample MGYA00382765_ERZ1066118 | MGnify/ENA primary metagenome ERZ1066118 (study PRJEB33369, sample SAMEA5778348) | biofilm metagenome | biome: Industrial cooling water; feature: Water cooling tower basin; material: Biofilm | place: United Arab Emirates | collected...
AGCGTGTTCCTAACTATGCACCTCAACCAGTACCTAAAGAGTTTTTGCTGATGAGTGATAAAGCTTAGATACAATAGTATACAAGCGCTTAACCCATCATAAATTACAAATACTCATACTAAACGCCAAAATCAATAGTAATACATAAATACTATTTTCAAAAACAACAAAAGCGGAGGGCGCGCTTGGAAACGCGCCAACGCTCACGGCGCCTGGTCGCTCCAGAAAATTTTCCTGAAGCGATACTTTTGTTGCATTTTGTTGCAAATTTATGAGGTTAAATTATGTCTATTTGCGGAATAAGGTTTACTGCTCATCCAACCTCAAAACTCATTGATAAGGTAGCAATATTCTCAGCTTTTACTTCTCTAGGTTGATTGCTACCGCCACGGCTGCCACTTAAATCATCTAGCAAGTCATCAATCACCGCAACAGGTTCTCCTCGACTAATATCTATTGGATTATTGGCTTCTCCTCTTCCTCCTCCTCTAGTTTCACGCACCAGTTGCTGTAACATCTTGGCAGCATTTTTTAATTCCGAACGGCTTGTAACTATTAAAGCTTCGGCTGAACCTTTTTCTACTGCTTTTAGCTCTATTTGACCTGGGTTTCCTACTATTAAAGGTGGTTCATTTGGTTTGATTTGTAATGTCTTGCTCTTAATTGTATTCTGGTAAGGGTATACTAAATAAGGTTTACCTGTAACATCAATTAGTATAACTATGACATAGAGGTTTTCATCTGTATTATTTTTTATTTCAATTTGGAAAAGTTTATTTAGGGGTAAAACACGAGAATAAGTTTCGTTTATTTGTGTTTGATTCCCTTTTGCTCTTGATGTTTGTGTTTGAGCTTTAGCAATAATTGTATTGGGTTGCTCTAATAAACTTATGGATGCTTCTACATCTAGTTTTGAAGAGTTTACATTCAATGTTTGTTTGAGGAGATGCATTGCGAGGAAAGATATTAGCTTGGGTTTTAAGCGAGAGATTGCATCTGCAATAGATTCTCCTTGTTTACCAAAGGAACCTGGGATAAATTCTAATGACTCACTAAATAACCCTATAGTGTCAATATCTGGTAAATCTTCTCGATTTGTCTGTTTCTTTCTATTTTCTTTTGTCATGCGACCGAGAATATATTCTACTTTTTTTGAATATAGTGTATCTGCTTGTGCGGGTATTGCTTCCATGCGATTAATTTTGGAAATCTTTTCCCTTGCATCACCTATATCCTTTGTTAAGGAAGGGCCTAAACCAATATTTAGTTTTAAATTAGCTGGTATAATACGACTGACTTCTTGTATAAACATTCCTGACTTTATGCTAGTGTTAGCGTAATTTTCTACTATTTGTGCCTTTGCTACTAAGCCTTTACGGGATATAAGCTTTAATTTTGCTAATGTTTGTTGTTGACTATCGACAATCGCAAAGGTTGCTTGATTTTGAATGGAGGGTAAATTCTGATAATCTATTCCTCCTAGCCATAAGCTAATATTTTTACCTTCAATTTTAGTAATAATACCATCAGTACTAATAAAAGATGGATTATCTATAAAGTAAAATGGTTTATTTTTATCTCCATCTATGATTGGTGTTTGCCTAGAAATACCTTGACGAAACAAATTTTGTATTTCTAGAATAGTATTAGCTATAGTATTTGTTTTTTGCCATAGATATTGAGTTAATAAGTATGTAAATGCTCCAGCATTAAAATCTGTTTCAAAAGGATAATCTCCTGCTAGTTGATGCCCTTTAGCGGATGCCACTACTATTCCAGTGTTTCCTTGACAGCGAAGTTTGTATAATTGATTTTTATCTATACCTAGTTTTCTCATTAAATCTTCTTGATAATTAATTTCTTCTTTTGCTGGTATATCACTAGAAGCGGAACGTATAATTGTATTACCACGAGTACCACCTCCCGAATAACAGCAATCTAAAACCATTATCACATTTTTGGTTTTTCTCTGTAGTTCTAACCTAAGTAAAAATAATGTACGACCCATGATATCTGGCGCAAGATTGTTACGGCTATCGTCTAAAACGACTAAACTACTATTGAGGTTAGTAAAAGTTAATTCTTCATTGCTGCAATTAGCTATAGGTTCAGGATCAAGTAGCTGTGAGCCATGACCAGAAAAATGAAAGACAACTACACTTCCTGGTTCTGCTTTTTCAATTAAGTGTTTTTCAAAGTAAAATAAAATATTATTACGGGTAGGTTGAAATTTAGCTTGTTTTTGTTCGCTATGCAAAGCAACAATATTTTCAGGGTCAAAGCCAAAACGATGAATTAGAAGTTCCTGTTGCATACGTACATCATTTACACATCCTCGTAGTTCGCTTGTAATACGTTTATGTTTAGTAGGGTATTCTGTAATACCGACTAATAGTGCTAGCTTACGCGGTGCGTTTTTTGCTAACACTTTAGCGTAGTGGTTTCCTTGATTAATAATATCAAGATGGCTCATTCCTAATGCTGCTAGGCTTGAGCCTGTTAATTGTAAAAAGTTACGACGTTTCATCATGACGGTTTTATATTGTTGATTGTCGTTTTGAGATTTGGGATGTTAAAAACTAATTTTTCACCTAGTTGGATTCCCCGATTAGGGTAAATGCTGCCCAATCTTTGGGTGGTTTATCTTTAAATTTGAGCATTGCTTGGCGTAATGCTTGAGCTTTATCGAGTGGCTTTTGCTTGTTAAGGAGATTTTTATAAAATTCGGTCATCAATTCGGCTGTGGGTGCGTCGGGGACAGCCCAAAGTGAGACGATTACACTAGGGGTTCCGGCAGTAATTAAGGAACGGGATAAGCCGATTACACCGTCGCCAGTAATACGTCCTCTGCCGGTGTTGCAAGCACTAAGAACTACTAAGTCCGCATTGAGTTTGGGTTTCAAGTTCAGAATTTCTTCGGCTGTGAGCAAACCGTTATCTTTACCTGATGGTGCAAGGGCTATTGCGCTTTGCAAACCTTGGATGTTATCGAATAAGCCGTGGGTGGCGAAATGTATAATTTTAGCTTGGGGTAATAGTTCTAAAACAGCGGCTTTTGTGGCTTGCTTATCAGTAAGGAGTTTGGTTTTGAGGTTATTTTCCTCGAGAAGAGGTTTAATTGCTATTGCTTCTTTTTCTGCTCCCGGTAACTTGGATAAAGGCTGTGTTTCTTCTCCTATTTTTGGCGCTACACTTGGCATGTCGGGATTACCAACGACTAAGGCATTTTGCACGGAAGCAAGTTTTACTTCTTTTGCTCGTTCGTGGGTTAATCCTAGTACCTGGATTGAGGGTGCTGTTAAAATTGTGTGTTTTTCAATTAAGTATTTGCCTTGTGCGTCTTTGAGTGCAGGGAAGGGAACTAAAAATAGTTCGTTTTGGGGGATAAAAATTACACGCTCATTTGGGTCAGTGGGGAGAAGGTCGGCGATGGGGTCTATTAAAATTTCATGGAGCTTTTGTAAGTCTTTACTCGGGTCATCGTCAGGAGATGAGATAACTTTGATGTCAAATTGAGCGCGTTTGGTTGTAGTGTTTTGAGGAGTAGAATTTGTTCGTACAAAAATATTGCGATCACGTACTCCTATCGAATCACGGATATTATCAACAAGTTCTTCGAGAGAAGTATTTTGTTTTTGCCAAAGGGGTTTAAGATCAACTTTGCAGAATGTGATTTGACCTGTGGGTTTAATGACCCATATATAAAGTTCTGATTCTTTTGATTGAAACTCACTTTCTTTAAACTCATCAGTGATTCTGGAATATTGGATAAGTGTAGTATTTTGTGATTTGGCAATTTGTTTAATTTCCTGAATATTAGGCAGGGTAGATAATTTTTCTTCCGGACTAGCGGATGTTTTAGAAGTGAGTAAATCAATTAAAGCACGCGCTCTTCCACGTTCGGAAATTTCTAAGGCTGCTTCATTTTTATTCTGGGCAATGAGAACTTGTTGTAAAATACGATAGGTTTTACTTTGTTCCTCAAAAATTGAAATTTTTTCACTGTCCTTTAATTCTCGACTTCGTAAACGTTCTAAAACATTAATTCCTGCAAACAAAGTATTCTCTGCTAACAGCAAATTTCCTTGTTCGTAATAAGCAACTCCTAGATTATTTAGTGCATTAGCTTCTCGTCGAAAATTTTTTATTTCTTGGGCTATTTTCAAAGCTCTTTGATTGTACTCAATCGCTTTGGGATAATCTTGCAACTTACGATAAACAAGGCCGATATTACCCATTACAGCACCCTCGCCTGCACGGTCTTCTATTTTTTGGAGGATGCTCAAACTTTGCAGATGGTATTTAATAGCTTTAGGATATTCTCCCAAACTATAGTAGGCAAGACCAAGATTTCCCTGTGCATTAGCCCCTCCTCGAGGGTCTTGGATTGCTTGGGCTATTTTTAAGCTTCGTAGATGGTACTCAATAGCTTTAGAATATTCTCCCAAACTATAGTAGGCAACACCAATGTTTCCCAATGCATTAAGTTCCCCTTGAACATCTTTTATTTCTTGGGCGATTTTCAAATGTTGCAGATGATACTCAATAGCTTTGGGATCGTCTCCCAGACGATCATAGATAAGACCAATATTACCCAGTGTTCTACTCTCTCCTTCACGGTCTTTTGTTTCTCGGTCAATTTTCAAGCTTTGCAGGTAGTAATCAATGGCTTTGGGGTAGTTTCCCTGATTATCGTAGACAAGACCAAGACTACTTAATGCTGCACTCTCTCCTTTAGGGTCTTTAATTTCTAGAGCTATTTTTAAGCTTTTCTCTTGGTATTCAATCGCTTTGGAATAGTTTCCACGACGATTATAGGCACGACCGATATTACCTAATACAATACGCTCCTCTCGACTATTTTGTATTTCTTGAAAAATTTTCAAAGCTTGTTGATAGTTTTTCAAAGCTTCGGATGAATTTCCCAAAGCTTCATTAACAAGACCAAGATTACCCAGAGATTGACCCTCTCTTAGTGGGTATTTTATTTCTTGAAAAATTTTCAAGCCTTGCTTTATGTAGTCAATAGATTTAGGATATTTACCCTGAAAATAGTAAACAAGACCAAGAGTTCCCAGAGATTCACCTTCTCCTCGTTTGTCTTGAATTTCCCGAAAAATAATTAATGCTTGTTGCAAAAATTCTAAGCCAGCCTCAAATTTACCTGTTTGGGATTTTTGTAGACCTTGATTCAATAACCTATCAGCTTCTGCTTTTCGTGAATCATTTGAATCATTTGTCTGCCCCACTGCTACAGAACCACTAAGAAGTATATGAAAACTCAACCAAAAAGGCTGCGAGACACAAAGTAATAACGCAATAACAAAAATTACAATCAATCTCCACAGCCTCATCTTCATAAAATCACCACTCCATTAATCAAAATAGGAAAAATTAAAACAAACACACCAACACATTCAAACTTAATTAACTATTAATTTTCTTAATCATCTCATTGACTTTTTTCGCCTCATCTTGTTTACCCTGGTCTCGAAATAAATTAGCAGCAACTTGTAAATCAGCAATTCCCTCTTGTTTTTCCCCTAAAAGTAAAGCGCGAGACATCCCACGATTTAAATATCCCAGTGCATCCTGTGAATCTCTCACCTCCCAAAAGAATGGCGATGTTTTAATAGCGATTTTTTCAAAAATTTTTGTCAAAGGTGATTGAAAATCCTTGAACATATTAGGATTTTGACTATTTTTTACAGCTTTCTCATAGTTTTCAAATGCCTTTTTCATATCGCCTGCTCTACCATAAATCAATCCTAGATTATTTCGATAATATGCTACATCTTTATCTTTATTTATCGCTCTCTTCAAATCTTCTATGGCTCCTTTCATATCTCCCATTTGAACGCGAACATTAGCTCGTTGTGCATAGATATAAGCATTATCAAATTTTTGACTTATTGCCAGATTTAAGTCTTCCATCGCTCCTTTGTTATCTCCTCTTTGAATGCGAATGATACTTTTTAGGAAGTAAGCACCAGGTTCAGAACCAATTTTGATAATTTTTTCGATATCTTCACTCGCTTGTTTCTCATTGCCTGAGAGAAGATAAGCGAAACTTCGCACGGTATATCCGTTAGCATTTTCGGGATTTTTTTCTATTGCTTGGCTAGCATTTTCTACTGCCTGCTTATAGTCATCAATAAGCAGCATTACCATTGCTCGAAAAGAATATCCATCAACAGAATAGTTATTGAGAACTAAAAATCGATTAGAATCTTCAGTTGCTCCTTTTACATCTCCTGTTATCGCCCTAATTAGAGCGCGTATATAGTATCCTTGCTCAGAATCGGGATTTATCGCTAATGCTTTATTAATATCTTGAAGACCCGTCTTATAATCTCCTAAAACAAATTTACTTACACCTCTAATTAAGTAAGCATCATCATTATCCCCATCAGCTTCTATTACTTTAGTACAACTATTTAATGCTCGCTCATACTCTTTTGATTGATATCGTTTAACACACTGCTCTAATAACTCATCGGCATTTGATTGTGCTAAAAGCAATGGTTGATTTTGTATACTTTCTAAGGTGTTAAATGAAAAATTATTACTGACATTATTGTCTACAGAATTCTTCGCGATTGCCTCTGATTTTGCAGTAGAAATTGTCCCGACTAAGCTTAAAGCGACAACAGCGCAGAGAGATAAGTATTTAACTTTCATCTTTTATACCTCCAAACTTTATACACATATATCTCCAGCGTCAGGAACTTATGTAAAAATTTCACTGCAAACCAAACTTTCCCAAAACCTCCTATTTACTCAGACTCGCCAATCAGCGTAAATGCAGCCCACTTTCTTGGACTATCCGAATACTTGTCTTTCATTTTCAGCATTGCCATGCGTAATGCTTGTGCTTTGTCAAGTTTGTTTTTGTTTTTGTATAAATTTTTATAAAACTCCGTCATCAGTTCAGCAGTGGGTGCATCGGGAACAGCCCAAAGGGAGACGATAACGCTTGGAGTTCCAGCAATAAATAGTGAGCGCGATAAGCCAATTACCCCATCACCAGTAATGCTTCCCCTACCTGTATCGCAAGCACTGAGGACGACTAAATCAGCTTTGAGTTTCAATTTGAGTATTTCCTCGGCGGTGAGTAAGGCGTTATCGTTATTGTTTGCAGTAGGAGCTAACGCTATTGCACTTTTTAAAGCTTGGAAATTATTGAGAATACCGTGGGTAGCAAGATGTATAATTTTAGCTTCAGGTATTTTCGATAGGACTGCGGCTTTATTTGCAGCATCACCCGTAAGTGCTTTTGTACCTAATAATTTAGCGATTGCATCTGCTTCGAGTTTGGCGCCTGGTAAGTCTGCTAACTTCTGCGGTTCATCCCCAATTTTGGGACTTACACTCGGCATGGTGGGATTACCGACTATGAGGGTATCAGATGCAGGTGAAAGTTGATTTTTTTGCTTTTGCTGTCGAGTTAACTCTAATACCTGTATTGATGGAGCCGTTAAAATTGTGTGTTTTTCAATCAGGTATTTACCCTTTTGGTCTAATAGTGCGGGGAAGGGAACCAGGAATAATTCATCTTGCGGGACAAAAATCACGCGCTCGTCTGGCTTGGTGGGGAGAAGGTCAGCGATGGGTTCGATTAAGATTTGATGGAGTTGTTTCAAGTATTTGCTGGGGTCATCATCGGGAGATGGAAAGGTTGTGATTTGAAATTGATTGCGTTTGGTTGTGGTGTTTTGGGTGCTGGAATTGGTTCGTGTAAAAATACTGCGATTGCTTCCTCCTATTGAGTCACGAATATTTTCAACCAGTTCTTCGAGGGATGCTAAATTGGTATTTTTATCTTTAAAAAATGGTTTAATATCTATTTTACGAAATTTTACTTCTCCTGTCGGTTTGACAACCCAAATATATAACTCTGATTGCTGAGATTGTACTTTATGGTTATTTTTAAATAAATCAAAAATAATTGAATATTGGATAATAGTAGAATTTTGAGCTTGGGCAATCTGCTTGACCTGTTTAATAGTTGGCGGATTTATGATGATTTTACTTTTTCCAGGTGATAAAGTTTTTGCCAAAGATTCCACAAAAGCACGGGCACGTCCCTGCTCAGAAATTTCTAAAGCAGCTTCAAATTTATTTTGAGCTATTAAAACAGGTTGTAAAATTCGATAGGAACTTGTTTGAGTGTCAAAAATAGAGATTTTATTAGCATCATCTAATAAACTTGTCCGTAGATAATCTCTAGTTTTAATAGCTTTAATCAAATAACTTTCAGCTTCTTGAAACCTTTTGGATTTATACAAAGCCAACCCGATATTATTGAATGCAATAGCTTTATTGTCAGGGCTTTCTATTTTTTCTGTAATGCTTATTTGACGTTTAAAAAAATCAATCGCTTTAGGTAAATCTCCCAAATATAAATATGTAATACCTAAATTTGTTAGCGAGTCTACTTCTCTGGATCGATTATTAATTTCTCGCGCAAGTGCTAAAGTTTTTTCGTGGTAATAAATTGCTGTCGGGTAATCACCTAAATCCTGGTGGACAAGACCCAAAGTATTTAGAGCAAAAGCTTCATTCCCACGATTATTAATATTTTGTGCTATCACTAATCCTTTTGAAAGGTAATTAATAGCAGTATCATAAATACCTAATTTTTGATACACAGCACCCAAACTAACTAATACAACTAATTCATTCACAGGATTTTTAGTCTTCTGTGCGATTGCTAAACTTTTCTGATAATAATCAATTGCTTTAGAATAGTTACCCAATTTTTTGTAGACATCACCTAAATTTCCAAGCGTTCTACCTTCACTTGCACGATTCTTTGTATTAATAGCAATATTTAGACTTTGTAGATGATAGTCAATCGCTTCTGTGTAGCCTCCAATATTATCGTAAGCAAGACCTAAATTACCTAGCGCTGCTGCTTCTTCTTGAGAATTTTGAATTTTCCGTGCAACAGATAAATGTTTTTGTAAGTACTCAATTGCTTGTTCATAGTTTTGCAAATTACGATGAGAAACACCTAAAACACTCAATGCTCTAACTTCAATTTCTAGAGCATTATTCATGTAAGCGATATCTAAAGCTTGCTTGGCATATACTATAGCATTAGAGTAATCTTCTAAATCAAAACTATAGGTAATAGCTATATTAACTAATGTCCTAGCTTCTCCTTTTCGGTCTTTTACTTCTCGAAAAATAATTAGTGCTTGCAGCCAAGATTCTAAAGCCGGCTTAAATTGACGGTTTAAAACCTGCTGAAGACCTTGATTATAAAGCCTAACAGCTTCCGCTTTGCGTTCGTCTCTAGCTTGCGCCTCCACCCCAGACTTCCCAAATGCAGGAGAAAAACTAAACCACCAAGGTTGCGACACACTAAGCAATAAAGTACTAAAAATAATCAGGACAAATTTATGTAATCGCATTTCTGTAAAGCTACAACTTTATGAGGCATAGTAACTACCCCCTAATACATATCTCACATATCAGGGGGAATTGTGTAAAAATTTTTATTCAGAAACTATGACAATATAGAAATCGCAACCTGTTTTGAATTACAAAAGTTATGTCCTTCAATCTTCTTGATAGTATCTATAAGATGTGGCGATGGATTTTGCACGGAGTAAAGCTGTTCTAATACATCTGTCCACATTTCTTTCTTAGCGAAATAATCAGCTTTCCCCAGAGCAATTTTTTCTGCACTATCTCCTTTCAATTTTGTCAAGCTATCTGTGATACTAGCTCTTTCTTTACTTCCCATCAATGTAAAATTAGAACCAGCGTCTTGTATGAGGCGCCCCCTCAATTTCGCAGTAATCTGCCATGTATAAGACTGTCCTGGTTGCAGTGGTTTACCATTATATTTAATCTTTGTTAACCCTTCTTTGACTTTTAAGGTTGCAAAAACTTCATCCTTACCCATTTCAAAAATATCAATTTGTGTAACCCCTAAACCTCGCCAAAAAAATACAGGTTTATCCGTCCAAATTTCCTGAGTTCCTTTCTGATTATTACTTAAATTTACTAATGCTTGTGGAAGAATTGCACAAACGTCTCCTCTTGATCCTCCAGGAGTTCTGCGACGACTAAAAATTTTAACAATATCACCCCATGACAATGCTAAATATAAATTATTAGTTATTTTTGGTAAGCTTCGGTTTTGTTGTTTGATTGCAGCCTGTATTGGTAAGCTCAACAAAAGAGAAAGTAATAAAAACAAAAATGAAAATTTAAAACTGAAATATTTCAACCTATTCATTAGATAATCTCCTCGAAGTAAAGTGTATATATTTCCAAAATATGATAGCAGGTAAAAACACAGGAAGTAAAATATATCCTGATATATATACCTGTAATGAAGTTAAAAAATAAATAATAGTATTTGCAGATATAATTTTAATTACTAGTTTTCGATTTTGGGGATTGTCGATTAAATATAATGACACACCTTTAGCGAGTAGAGCTGCTAATAAAATCATCAAAAAGTCAGGAACTGGAACCACTAAATGTCTATTAAGTAAATGATGAGCCATATAAGCATGAGCTTCACCTATCGGGAACTTTCCATTTTCCCATCCTCGCCAATAAGCTACTGCTAAAGGTCTAGTAGCATTATCTTCACCTGCTCCTGTTAGTCCTGCTTCAGAATATCCTCCAGGTGCAATAATTACTAATGTTTTATCTAGGTTATTTGGGATTTCTGATGAGTTTTCTTGGCTCTTGCAAGTACCTAGCAAATTGCAAGCTGATATATTTTTATAAGCGTTGTCGGGATGAATAGAAAAATCGATAATTGGACTAAACCATTCAAAGAAACTAAATATAGACGATTTGCGTCCAAGTATATCTATTTGGAATTTACGTAAATCATAAATATCATAGGAACGTAGATTTTGAAAAAAAGTTATTTCTTCATCAATATTTTTTTGATAGTTTATTAAATCAATTAAATTTTTACTGCTAGAATTAAATTGATGTGGCTCTATAATTGTTGTATTTGTATTTTGTAATTTGTAATATAATGCTAGCAAATAACTAAAAGGGCAATCATTCTTACCAATACATACTTCACCTGATAAAGGTAGCTCAACATACCATTGTGAAAGGTATATGCTTCCATCACTATAATTACTTTGTTGACGATTAATAATTTTCTCACTAACTTTACCTTTTCGTGAGTCTTCTTCCAAATAATTATAGGCAAATACAAAAGTAGTTTTTTTCGCTGTAGCTTCGAGAATTGCTGCTTTAAGCTGAGATGTATTAGCTGGCTGATTATCAGCTTGATCTAAAATATAATCTATACCAATTAATTTAGCATTTCTGTCCGAAAGGGCTTTAATAATTCGTGCTAGGTAACTGTAATCTAGAGGATATCTTTGTTCTATTTTATCTGCATTAAATGATTTGTTATCAATTTTTATAAATAAAATACGTGGTTTTGTCTCCAGTGGTTTTATTGGCGTGATTTTACTGTACATCGCTTGCACTAAAATACGTGGTTCAAGTAATAAACTTTGTGCATATGGCAATAAACTTAAAAGTAATAATCCAGCAAGCCATTTTGCCTCTAATTTTGTCGGCAACCAGCGCTTAGTTCTTGAAGTAATATTAAAAGGTTGAATCTGAAATAATTTGGCTTCTGGATGACGAAATAAGGACGGAACCAAATAAGCAGAAGGATAGGAAACACGCTTTTCATCTTCTTTAAGCAACTGACTTGCATCTAATAAAGCAGTGTGAACATCTTTATATTCAGCTAAACCCTGGAGAAACTTGACTAAAAATATCTGTGCAACTTGATCGTGAATGGGTTCCCGCATCACCGCCACTTGACTCAACCCCAAATTAATCAAAAATTCCGCAATATTAATTCCATTACAAGAATTAAAAATAGCGAATTTTAATCCTCTTTTTCTAGCTATTTTAAGCGAACCTTCTATTTCTTGCATTGATAATGCAACCCCTGGTGCAATGCCTAATTCCCCTCCCGTCAGTTGAGTTTCATTGCTATGTCCAGCAAAAAATAAAATGTCCCAACCTCTTTCATTAGAAATTGCTTTGATGATTTGACGTTTGAGCGCATTAGCATCAAAATTTGTGGTATCTGTTGCTTTATTCCAACCAGTAAACTGAACATCAAAGATGGAATTTAGAGATTTGATAGCTTGTTTATCACCTTCCAAATCTAACCCGCTATCATCTCCCAAAATGACTAAAACTCTAATTTTACGACGAATTGGATGCATTACTTCATTAGAAATATTAGCAGGACTACGAGTAATACGTATTTTTGTCGGTGAATCAGAATCTGTATCAAAACTTTCCCAAGGAAGTTTTGCTATTTCAATAGGTGTACAAGTGAGGAAAATTTCAACAGGTTGTTTTTCCGAAGTTTGCCTTACTGCTTTTGTAATTTTATTATTTATGCTAACCAATTCAGGACTTAATAACCATTGCTGGAAGTCGTGTAATAAATTAGCTTCTGCCTCTACCAGTTGTTTATGAAAGTCTCTAGGTGTGCTTCCAGTACCGCTTATTCCCTTTTTTCCTCGCAATCTCACATAATAATCTAAATACGCTCTATGCCAGTTTTCATAACTCTGAGTTAGGGAGAAAGGATAGTTAACATTAACATCCATAACCAGACCATCACCCCAACTTAATTCAAAATTACAAATTGAAGTAAATTGCCGAACTTTGAGTTTAAAAATAGTTTTACTAGTCATTTTAGTGTTTTTTAGCTTAATTAGTTTAATTGTTAATTTTTTATTACTATATCATTTAATTATTTCATTTTTTCATCTTTTTCTATTTATATATTATCTATTCTTTAATAAATACAAATGGATTCAACGTCCTCACCTCACCATTGGATGAAGTAAGCGTTACCAAAAATTTATCTTCATAATTACCGATAACTTGAGCAAATATATAATCATGATATGTATCTGGTTGTAACTGTTCTTCAACTAAAATTTCATTTTGGTCGCTGATTCGTAAATTTAAGCTGTAAGGTATTTGATTTCCTGGAAGAACCTTCAATACTACTAATAATGTCCATTCATCATCAGGTAGAGACCAAACAATAACATAAATTCGTAAAGAAACTTCTAGTACAATATCTTGATGAAAATAATTAGCTATATTCGGAATTTCAAGATTGCGTCTAATCTCTGCGAGAATACCTGCTAATTCTTGGCTGAAATTTGAGGATTCACGTATTGAACTTGGAAGTGCATTTGATAATTGTCCCCGCATTGGTGACATTTGCCAAGAAAATGCTTGCATCACGTCATCAATTTGGTTGTCTAACCAACGTTGAATATTTACCGCTTGTTGACTGACCATTGTGATAAAATCTGATAAATGCAAAGCTGATATTTGAGAATTTTCTGTAGAATTATCATATAACCATTTAACTAATTCATGATTTGTAAGAACAGCTACACCCTGTTCCCAAGTTAAAACTTCCCAGAGTTGACGGTTATTTAGTTGAGGTAATAAATTCACAAGTTGCCTCTGCATTTGAGCTAGAATAGTTTGACGATTATTCGGAATTGCTGGCAAAGGTATAAGTCCAGGTGAGTAACATTGTAAGTACATTAATAATTCGTCAACTTCGTGATTAAATAAAGTTAAAGACAATTGATAAGTCCAATCTTTATCTAGCTGAAATTGTGATTTATATTTAATTAAATCTTGATAACTAATAAATCCTTTAATACCAGCAATTTCTAATTCTTCTTCTACTGCAATGACTATATAAAAATGATTATTAAATTCTGCAATATCAACTACTGCTCTCGGAATCGTAACTCCATCCTCACTAAAAGAAATGATGGGAATTAAACAAACTTTAAACTCACCAATCTGTAAATTATAAACAGCATTAATTAAGTTGGCATATTCAGGTTTTAATATTGAAGATATCTCTTGGTGGACAGTGTGAGAAATAGAAAGTGAAGGTTCTCGTTTTTCCAGCCATTCTGCAAATGCAAATAAAGCCAAAGCTTGAAGATAAACATGCCATTGTTTTCTCTCTATTCTGATATCTTGACTAATCTGTAAAGCTTTTTCGCATTGTTCTGGTTCTAACTCTATAGTTTCAATATTATCGGATAAATCAAATAAATTATCAATTAAATCATCCATTGAATCATAAATATTATTATTCATACTAACCTCTACTACTATTTAAATAGTGACAAATATATTCACAAATAGCTTTAGCCATTTTACTATTCATCGCTTGCCTTTGACCGTTTCTCGCTTCTTGCTCTGCTTCTTGAATCACTGTTTTGATTTCCTTGTCTAAAAAATTTTGTACTTTTAATTCCCAATCTGGAGGTAAATCATCATCGAATTGAGATTGAATTAATTTTAAAATACATTGTTTCAAACACAATGACGTATTACGACCAATATCATTACGTAAACCTTTTAATTCTAACAAACGGCTAATAGCAGGTTGGTCAGTTAAATTTATACTAGGAGCAATTTCTGTCATGGGAACTCCTTCACAGTGAAATAAATGCATTGCTTCTACAAAATTTTTTAATTTTTTTTGATATTTAGCAGTTTTCTTGGCTTGAAAATATGTAATTCTTGCTTCAATAATTTTTTTAACAGCATTCGTAAAACAGGCATCAAATGAAGAATTATATAACCTCGAAAACTCTGATTGCTCCTCTTCACTATTATGATTGCTTTCAGGGATATTATCCCAAGAATCTTGAGGGTTTACTGATGTTATTCCTTGCCTAATCCGAATACGTTCTTCTCGAATAAAACGAGCAATATTTTGTAATTTATTACGAACATCTTGAAGAAAGTCTAGAGGATAGTTTCTACGATTAGGAAATAATTTTTCCGCAATTTGACGTAACTGTTCTTCCGTTGGCTCTGGATATCTACTTTTAGTACCAGCTTTTCGAGTTTGCAGTAGCTGATTACGATAAATTTGGTGATAAGCATTAAGTAATTGCAATGATTGTTGAATTTCTCCTGCACTACAAAGATTATTTTTGAGAATTTTTTCTAACTTTACAGGTGTTACATAGCTAAGAATCATCCAATCAGTAACTAGCTCTATTCCATGATATAGTAATAAGTTTTTTACCTCTCTATCGCTGTAAAATATCCTAGTTGTCCAAGTCGAGAGATTGCTCTTCTCGGTATCGAATGTTTCTAAAATACGATTAATTAAAGTGGAAGCATTAGAGAAATTTGGCATTTCTTCAATTTTTCGAGGTTTATCCAAAACAAGAAGTAATATTTGATTACTTGTCAAGTCATGGGTTTTACCAAATTTTTCCTCCAAATTTTTCTCCAATGTAATAGAAATATGGCGGAGTTGGTTGGATATAAAACAACGTAGACATAGCTCCGCCATTTGACGACGGTTATCGTCATGACGTAACCACAGCATGAGTTGACGTTGAATATCCCGATCCGATACATCGTTACCTGGAGTGAATTGAGGAAATTCTTGCTGAAAAAAAGCTTTAACCTCCTTCAATTCAATACTTTGACATGTACTTAAGCCAATCACCCTCACCCATATCCAGTATCTCGACACCACTCCCATAGTGATTTTGCCTTTTGTGTTTGGTAAAAATATTACCGTGAATCAAGGAGCAGAGGGAGAAATTTTTGGGATTTTATGGGCTGGAACTCAGCATCTCTAGGAATTAACCTTAATTACGCACGGTTCCGCTCATTTACTTTAGAGTTCGGAAAAATGCGGAACGAGAAAATAAGGGTTCCAGCGTTTGGTTAAAATTACAACCGCTTTTGGACGCATCTAATCAACATCTAATCATGCTAAAGGCGCCTGCTCCCAAAATATCATTTCGCCCAAACCCTTATTCTGGCGTTAATTTTCAATTTCTCTAACTTCAGAAAAACTGGGTGAACCATGCGTAATCAAGTGTGTTACTCCCATATATCTCTGAGACCTTGAGCTTATGTAATTTTTTTGCTACCACGCGAGGAAAATATTGATGACCGTGAAAATACTTATACAGCAAAGATTTGACCTTTTTTTACATAACCTTTAGATGTATGGAGATATACGTAAGTACAAAGCATAACGGTGGAGATTCACAATATGAACTTCAAACGAACTGGAGCGATTGCACTTCTCTCTTTGAGTGTGGGATTGTTTGGTATTGAGTCAGCAAATGCGAAAAACCCCTTGACGGAAGTACCTGTAACCGCACCTTCCAATTATATTGCTCAAGTGACTGATGCAAATTCTCCAGTTTACGGAAGCTGGAAATTGAGATACAGCGTTGATGGAATTGTCTATGAAAGCGTTCTCGTAATGAATGGATTTTCGGGAAGCATGAGAACCAGATATTACCATCCCAGCTTAGGAAAACAATCTGTTGACCAAACAATGTATCTTAAAAATTCGCCAGATGGATTAGTTTTATTGGGATATAACCCCGTCTACGCAGGAACCAGTAGGAAACATCCCTATATTGCTGATAACTTTCTATTTGCAATTGAGCCTGATGGTAGTAGAAGATTTGCCATTTGTGATGATGCAGGAAAATGTTCTGCTGTAACTGCACAAACAATTAGATAGGTAATATTTTTAGATTTCAGACTCGTCAATCTGCTAAAAATCATCGAATCTGAAATCTAATAATTCCTTGAAATATCAAAAATAAATGGTAATTTTGGCGTTGCTTATTTGCGGGATGAACTAGTGCCTGAAACCATTAATAATTCGTTAGAAATTAGGCAAAACCATCCCATGATTCAGCAACGCCGTAATTTTTACCATTTGCTTGTAATAATCAAAACTCAAAAATTATTCATTCATCACTAGGAGTTATTATGCAACGCTTATTAAAGTCCGTCGCCACAATTGCTGCTGTTTCTACATTCGCTTGTATTTCTACATTCTTTTCTGCAAAATCAGCTAGTGCCGAACAAAGAATGAATGGTAGTTATATCGGAGTTGGTGTTGCTGCTGATAGTAGCGGTGCATCTGCTGCTGGAGCTATACGCTGGGATTTAAAGCCAGTTTCAATTCGTGCTACTGCTACAGGAGCTTGTGAGGGTAATCTCTGCGCGACTCTATTTATTCCTACTGTCACCTATGATTTTGGTATTAGTAAAAATGCAAATATCTATGCAGGTATTGGTGGTTCTGCGGTTTCTCTAAGTGATGGAAATTCCTCTGTTTCTTTAGGTACGGGTGCTGTTTTACAAGCTGGTGCAGAAGGAGAAATTAGTCAAAATATAGTCCTCTATGGTGATGGAACTTATTTCACTAATGGTGGTGGTACTCTTTGGAAAATTGGGGCTGCTTGGAAGTTGTAATAGAGTTGAATGTTGGGAGAAGATAAAGGATTTTCACCTTTGCTTTTCCCGAATTATTTAATTTACATATATTTATAGAAAAGATGATAAATCAAATATGATTACAATAATAATAATCTTATCCATATTAGTAATTATCGGAATCATCTTGGCGATATTTTATTTACACTCCTGTGCATATGAAAATTATGACTTTAACATTTTTGGATTTGGTAGCTTATCGCTTATTCCCCCAGCATTAGCATCAATAGGTCATTTTATAGTTGGAAGTCGAAGCACTAATTATTGGGAAGCTTTGCTACAAAAAGATATTGATGTTATCGTCTCTCTAGGAATAGCAAGCTTAGTATTCATTTGGATTTTTGTATTGATTGTCCGAAAAACTAATTTTTTAATTGCTCTACTAACAATGTTACTTGTACCTCCTTGCTTGTTTACAACTTTTCTGATTCTCATAGCTATTGGCGCCGGATTATTTTCTTCTCCTATTGGGTGGCTATGGTTGATATGGATGACATTAAATGAAAAATAATAATAATTTTATTTTTCCATTGTTTGTATTCAAAAAATAGCTAATCATAGATTTTATGCCACAAATTTTTGATAGGATTGAATCAGGGAGAAGGCAATGCAAATAGTAAATAATAATTTTGCTTTTCAAAAGAAACCTAGTTTTGTTTTATTTGAAAAGTGGGTGTTAGCCAATCTCATAGCGAAATTACTGGGTATAGGAATAATTCCATTTGTAGGTACAGTATTTTCCATCAATGATAATCAAAATTTACAAAGAGTTTTAATTTTAGTGGGACTCTTTCAAGGATTAATATTAGGAGTCGCTCAGTGGTTAGTGTTACGTCGTTACATGCGTAACTCTATTTGGTGGTTACTAGCGACAATACTTGGATGCTTTTTTGGATGGTTGTTAGTATTATTCGTGATTGCGCTCGCACTTTTTACTATGGCAATTACACAAAAAGAATTAGATTCCATGACGACATTCTTTGGAGTAATTTGGCTGGCAACAACAGTGGGAATTCTCATCGGGTTGCCTCAAGGGTTGATTTTGCTTACATCCTTGAGGGTGAAGTTTTATAAAGCTGTCTGGTGGATGAATGTGAATGCTCTGGCTTGGATTGTACGTTTGTTCTTGATGTTCACCATACTGAGTATCATATCAGAGAAAAGTTCTCTAAGTATACTCTTTGTGATGCTTGGTGCCGAAATATTGATAACACTTGCTTATAGTGGAATTACTGGTGTTTTATTAGTTAATTTGTTGCAATCAAGCTTACGAAAGCGCCATCCGTTATAAGCTAATTTTTCTCTTAAATTACTCTGAATAGAGAAAATATCGTTGAAAATCAGAATTTAATTTAGCCCGTAATTGTGAGATTTTTTTACATAAGCTCCGAAATGTGGGAGATATATATAAGTGTCTAATCTGACATATACAAGGAGAGACTGTGTATGAATTTTTATCGGCGCCGCTTAAGCGCGTTTACTGAGACTATCTTGCCTGTTAATTTGTAATATATTTTACTTTAATACTGCTACCCATCCTTACTACCATGCCTTACCGGAAAAGAATTGTAACGGTATTTATCGCTCTCGTGGCAATGGTTTCGACTTATTTGCCCCATTTACCAATCCTACCTGCTCAACAAGTATTTGCCCAAACCCCAAATACAGAAGTTGAAGCTAAACCTGTTGAAAAATCTCCGGTATCGGGGAGTTTTATCGATTACTATGCTGAGGAAAGGCAACTTAAAGGACACGAGGGTAGCGTTAACAGTGCTAATTTTAGTCGCAATGGTAAGTTTTTAGTCCTAATAGTAAATTTATTGTTACAGCATCAATTGATAAAACTGCCAGAGTTTGGAATATTTATGGAAAGCAGATTGCAGAACTAAAAGGTCATCAAAATTCTCTTCTCAGTGCAAGTTTTAGTCCCAACAATAAGTCAATTATTACTGTCTCTGGAGATAATACAATCAAAGTATGGGACTTATTAGGTAAGCAGCAAGCTACTCTCAGAGCAAACCCAGCAAGTGTTTTACATGCTAGTTTCAGTCCGAACAATAAGCTAATAGTCACTGCATCCAATGATGATACAGCTAGAGTCTGGGACACTTATGGTAATTTATTAGCTAAACTTGAAGGACATCAAGGTAATATCTGGGATGCTAATTTTAGTCCGAACAACAAGCTAATAGTTACTGCGTCAGACGATGATACTGCAATAGTCTGGGATACTTCTGGTAATTTATTAGCTAAACTTGAAGGGCATGAAAAAAGATGGATTAAGACTGCTAAATTTAGTTATGATGGTAAATTTATTCTAACTGCATCCTATGATGGTACTGCAAGAATCTGGGATATTAGTGGTAGACAAATTGCAATACTTAAAAAGTTTGAAGGAAGCGTAAATGATGCTAATTTTAGTCATAATGGAAAATTGATTGTCATTAATAAAGCTACTCAACTTTATAAAGAGGGATTATCAATAACTAAAAGCGAAGCACTTGCAGGTTTAGGTAATATTTCCCTTACTCTTGGTGATATTTCAAAAGCAATTGACTACCAACAAAAAAGTTTAACCCAAGCACATCAACAAGCCAATAAAGAAGCTCAAGTAACTGCTCTTTACAATCTTGGAAATGCTCTATACAAAGCAAATAATCTTCCCGAAGCTGAAAAACATCTCAGAAATGCAATTGAGATTTTTGACACTCTTCGCTTTAACTTAGATGATACCAATAAAATTTCCATATTTGAGAAACAAACCCGTGCTTATCGTCTACTTCAACAAATATTAATCGATCAAAATCAACATGAAGAGGCATTAAAAGTGAGTGAAAGCGGACGTGCCAGAGCATTCATTGAACTTCTCAACCAACGACTATCACCCAACCCGAAAGAACAATCAAAACCTATTCCCCCACCAGATATAAATCAAATAAAACAAATTGCCAAATCTCAAAACGCCACTATCGTCCAATACTCAATTATTTACGATGAATCACCAAACGAAGAAAAAGCACAAAAGCAAGAATCACAACTCTATATCTGGGTAGTCAAACCCAATGACGAAAAAATAGAATTTATACCAGTAAACCTCAAAAAATATTTACAAGCAGACGATATTAACCTAGAAGAACTAGTTAACAACTCTCGCCAATCATTTGGAGTTTACCGCAATGCCTCCAGAACTACAACTCCAGTCATTAACACTACAGGCAAACGCGACCAATTTTTAATCACAGTTAATCCCGACCTTGAAAAAGAAAATCTTACCGAATACTTAAAGAAACTCCATAAAATATTAATCGCTCCCATCGCCCAATTTTTACCTAAAGAGGACAATCAGCGTGTAATTTTCATTCCTCAAGGAGAACTTTTCCTAGTGCCCTTCCCTGCACTAATCGATGAAAATGATAAATATCTCATCGAAAAACATACCATCCTCACTGCACCCTCGATTCAAGTATTAGAATTAACTCGCAAAGCAAAAGAAGGGAAAAAACAAATAAATCCAGGGAAACCTTTAGTTGTCGGTAATCCCACAATGCCAGATGCATCCTTAAAAAGTTTACCTGGTGCAGAAGAAGAAGCAAAAGCCATATCATCTCCCCAACTACTCAACACCAAACCCCTCATCGGTAAAGCAGCTACCGAAACAGAAGTAGTCGCAAAAATGCCTCAAGCTAAAATCATTCACCTAGCAACACACGGGTTATTCGATGACCTGCGAGGCTTAGGAAGTGCAATCGCACTAGCTCCTTCTGGTAAAGACGACGGTTTGCTAACTGCGGAAGAAATTTTAAACTTTAAACAAGAACTAAACGCTGATTTAGTTGTTCTCAGCGCTTGTGATACAGGTAGGGGAAGGATTACAGGTGATGGGGTAATTGGTTTATCACGCGCCTTTATTAGTTTGAAAGTACCAAGTGTTGTTGTCTCCCTATGGGCTGTCCCCGACGCACCCACAGCCGAATTAATGACCGAATTTTATCAAAATCTCCTTAACAAGCAAAAGCCACTCGATAAAGCCCAAGCATTACGCCAAGCAATGCTCAAATTTAAGGATAAACCACCCAAAGATTGGGCAGCATTTACCCTAATTGGAGAAGCTAAGTAAGTAAAAATTGAGTATTTGGTGTTTGTAGTGTAGGCATTATTCAATCTAGAGACGAGTCAAAGTGGGTAGCTAGACTATCCTGTTTTTAAGTTACTTCTTGTTTTGAAATACGCATAAGTTATTTTCCCATACTGATTAATGCTTTTTGTAGAAAAAATAATCAGCTAGAGTTTAACTGCGCGCGACAGCTACACCCTAACTAAGTTATTTCAAATTATTCGTTTTAAAATGGGACATCATCCAATACTGCTCGGTTAAGAAAATCTGATAAACCCAAAACCTTGTAGAGACCGTAAATTATCGGTCTCTACATGCCCGGAATTGTCGCAAAAATCCTTAACCGAGCAGTATTGGGACATCATCAACCAGAATCCCTTCTTCCTTAGCACGAAGTTCTTCCTGTTTCTTGCGAATTTCCCAGGATTTAC
>ERZ1066118.928-NODE-928-length-21852-cov-12.266229_pt1 | contig 21852 bp, 19 predicted proteins | sample MGYA00382765_ERZ1066118 | MGnify/ENA primary metagenome ERZ1066118 (study PRJEB33369, sample SAMEA5778348) | biofilm metagenome | biome: Industrial cooling water; feature: Water cooling tower basin; material: Biofilm | place: United Arab Emirates | collected...
CCCAGCAGCTCGTCGACCCGGTGGGCGCAGCTGTGGCGGGCGCGTATGGTGGCAAGGCCGCGGGCGGCGAGCGCTTCGCGGAGCTGCGGATCGTCGCGCAGGGCTGACAGGTGCCGAGTCATCTTTGCCCCGTCGCGAGCGACAAGAAAGTCCTCGCCAGGCGTGAACAGCGTCTCGCTGTCATCCCATGGAGCGCTGACCAGCGGAATGCCGCAGGCGAGCGCCTCGAACACCCGGATGGTGGGAATACCGGGCAGGACCTCGCGGTAGAAGCGCCGCGGTACGTGCACTGTCGCGAGATGACGCGCGAAGACCTCCGGCGCGCTGGCGTTGGGCAGCCAGCCGGCAAAGTTCACGCCATAGCGCTGCAGGACTGCCAGCGCCTCGGGCGGATAGCGAACACCATGGATGGTGAGCGGCAGGCCGGCCTCCTGCGCGGGCCGGAACAGATAGTCCTCCAGCTCGGCCGAACGTTCGCCGTCACCCCAGTTGCCGATCCAGATCAGCCCTTCGCGATGGCCTTCAGCGACCGGTGGACGGAACAGGCGGGTGTCGGCCGCCTCGTGCCAGGTCCAGACGCGGCCCTCCCAGCCCCAGCGGCGATAAACTTCGGAGAGAGTCTCGCCGAATGCCAGCACCCCGTCGTAGCCCGACAGGTCAAAGGCCCGGATCGCCTCCGGATCGCTGACCGCCCGGTGGTGCGTGTCGTGGAAGAGAAGGGTGAAGCGCCCGCCCGCCTTGCGCATCGCACCAATGGCGGCGACCAGCGCCGGCTCGTTCCATTCGTGCACGATGACGAGATCGGCCTCGCCGACAAGCGCTTCGGCCGGCGTGTCTGGCGCATAGACCTGCACGACGTCGCCCAGATCGGGATAGGCCTGCTGCCAGGCCTGCAAGCCCTGCTCGCCCCCATCTTGCAGGAGATTGCCGAGGCTCCAGGAGTCACTCGGTTCAAGCGAGCGGATCTCGTGACCGCGTGCCTTCAACTCACGCAGCACGCCGCGGAGGAAATGGGCGTTACCATGGTTCCAGCAGCTGCGAAGCGAATGGGTGAAGTAGGCAATCCTCACGCTGCCGCCTTCTGCGGAGCAGCGAGGAGGGTCTCATATTGGTCGAGCATGTTCCGGCCCATGAGCGCCGGTGTGAACTCCTCCGCGCGCTTCTTCGCAGCCAATCCCAGTGCTTCGCGCGCAGCAGGGGCTGCGATTAGGCGGTCGACGGCGGCGGCAATCGCCTGCTCGTCGGTGGGGTCAACGAAGACGGCCGCATCTCCCCACAGTTCTCGAAAGCCCGGGCGGTCGGACAGCACCAGTGCGCAGCCGGCCTGCGCGGCCTCGAGCACCGCCAGACCAAACGGTTCGTACAAGGCAGGGGAGACGAACAGCGGACGGGAAGCGTAGAGCTCGGCCAGATCCTCGTTGCTTAGGGTGCCGAGCGCCTGCGCATGAGCAAGCTGGCGCTCCTCCCCCGAAAGGTCGGTCAGCGGTCCGGCAGCAAGGAAGGGAACCTTGCTCCCTGCGGCCGCGCCGTCGAAGGCGGCGACATTCTTGCCCTCGTCCCACAGTCGCCCGGCGGTAAAGGCGAAGTCTCGTTGTTGAGTCGCCGCTTTCCTTGCGGCGTGGCGGCCGTTGTGCACGCACCGCGGCGCTTGCGGCAGGTCGTAGACCACCTGCAGGCTTCGGGCGAAGGCACGGGTGGGGGCAACCACCAGATTGCTGGCTGCCAAGCCCTCGCGGACAAGCGCGGCCCGCCACGCAAGATCCTCCGGCAGCGGGCCGTCGCCCCGGACCGCACGCCACCAGGTCGCAACGCAGCTGTGCACGACGCTCACCACGGGTGCGGGGTAAGGAGCCACGGCAAGAGCCGGCGTGTGCAGTTGGACAAGGTCGGCCTCGCCCTCGGCGGCAAGAGCGGCGAGGGCCGCTGCCGCTTCGCGCACCTCCTCCTCGCTCTCCGCCGTCCAATCGAGCGGAAGACCGGTCATCACCATCTGAAGGCCGGGAACGGCCGCCGCCTGCGTCAGCTGGTCGTTGCCCGGCTCCGGTCCCAGAACGGCGAGCAGGACCACCATGTCCTCGGCTTCCGACAAGGCCCGGGCGAGGTCGAGCGAGTAGGTCCACACGCCCCCGACCGCGTCGGTGGTGAGCAGCAGGCGCCGCCTCATGCCGGGATCCTGAGCCGGGTCGGGGAAGTGCCGAGCGCCAGTCCGCGCTCGCCCGCGAGCCAGTCGGCGAGATCGGCAACGCCTTCGCGCCAGCCGCGAGCACGGCCGAGGCCAAGCTCGGTTCGGATGGCCCTCGTGTCTGCGACGAAGTAGCGCTGGTCGCCGGCCCGCCAGTCGGAATAGCGCACATCGGGCTCGCGGCCGATGATGGTCTCGATATGGCGCATCAGCTGCCGCAGGCTCACCGCATTGCCGGGCCCGCCGCCGAGGTTGAACGCCCGGCCCGAAATCGCGTCGATCTGCGACAGGGCTGCCATGTAGGCGTCCACCGCATCGCTGACGTCGAGGATGTCGCGGACCTGGCAGCCGTCACCGTACAAGGTGATCGGCTCTCCCTCGAGCGCGCGGATCAGGAAGTGGGCGACCCAGCCCTGGTCTTCGGTGCCCATCTGACGCTGGCCGTAGATGCAGCTCATCCGGACGACGCAGGCGGGCAGGCCGAAGCTGCGCGCATAGTCGAGCACATATTGGTCCGCCGCTCCTTTGGAGCAGCCATAGGGCGTGTGGAAGTCGAGCGGCCGGTCTTCGCCGATGCCGTGCGCGCGGATTGTGGGATCCGCCGGCTCATAGCGTTCGCCCTCGAGAACGAAGTCGATGTCGGCAAGGTCGCCGTAGACCTTGTTTGTGGAGGCGAAGACCAGCGGAATGCGGCGACCGCTCAGCCGCACCGCGTCGAGCAGGTGAAGCGTGCCGCGAACGTTGATGTCGAAATCCTCGCGCGGATCGACGAGGCTGGTGGTAACCGCCACTTGCGCTGCCATGTGAAAGATCGCGCTGGCCTCTCGCGCGGCGGCGGCGAGGCAATCCTCGTCGCGGATGTCCCCGCGCGTGAAGCTGATCTTGCGCCCGTGCCGCTGCTGCAGCCACTGAAGGTTGCGCTCGACCCCGGGCCGCGACAGCGCATCGAACAGGTGGACGTCATGCCCCTCGGCAGCAAGCCGGTCGGCGATGTTGCTGCCGATGAAGCCCGCGCCGCCGGTCACCAGCACCGGCTTGGCGCGAAGCAGGGCAGGGGCGCCGCTCACGCGACCAGCCCCCGGGCCTCGAGCTCGGCCCGGGCCGCGTCGACCCGGTCCACCGCCGTCTGACTCGCGACCCATTCGGCGAGCTCGCCCAGGCCCTCCTCGAAGTCCTTGGTGGCGCGAAAGCCGAGCGCGTCGGCGGCAAGCGACGTGTCGCAGTAGCAGTGGCGGATGTCGCCGATACGGGTCTTGCCGGCGATCTCGGGCTCCATGTCGCTCTTGCCCATGGCGCGGGCAAGGGATTGAGCGACTTGCCTGACCGAGCGGTCCGCGCCCGAGCCGATGTTGAACACGCCGCCCGCCGCCTGCGGCAGTTCCAGCGCGTCGGCGAAGGCACGGGCGACGTCGCCAACATAGACGAAGTCGCGGCGCTGCTCGCCATCCTCGAAGATCACCGGCCGCTGACCGTTCAGCAGGCGCGAGGAGAAGATGGCGAGGACGCCCGTATAAGGATTGGAGAGCGCCTGGCCGGGCCCGTAGACGTTGAACAGACGCAGGCACACGCCTTCCATGCCGTAAGCCCCGGCCATGATCAGCGTGGTGCGCTCCTGCACATATTTACCGAGCGCGTAGATGCTGGCGAGATTGGGCTTCTTCCATTCAGGCGTTGCCACCGGTGTCAGCGGGCGGCCCTGCGCGTCGAGCGGCTCCCAGCTTTGCGTGTCGCTGGTGCGCTGGGCACGCTCGGCGTCCTCGACCAGCCTGCCATCCGCATCGCGGTAAAGACCCTCACCATAGATGCTCATCGACGAAGCGGTGACGACGCGCCGGACGGGCCGGTCGATCAGCTTCTCCATCAGCACTGCGGTGCCGACGTCGTTGACGCTGGTGTAGCGCTCGACCGCATACATCGACTGGCCGACCCCGACTTCGGCGGCGAGGTTGATGACGCTGTCGACCCCCTGCAGTGCCTTGGTCACCACGTCGCCGTTGCGAACATCGCCGACGATAAGTTCGACCTCGGGGTCGAGCATCTTGGAGCCGTCGACCTCGCCATGCACCTGTTCGATCAGAGCGTCGAGCACCCGGACCTTGTGACCGCGCTTCAGAAGTTCTCCGCAAACGGAACGGCCAATGAAGCCCGCGCCGCCGGTGACCAGGATCGTCTCGCTCAAACTTCGGGCTCCCCGCTGCTGCCGCCGCTCGGTTGAGCGGCAGGTCCTTACGGGTGTTCAATGAAGCTTCTTCTTGTTTGTTCCCGTTTGTAGAAGCTCGCTGTCCTCTGGCGAGACGCTATGCTGGCCTTTGTGCCATACGCCGTCGCTGAAAAACGGCAGTTCGTCGTTTCGGTTCCTGCAACAAACATTCGCCGACAAGGAACAAAGCTTCCTTGCCGCTGTTAAGGGAGCGAAACAAGGGAGAATGCGTGCCTGTTGTTCATCTGCTTCGCCACGGCGCTCACGGCGACGTCGGTCATCGCCTGACCGGACGGCTGCCTGACGGAGGGCTGACGGACGAGGGGCGTGCGCAGGCCCGTTCGGCGGCAGCGGCGATTGCCGCAAGCCCGCCGTCTGCGATCTACGCGAGTCCTTGCCGGCGGACGCTCGAAACCGCCGCTGTTCTTGCCGAAGCCTTCCGCCTGCCGGTGACGCAGGAGCCGGCGCTCGATGAGTTGGACTTCGGCAATTGGGCCGGCAAGCGCTTCGCCGAACTCGAGAAGGATCCGCGCTGGACGGAGTGGAACGTCCATCGTTCAACCGCGCGCTGCCCGGATGGCGAAACCATGGGCGAAGCGCAGGCCCGTGCGCTGGCCTTTGCCTTCGAGGCTGCGGCGCGGCATTCGTCGCCTCCTGTGCTGGTGACCCATTGCGACATCATCCGTGCGCTTCACTGCTGGTCGCAGCGGACGTCGCTCGACCACATCCACGCCATCGACTGCCCGCCCGGGAGCCTTTCGGCGCTCGACCTCGCCGGCGAGCGGCAGGTCGCCGCCTGATGCTTGAAGCTGCCGACCGCCCCCTGGTCAGGGCCGAGATCGAGCGCCGCGTGGCCGAGCTCGGCCCCTGGTTCCACGACCTCGATCTTGCCGGCGTGCGCACCGCGCCGGACCACTTTCTGTGGGGCTATCCCGAAAACAAGTTCAAGCGCTTCCGACATGTCATCCCCGAGGACCTGTCGGGCAAGAGCGTGCTCGATATCGGCTGCAACGCTGGCTTCTACAGTTTCGAGATGAAGCGGCGGGGCGCCACCCGCGTCCTCGGCATCGATCATGACGAGCGCTATCTTGAGCAGGCCCGCTACGCCGCGTCGGTGCTTGGCCTCAAGGATATCGAGTTTCGCCGCGGCGAGGTGTGGGACGTCGCCGCTCTGGGCGAGCGCTTCGACCTCGTCATCTTCATGGGCGTGCTCTACCACCTCCGTCACCCCCTGCTCGCGCTTGATCTCATCCACGAGCATGTTGCGGGTGACCTGCTCTTGTTTCAGTCGCTTCAGGCCGGCACCAAGGGCATGTTCCGCCCGGAGGCCGATTATGAGTTCTTCGCCGGCTTGAGCGAGTTCGACCGGCCTGAGTGGCCGCGGCTACACTTCATCGAGCAGCGCTACGCCGGCGATCCCACCAATTGGTGGGTTCCAAACGAAGCGGCCAGCGCCGGAATGCTGCGCGCCGCCGGGTTCGAGATCCTTGAACATCCCGAAACCGAAGTGTTTCTCTGCCGCCGTGGCCCCAGGCCAGTGAGCGGTGCCGTCTATCCCGCGAAAGGAAGTGCCGCTTGATCGAAGCCGCGATGATCTGGAACGAGCCCAACAACAAGTCGCATTGGGACCCGTTGATCGATCCCGACTGGTCGAAGTTCGCTGAGATGGGCATCCTTGCGGCGCGGGCGATCCGCGACGTCAACCCGGCGGTCAAGCGCGTGCTCGGCGGCATCTCGCCGATCGATCCGAACTACATCCGCAGGCTCGATGGCCACGGGCTGATCGACGAGCTCGATGTGATCGCCGTTCACGGCTTTCCGCTCGACTGGAACCTGTGGAACATCAACGAGTGGCCCGCCAAGCTCGACGAGATCAGGGCCGTGGTTCCGCGGCACGAACTGTGGGTCACGGAAGTGGGGGTCGGCAGCTTCGGCGCCGAGGAAGTGCAGGAGTTTGGGGTGAGGCGCACCGCCGAGCTTCTTCGTGGGCGTGCCGAGCGGGTCTTCTGGTATTCGCTCTACGACCTGCCCCAGGCCTGGGAGGCGACCACCCGCCACAAGGAGGCGGAAGGATCCTCTTATTACCGCCACTTCTACATGGGGCTGCTCAAGGAAGACGGGACGCCCAAGCTTGGGCTCAAGGCCTTCGAGGAGCATGGTGCAGGGCTGGGGCTCATGCAGTGGTTCCATTTCGAGGACCACCGGCTTGACGACGCCGTCGCCTGGCTGAAGCGCCTCGGGGTGCGCAAGCTGCGCACAGGGCTGTCCTGGGCCGATCGCTTCAGGCCGAACGCGCTTGACTGGTTCGACCGGCAGATGGAGGCGCTGGCGGAGTTCGACACCACCGTCACCTTCTGCTTCACGCCCGAGCATCTCGGGATCGAGCCGCATCACACCAGCCCGCCGCGTGAGCCTCAGGGCTTCGCCGATTTCTGCGCCGAGATGATCGACCGCTACGCGCCTGCTGCTGCCCAGCAGCCCGCGCTCGCCGCCGCCGAATAGTGAAGGAAGAGGCTATGGAGCCCCAGATCAATATCGCCATCGCCGGGGTCGGCAACTGTGCCTCCAGCCTGGTGCAGGGCATCGCTTATTACCAAAATGGCGGTTCTAACGAGCAGATCGGGCTCATGCACTGGGACCTTGGCGGCTACCGGCCCAAGCATCTCAAGGTGGTTGCGGCCTGGGACGTGGACGCGCGCAAGGTCGGGCGCGACGTTGCGCAAGCGATCTTTGCGCCGCCCAACAACACGCAGGTCTTCTGCGATCATGTGAAGCCGACCGGCGCCACCGTCATGATGGGCCGCCGACTTGACGGGGTTGCGCCGCACATGGCCGACTATCATCCCGATCGCACCTTTGTCGTCGCCGACGAGGCCGAGCCCGCCCGGGAAGATGTTGTCCGCGTCCTGCGCGAGACGAACACGCATGTGCTGATGAACTATCTTCCGGTTGGCAGCCAAGAAGCCACGGAATTCTACGCCGAATGCGCGCTCGAAGCCGGTGTGGCCTTCGTCAACTGCATTCCCGTGTTCATCGCTTCGGACGAGAAATGGGCCGGCCGCTTCCGCGAGGCAGGCGTGCCGATCATCGGTGACGACATCAAGGCCCAGCTCGGTGCGACCATTGTTCACCGCGTGCTGACCGACCTTTTCGCCAAGCGCGGTGTCCGGCTGGACCGCACCTACCAGCTCAATACCGGCGGCAATACCGACTTCCTCAACATGCTTGAGCGCTCACGCCTGAAGCACAAGAAGGAATCCAAGACCGAGGCCGTTCAGGCGGTCGCCGAGCGCCGGTTGGAGGATGAGAACATCCATGTCGGTCCGTCAGACTACGTCGCCTGGCAGAAGGACAACAAGGTCTGCTTCCTGCGCATGGAAGGACGGATGTTCGGCAATGTGCCGCTGAACCTCGAGCTCCGTCTCAGCGTGGAGGACAGTCCCAACAGTGCCGGCGTGGCCATCGACATGATCCGCTGCGCCAAGCTCGCGCTTGATCGCGGGGTAGGCGGGCCGATCGAGGCGCCCGCCGCCTTTTTCTGCAAGCACCCGCCGCGGCAGATGACCGACGATGAGGCCGATCTTGCAACCGAGGCGTTCATCCGCGGTGATCCCGAGCCCGGCCGACGTCTCCACTAAGCAAACCCCGACGGTCCAGCCAAGCGATGGGCTGGCCTCGGCGCTCGAGCGCAACATCGCTGCCTTGGCCGAGCGGCGCCGCGCGGAGGAGGGGAGGGCCACCGCCAGCGACCGCCTTGCCGGCGCGATCACCCGCTTCGCCGGCTCGATGTGGTTCGTTGCCCTGCACCTCGTGCTGGTGGTCGCCTGGGCGGCGATCAACCTTGGCTACACTCCGCTCGAGCCGTTCGATCCGACCTTTGTCATCCTCGCCACCATTGCGTCGGTGGAGGCGATCTTCATCTCGACCTTCATCCTCATCGCCCAGAACCGCGCCGCGGCGGCTGCCGACCGGCGGGCCGACCTCGACCTCCAGATCAGCCTTCTGGCCGAGCATGAGGTGACGCAGCTCGTCCGCCTCGTCAGCCGCATCGCCGAGCGCCTCGGGGTCGAGGAAGCGCGTGCGCCGGAGATCGAGGAAAGCAAGCGGGCGGTCGCACCGGAAGCGGTGCTGGAGCGGATCGAGAAGGCAGAAGAGAATTGATCGTCGTCCCTGATAAGGCAGGGGCCTCAGTCGCGCGTTTCAGCCTCCCGAGGCCTCCGCCTTCGCGGGGACGACGCTTGCCGCTAAGGCGGGCTTATGCTCGATCTTTCTTTCCTCCAGTACCTGTCGGCGACCGCCCGGGCCATCACGCTCGGCGCGCCGGTCCCTGAGGCCGACAACAAGGCCGCCAATGGCGACTACGACCCCGTCACCGAAATCGACCGCGCCGCCGAGCGGGCGCTCCGTGCCGCAATCGAAGAGCGCTTTCCCGAGGACGGGATCGAGGGTGAGGAATATGGCCTTGTCCGGCCGGACGCGCCGCGGCGCTGGCTGCTCGACCCGGTCGACGGCACCCGCGCGCTCATTTGCGGCCTGCCGAGCTGGACCACGCTGGTAGCGCTCCTTGAGGATGGAGAGCCGACCCACGGCTTCATCGACGCCCCCGCGCTGGATGAGCTGATGATCGGAGCGCCAGGCGGATCAAGCCTCAACGGCTGTGCGGTGCGCACCTCCGCCTGCCGCCGCATCGCCGACGCGCGCTTTTCCACCACCGACCCCTTCCTCTTCGCCGGTACCGAAGCGGAGGCGTTCACCCGGGTCCGCCGGTCGGTCCGGCTCGCCCGCTACGGCTATGACGCGCTGGCCTACGCCCGTCTTGCTGCCGGACACATCGACCTGGTGGTCGAAAGCGGGCTTAAGCGTCACGACTGGGCCGCGCTGGTTCCGGTCGTGCGCGGTGCAGGCGGGGTGATCGGCAACTGGCAGGGCGGTGGCGACCTTTCGGCCGGCGCCGTGGTGGCGGCCGCGACGCGAGAGCTATTTGACCAAGCGCTAGAGCAACTGAACCGCTGACGATGGAATATGACAAGGCTGTTGCCCCGCGCTCCGAGCCCGCTAAGCTGCGGCTCGTGCCGGGTCTTCAGCTTCGTGGCGTATCCAAGTCCTTCAAGAGCACGGCCGTGCTCGATGCGGTCGATCTGGATGTAGGCTCCACCGAGTTCATCGCGTTTCTGGGGCCCTCGGGCTCGGGCAAGACGACCCTGCTGCGCATCATCGCCGGCCTGGAGACTGCTGATAGCGGCGAGGTGATCCTGGACGAGCGGCGGATCGACCTGGCTGCGCCGGGCGATCGTAACGTCGCCATGGTCTTCCAGTCCTACGCCCTCTATCCGCACATGACCGTGCGCGAGAATATGGCGTTCGGCCTCCGCAATGCCGGTGTCGGCAAGGCGGAAATCGAGACGCTCATCGCCGATGCCGCGCGGGTGCTCGAGATCGAGGCCCTGCTCGATCGCCGACCGGCGCAGCTGTCGGGCGGGCAGCGCCAGCGGGTCGCGATCGGCCGCGCCATCGTCAAGAAGCCCCGCCTGTTCCTGCTCGACGAGCCCTTGTCCAACCTCGACGCGGCGCTTCGCCTCCGCACCCGGGTGGAGCTCGCCCAGCTTCGAACCCGGGTCGAGGCCGGGGTCATTATGGTGACCCACGACCAGGCCGAGGCGATGACTCTTGCGGACCGGATCGTGGTGTTCAACGACCGCCGGATCCAGCAGGTCGCCGCGCCGATGGAAATCTACCTCAGGCCCGCAAACAAGTTCGTGGCCCAGTTCGTCGGCTCACCGGCAATGACCATCCTGCCAGCCCGCCTCGCTGACGGCGGCGAACATGCGGCGGTGACGCTGGGTTGCGGGGCAAGGGTCGAAACCCGTGTCCCGCGTGCCGACCTGCCCGCCGCAAGCGCGCTCGAGATCGGATTGCGGCCCGAGCATGTCCGGGTGAGCGAGAGTGGAGAGGGGCCGGAGGCGCAGGTTTTGCTGGTCGAACGCCTCGGCGAGCGGAGCCTCGTCTACGGCCAGCTCTCCGACGGCGGCCTCATTACCGCCGAGGACAAGGGCACCAGCAGCCTCAAGGCCGGCGACCGCGTGGCGCTGGCGATCGACGGTGCTTCGGCTCATCTGTTCGGGCCGGACGGACGCGGCTTCCATGGCAGGGAAGCATGAAGGGAAGCGCGACCCGCCGCGATCCCGGGCTCGCCTTTGTTGCGCCCTTTCTCCTTGTCTATGTGCTGGTGCTGATCCTGCCGATGATCCACGGCGTGTGGCTGTCGCTGCACATCGTGGACATCTGGGGCGACGGGCACTTTGCCGGGATCGCGAATTACGCGCGGCTCGCTGCCGATCCGGTGTTCGCGCAGTCGCTTGGCAACACCTTTCTAGTCACCCTGATGATCGTGCCGCTGCTGATGATCATCGCGCTCGGCCTCGGTCTTGCACTCAACCGGGCGACCCGCGGCGCGGCAGTGCTGCGCGGGATCTTCTTTTCCTCGGCCGTCCTGTCGGTGACCATCGTCACCCTGATTTGGCGCTTCATCCTCGCTCCGGATGCGGGTCTTCTGGGTGAGCTTGCGCAAGCAGCCGGGTTCGAGCCCCTGCCGTTCCTGTCCTCGCCCGAGCTCGCGCTTTGGGCGCTCGCCATCACCACCATCTGGTGGTCGATCGGCCTCCCCATGCTGCTGTTCCTCGCCGGGCTTCAACAAGTGCCGGGCGATCTCTACGAAGCGGCGGCGCTCGACCGGGCGAGCCGCTGGCGGACCTTCGTGTCCATCACCCTACCGAGCCTCAAGCGCACCACCATTCTTGTGGTCATGCTGCAGACGGCAGCGCAACTGCAGTTGTTCGGCCAGGCGCAATTGCTCACCGCCGGCGGCCCAAGCGGCGCGTCGCGCACTGTGGTCCTGTTCATGAACGAGGTCGCTTTCGGCCGCTGGGAACTTGGCTATGCCCAGGCCGCAGCGGAGGTGCTGTTCGTCATCATCCTTGCAGTGACCCTCACCCAATATTGGCTGACCGGGCGGGCCGGGGAGGGCGAGCATGGCCGCTGACGCGGTAACCGCCCGCACCCGCCTGCCGCTCGCCGCCTGGGTGGGAGTGCTGACCGGCGCGGCAATCATGCTGACCCCCTTGCTGTGGACCTTGCTCCTCAGCTTCAAGGCCAACGAGGCACTGGTCGGCAACAGCGCCGCGGCCCTCGCGCCGCCCTGGACGCTGGAGAATTACTCGGCGATCCTCGGACACGGGCAGACGCTCCGGTGGCTGGTCAACAGCTTCATCGTCTCGCTCGGCACGACCGCGGGCGTGCTGATCCTCTGCAGCCTTGCCGGCTATGGCTTCGCCCGACTGGACTTCCCCGGCCGCCGCTGGCTGTTCGTCTTCGTGCTGGTCGGCCTCGCCATCCCCGGGCAAGCGGTGATCTTTTCGCAGCATCAGCTGTTCGCCATTGCTGACCTCCACAACAGCTATCCCGGGCTCATCCTTCCGGGCCTGACGACCAGTTTCGGCGTCTTCTTCATGACCCAATATATGCGGGCGATCCCGCGCGAGTTGGACGAGGCGGCGCTGCTCGACGGAGCGAGCCACTGGCGCATCTTCACCCGGATCATCCTGCCTCTGACCGTGCCGGCGCAGTCGACGCTGGCAGTGTTCACCTTCCTTGGCAGCTGGAATGATTATTGGTGGCCGCTCATCTCGGCGACCAGAAGCGACATGTACACGCTGACCGTTGGCCTTGCCGCTGCGCAGATGAACTATGCCCAGACTTCCGGCCTCGGCTTCCTAATGGCGCAGGCGATGTTCGCCTCGCTGCCGATCTTCATCGTCTATCTCGTCTTCCAGAAGCAGATCATCCAGGCCATGGCCGGGACCGCGCTCAAGTGAGGGGCCTCGCGATCCTTGCCGCCTCCGTCCTCCTTACAAGCTGCGGCGGCAGCGAGCGCGGGCAGGGGCTCTACATCCAGCGCTTCTTCGGCGAGTGCACCAGCGATTATGGCACCGCCACGAACGTCGCCAAGGCCGAGGGCGAGTGCGGCATCGTCACGACCATGATCAACGCCTTTCGCGCGGCTCACCCGCAAGCGGAGGTGAGCCAGAATGTCGTGGCATGGCCGGGCTATAGCCAGCTCACCTCGCAGATGGCCGCACGGCAGCCGCCGGACGTCGTCACCATGCACTCGGGCGTGATCCCCGACTATGCCGGCAAGGATCTCCTGGAGCCGGTCGAGCCCTATCTCGCCGCCGCCGGCATCGCGCCCGCCGCCTTCACCCCCGCGGCGCGGCAGGGCGTCACCTGGAATGGCCGGATGTACGGCCTTCCCTGGGACACGCATGGCGGCCTGTGGCACATCAATCTGGCGCTGTTCCGTCAGGCTGGCCTAGTCGGAGCGGACGGTCGCCCGATCCTGCCGAAGAGCCCGGAGGAGCTGCTCGCCCAAGGCCGCCAGTTCCGCGAGCGCACCGGCAAGCCCTACCTCATACAGAGCCTGGTCGGCGATCCGGCAGGCGCCGCGCGCACGCTCTACACCTACATGCTCGCGCAGGGCGCACCCATCTTCCCGCAGCCAAACCGTATCGCCCTCGACACGCCCGAAGGCCGCCGCGTCGCGACCCTGTTCCGCCAGGTCACCGCCGAAGGCATCGGCACCAGCAACATGGACACGCCGGCCGCCATTGCCGCCTTCATGAACGGCGAAGGCGGGGTCTATCCGACCGGCACCTGGATGATCGGCCAGTTCGAGACGGAGGAACGCACGCCCGGCCGGCCGCTCCACCGGGCCTATGCAGTCGCGCCTTTTCCCAAGCTCTACGGGCAGAACGTGATGTTCGTCTCCGGTCACGCCTGGGTAGTACCCAAGCGCGAGCGCACGGTGGCCGAGCGCCAGGCTGTGGCCGACTTCTTCCGCTTCATGGCCGCGCGCAACGGAGACTGGGCGCGGACCGGTCATCTGCCGGCTCTTCGCGCCGCGATCGAGGGGCCGGCCTTCCTCAGCCTCCCCCATCGCCGCGACATCGCGATCGTCGCCAGCATCGGCCGTGCTCTGCCTGACGGAGTGATGCGGCAAAGCGCGGTGGAAGGACTGGTCGGGGAGGAGATGGCGGCTGCGATCACCGGCCAGAAACCGGTGCAGCAGGCGCTTCGCGACGGCGAGCGGCGCGTGAATGAGTTTCTGGCAGAAGTGCAATAGTCACCGCGCTGCAACAGCAAGGCCATTTTCAGTCACGGCGAGGAGAGGCCCTCCTTGTCGCCGCTTTGTGGCTGGGAGTAGCGTGGAAGTAACAGGGGCGCATGGGGAAGGCCCGGCGCCGATCAGGACGTTCGGGAGGAACCATGCGCATCAAGACCTTCGCTCTTTGCACCGCCAGCTTTGCGGCGCTGACCATCGCCGCGCCGGCCACCGCACAGGAGCAGCAGACACCGGTCGATCCTAACGTCCAGGCGCAGACCAATCCCGCCGATCCGGACCAGGGCGCCCCCCAGACCGACGATGCCACAGCCGACGGAGGCGACACGATCGTCGTCACCGGCCTCCGCCGCTCGCTCCAGTCGGCTCAGAACATCAAGCGCAACAGCGACCAGATCGTCGATGCGATCGTCGCCGAGGATATCGGCAAGTTGCCCGACCTGACGGTGTCCGACACCGCAGCCCGCATCCCCGGCATCCAGGTCGAGCGCAACGGCGGCGAGGCGAGCCGGGTGCTCGTCCGCGGCCTCGACCGCTTCTTCTATGCGACCACCTACAATGGTCGCGAGATCTTTACGGCCGAGACCCGCTCGGTCGCGCTACAGGACTTCCCGTCGGGCGCCATCGCCGCCGTGGAGGCCTTCAAGACCTCGACCGCCGACCTAGTCGAGCCAGGCCTTGCTGGCCTCGTCAACGTGCGCTCGCGCCGTCCGCTCGACTTCCGCGGGCTGGAGATCGCGGGTTCGGCCTGGATGCTCTTCCCGGACCAGTCCAAGCGGGAGTCGCTGAACGGCAATCTCATGGTCGCTAACCGCTGGAACGTCGGCGACGGCCATGAAGTGGGGGCGCTGCTCGGCTTCAGCTACACGCAGCTCAAGTTCCGCGACTCCGTCCGCCGTCATGGATTTTTCGTCGCCAACCTTGCGGGCGGCCGCTCGCCCGACTGGCCGGAAATCCAGTACAACCAGGGCGACCGCTGGCGTCCCTCGATCAACGGCACGCTTCAGTATCGCGCGGGCGACCTCAACCTCTACGCCGAAGGCCTGTGGCAGGGCTATCGCGAGAACCAGACCGACCAGTTCTACACCCAGCCGCTCTGGAGCTGCGGCGAGGCGAGCTATTCCAACATCGTCGTCCGTCCGGGCACCAACCAGATCGTCAGCGGCACGGTAATCTCGCCGGGCTGCGATGGCATGCCATGGGGCATCAGCGGTGCCGGCACCCGCAAGACCAACACCTATCAATTTGCGATCGGTGGCAGCTACGACGCCGGGCCGCTGCGGATCACTGCCGACCTCGCCCGCACCGACAGCAAGTTCGAGGATCTGACCGAGAGCATCGATACGCAGGTGTTCAGCAACAATGGCCTTCGGGTCGACTGGTTTACCGGCCTTCCGGGAGGCGACGGTCCGACCTTCCAGGTGTCGGGCATCGACCTTTCGAACATCGCCAATTGGCGCTACCGTGGCTTCTACGAGGAATATCAGTTCGCCAAGGGCGACGACTGGCAGGGCCGGATCGACGCCGAATATGAGTTTGGCGACGAGCTTCTGAGGAGCGTGCAGTTCGGTGTTCGCGGCGTCACCCGCGACGCTTCGCGCCGTGCCGGCGCGGTCTATTGGGACTGGTACAACAGCAATACGCCCCTTTCCTCGACCGGACTCCAGTTCCAGCTGTTCCGTCCGGGCTTTGGCGGCGACGACCTCAGGCCCGCGCCGACCACCTGGTTCGCCCCTTCGTTCAGCAGCGTTCAGGCAAGCCTGCGCAACTTCCGCCAGTTCAACATCAATGGCCGGGGCGCCGGCGGCATCAACGGTGGGACCGTGGACGGTCCGAACATGAACCCCAACCGGGCGTTCGACATCACCGAGGAGAGCCTTGCAGCGTACGGCCAGCTCAACTGGGGTGCAGACCTCGGCGGCATCGAAGTCGACGGCAAGCTCGGGCTTCGGGCCGTCCGTACCAAGGTAGACCTTTCGGGCTTCCGCACCGGCACCGGCCCGGCGACGCCGCTCGATTTCTCTAACAGCTACACGGACCTGCTCCCGAACTTCAACTTGCGGGCGCAGTTCAGCCGTGAGCTCGTCTTCCGCCTGGCGGCCAGCAAGACCCGCACCCGCCCTGAATTCGGCGACCTTCGTCCGTCGATCGACTTCGGCGCACCGGTGGTCTGCCCGCCGAACGCCACCAACTGTTTCCGCAATGCGAGCGGCGGCAATCCCTTCCTGGAGCCGCTGGAGTCGAACAACTACGACGCCGCGCTGGAATATTACTTCTCCCGCACCGGCTTCGCTTCGTTGAGCCTGTTCCGCCGCGATATGCGCGGCTTCATCATCCAGTCCTCCTACACGCTGCCGGAGCGTGACGAGAACGGCGCGCAGATCCAGGTCTCGGGCCCGATCAACTCGGGCAAGGGCAAGATCAACGGTGTCGAAGCGCAGGTTCGCACCTTCTTCGACTTCGACTTCCTGCCGTCCTTCGTGCGCAACTTCGGCGTGGAGGCGAACCTCACCTATCTCGATGCCAAGACCGATCAGCCTACGCCGATCGGGACGCAGCGCCTGCGCATCCCGGACACGTCCAAGTGGGTCAGCAACCTCACCGGCATGTTCGAAGGCTATGGCTTCACGTCGCGCCTGTCCTACAATTGGCGCAGCGGCTTCCCTGAAGGGCCGATTGCGGTCGATCCCGCGTTCAGCCGGCAGGGCCGGGCGCGCTCGGTTAGCCGCCTCGACTGGTCGAACAGCTACGCGTTCAACGACAATGTGACGGTGTTCGCCGACTGGACCAACATTCTGGGCGAGCCGTTCCGGTCGGACATCGTGTGGACCAACTATGTCGGCGGCGCCGCGACCTCGCAGGAGATCTTCCCGATGGTAGTGCGGTTCGAGGAGACCATCCTGTCGGGCGGTGTCCGCTTCCGCTTCTAACGGAGCATCGTCCCCGCGAAGGCAGGAACCTCAGGCGAGGCAGCGCGAAGCCTCTCGAGGTCCCTGCCTTCGCAGGGACAACGATAGTCTAGCCCCGCTCGGCCCGCTCCTCGGGGCGGAGGCTCGGGGCGATGGCTGGGCGGCCATTCTCCCAGCCGAACGGCGCGACGTAGAGGAAGCGCGCGTCTCCCCGCTTGCGGCAGCCGCGGGTGAGGTCCCAGCCGTGAAAGCTGATGAAGGTCCCGCCGCCCGCCCGGAACACCGACTGGTGGCCGGGACCCGACAGGCAGCCGGAGCCGCGCGGGTCGCTGTAACTGTAGAGGATGGGCTTGGGCCCCGCATCCTTGCACGGCCCGAGCGGGCCGGCGCAACGCGCCCAATTCATCGCATAGGGTGACAGGCGCTGATCGTCGTTCCAGCCGAAGAAGCCGCCGGAGTAGAGCATCACGAGTCCCTCGGGCGTGCGGATCATGGTCGGTGCCTCGATCACGCGCTGCTCCCAATCATCCTCGTCGGTCAGGCCGACATCGACCGGCTGGCCGGCAAGGCGGCGCCCGTCCGGAGTAAGCTTGGCGCCCCAGATCCGGCTGCGCTGGCCGATGTGATTGCCGTCCGCCTTCCAGTAGACATAAAGCTGCCCGTCGCGGTCGCGAAAGGGATGGGCGTCGATCGAGCCGCCAAGCTCGACCTGGCAGAGGAACGGCTCCGTGCTGGTATCGACGAACGGCCCGCGCGCACTCTTCGACGCGGCCACCCCGAGGCACTGACGGTTCTGTCCGCGCCACCGGGCCGTATAGTAGAGCAGATAATCTTGCCCGACCTTCATTACCTCGGGCGCCCAGGTCCGGCCCGCCTCGACCCACGGCGCGAGCGTCGGCATTGCGTCGGCGCGGGTGCCGTCCGGGTCCTTCAGGACCGTCCAGTTGATGAGGTCGCGGCTGACCGCCATCGGCACGTTCTCGCCGCTGTTGGTGGCGTAAGCGATGAAGCTGCCGGGCGCTTCCTCCATGACGAAGGCATCGGGGAAGTTCTCGCGGAGCACGGGAACGAACGCCGGTTCGCGCGCGCTTGCGGCGGCGGCGGAAGTGGCGAGTAGCAAGCCAAGAAACGCAGTTCGCAACACGTCACATCCTCCCGATGGTGGGTCCTAGGGGACCAGCCGTACCTCATCCTTGCTGAACGACAGACCGACCGTCATCAGCGCACGGAACACGTTATAACCGCCGGTGCCTGGGTGGAAGCTGTGGAAGAACAAGCGCGGCTCGCCCTCCGTGCCGACCGACACGCTGGCGTGGCCTGGTGCCGACCATCTGGGATGCGACTTCAGCAGGGGCTGTTCCGCTTTGCGGTAGGGACCGGTGATCCGGTCCGCCACCGCATAGCCGATGCCGTAGCTTGGCGACGTGAAGTCGTTCCCGGCATAGAAGAGCCAGTAGCGACCTTCGGCCCGGGTGACGTAGGGCCCCTCGATCAGATGGCCTTCCCAGTCGAGGTCGTTGGCGAGCACCACCGTCCGCTCCCCGACGAGGCTCCGCCCGTCGTCCGCGAGGCGCTGCGCGAAGATGGGCGTCGCCATATTCTCGACCACGTGGCCTGCGACGCCGCTCTCCTCGAGCAGGCCCTTGACCTGCCGCCAGCGGGCGAGGGCCGCGCGGATCAGCGGCTGCATGAGGAAGAAGCGCTCCATCGGGCGCCGGCCATTGGCGAACGGCTGGATGGCAGCGCAGAAGGCGGCGGTACGGCGATCCTGTTCGTTGTCGAACAAGGCGGGAATGAGACGCGGATGCTCGCGCAGCAGACCGGCAAGCGGCCGCGGCCAGTGGCTGTTGCTGTCCTTCTTCCAGAACAGCCAGGGCGTTCCGTCCGCGTCGACATGGACGTGGCTGTCAATCACCGTTCCCGTCAGCAGCGGCTCGCCATTGTCGGTCCACGGACCGGCGGGATGGCTGGCTCGGGCGAGGCCGATCGACAAAGTGCGATCGGCTGCCCGCGCGGTGTAGCTCAGCCAATATTCCTCGCCCACTCTGGCGATCTCGGGAGCCCAGAAGTCGCCGACCTTGAGCCCCGCAGCGGTCCACCCGGGCGTCTGCCCTTCCTCGAACACGAAACCCTTGGGCTCCCACCTTTCGAGGTCGGCCGAATGGAGAATGGGAAAGGCGTCGGGCGCATCGTTGGATGTCGCGACCAGCCACCAGCCATCTTCCGCCTTGATGACGGCAGGATCGCCATAGCCCGACAGGATCCGGGTCGAGAGATTGTCCGTGATGAGCGGCCGCCAGGGCGGTTCGGGGAAGTCCTCGATCGGTTCGATGTGGTGCGGCCGCCGGGTCCCGAAGTCGGCATGGAGCGCGTCGAACATCGCCTCGAACGCCTCGGGCTCGGGTCCCTCGACCCGGTAAGTCCTGACTCCGCTGCCGTCGCTTGGGGACACATGGAGGCGGAAGCCGTCGCCTTCCTCGATCGCTTCAACCGCAAAGGTCAGCAGGGGTTCGTCGCTCATGGCGGGGCTAATTAGGTCGGGGGACCGGAGTGACAAGACGGGCCGAAGTGCTTTTCTCCGGGAGGCGGAGCCGATAGGCTCCGGCCATGCGTCTCCTCGCCCCTGCGCTTGCCCTGGCGCTCTCCGCCTGCGCCACACTTCCTTCTGACCGCACCTACACCAATCCGGTGCTCGACCAGGATTTCCCCGATCCGGCGATCGTCCGCTCGGCCGACGGCAGCTTTCATGTCTATGCGACGCAAGGCGGCGATCCCGTTCGCAACATCCAGGTGGCGCGTTCGGAAGATCTGGTCAGCTGGGCTCTGGTCGGCGACGCGCTTCCGGTGAAGCCGTCTTGGGCAAGCAAGACCCAGGACTTCTGGGCTCCCGACGTCTACCGCCGCAGCGACACCTATTATCTCTACTACTCGGCCAAGCCCGACGCGGCCCTGACCGACCAGAGCCGCGGTTTGTGCCTTGCCGTCGCCACGTCGAAGAGCGCCGCCGGCCCCTTCACCGACAAGGGTGAGCCGCTGCTGTGCGGGCCGAGCTTCGTCAACATGATCCGTTCGTGTTCGACGATCCGGCAACCGGCAAGGCCCTGCTCTATTGGGGCTCGGGCTTCGGTCCGATCAAGGTGCAGGAGCTTAGCTCCGACCTCCTGTCCTTCGCTCCCCTTTCGAAACCGATCGACCTCGTCGACGTGGTCAGGACCGAGGACCCACGCGAGTATCGCCGGCTCGTCGAGGGCGCCTGGGTGATCCTCCGCAACGGCTGGTATTACCTCTTCTTCTCCGGGGACAATTGCTGCGGTCCCCGAGCCCACTATGCCACGATGGTCGCCCGAAGCCGCTCGGCCACCGGCCCGTTCGAGGTGCGCGACCGTCCGCTCTATCTGGTTGTCGAGGCCAATGAACGTTGGAATGCCGTTGGGCACAACAGTGTCATCACCGACGATGCGGGGCAGGACTGGATCCTTTACCACGGGGTCGATCGTCAGCGGCCGCGATCCAAGCCCACCGACGACGTCAATACCCGCCGGGTCATGCTCCTCGACCGGCTGGTCTGGCGCCACGGCTGGCCGGAAGTGGCGGGGAGGAGCCCGACGAGCACGGCGCAGTCGGCTCCAGTGGTGAGGCGGCGGTGAGAAATCCTCCCTGTTCCGCAAAGCGGAATGGGGAGGGGGACCGCTCCGCGCAGCGGAGTGGTGGAGGGGCCGGTGGCGCTGCACCCGGCCCCTCCGTCAGCGGCTGCGCCGCTGCCACCTCCCCATTCGGCTTCGCCAAGCAGGGAGGATCTTGTCACATCTCCACTCGCTCCACCATCTCCCGCCGTCCCACCAGCAGCGCATCGGCAACCAGCCGGAGTGGCTCGGCATCGACCAGGCTTTCGCGGCAGTCGATCAGCTCGGCGAAACGGCGGTAGAGGTCGGGATATTCATGCACCGGCTCGCCCGGTACTTCCTTGCCGTCGAGCAGCAGCCGCGCGCCGCCGCCTTCCAGCCGCAGCCGCGCTCCGTCGCCCGTCTCGATCTCGACCGTCCATTCCTCGCCGTCGGTCTTGCGCCAGTCGAGGCTGGCGCGAAGCGGACCGTCGGCAGCCGGGCTGGCGAACTCCAGCTCGGCGGCGATCGGGGTGTGGGCATTCTCGGGAAAGAAGAGCGTTCCCGCCTGTACGAACAGGGGGGTGGGCAGGATGGCGGTCGCGACCGAGAAGGCGTTGATCCCCGGGTCGAACACGCCATAGCCGCCCGGCTCGAATACCCATTGCTGGCCGGGATGCCATTTGTGCACGTCCTCGTGCCAGGTGATGGTCATGGAGCGGATACGCTGCCCCGCCAGCAGCTTGCGCGCGGCGACTACGCCCGTGTTGTGCTGCGCGTGCCAGGTCGTGAACAGGGTCACGCCGCGGGCCTCCGCCAGGCGCCGCAGTTCCTCCACCTCGCCCAGGGTCGCGCAGGGAGGCTTCTCCAGCAGCAGATGAAGGCCGCGCTCGATACAGTCGCGAGCGATGCCGAAGCGCGGCCCAGGCGGCGTGGTGATCGCCGCCGCCTCAAGCTCCGGCACGGCCTCGAGCAGCGCGGCCGTGTCGGTGAAGTTGGGCGCCGGTCCCTTGCCCTGCCGACTGACGCTTCCGGCCAGTTCAAAACACGGATTGCCTTCGATCGCGGGGACATGCTGGTCCTCGGCAATCTTTCCGAAACCGATGATGGCGGTGCGGATCGGCTTCATGCCCGCGTCCCTGCAACATAGGCCTTGGCCCGCTCATGCACCTCCTGCGGACTCCGGCCGGGCGCAAAGAGGCCTGAGCCGAGTCCGAACCCGTTCGCCCCGGCTTCGATCCACGGGCGCATGCTGTCCGGCTGCACGCCGCCGACGACCAGGATCGGCACCTCCTTCGGCAGCACCGCGCGCTGGGCCTTGAGCACGGCGGGGGTCGCGGCTTCGGCCGGGAACAGCTTCAACGCCTGGGCACCCGCATTCAGTGCCGTGAAGGCTTCGGTCGGGGTGAAGTAACCGGGCGCCGCGACCATTCCGGTGTCCACCGCCGCCTGGATGACATGGGCATCGGCATTGGGCGCGACCACCAGCCGGCCGCCGGCATCCTTGACCCGCGCCACGCTCAGCACGTCGAGCACGGTGCCGGCCCCTACCAGCGCCCGTCCCGCCAGCGCATCGGCGAGCGCGCGAATGGAGTGAAAGGGGTCCGGGCTGTTGAGCGGCACCTCGATGATGCGGATCCCGGCGGTGAGGATCGCTTCACCCACCGCGACTGCCTCGTCGGGCGTGACCCCGCGGATGATCGCGACCAGCGGGCAGTCGGCCAGGCAGGCCCGGAATTCCTCGGCGGCACTCATGATCGTTGCTCCACGATGGACTTGATCCCGGC
>ERZ1066118.929-NODE-929-length-21840-cov-20.890796_pt1 | contig 21840 bp, 20 predicted proteins | sample MGYA00382765_ERZ1066118 | MGnify/ENA primary metagenome ERZ1066118 (study PRJEB33369, sample SAMEA5778348) | biofilm metagenome | biome: Industrial cooling water; feature: Water cooling tower basin; material: Biofilm | place: United Arab Emirates | collected...
GCCGATCATGCCCATCATGCGGCCGAGGCGGAACGGATCGAATTGGCTCTGGCGCGCCTCGGCTGAGAGAGCCGCATCCGGTCGCGGACGGCGGGGCGCCTGGCGATGACATAACCCGTTGCCAATGATGGGCGTTCTGGAGTAATATTGCTTAACATAATCGGTCGCGCTGATTTCTGGGGGGAAGGGCGATGATCGATAGAATTGCGGGAAAAATCGTTGGTCGCGCCTCGCGCGAACTTGCTCACCGCGGATACTTCCGCGAGCTGTGGTATCCGAAATACCAGTTCCAATATTTTCCGCGCCAGCTCTGCTTCCTGGCCAAATGCCTCGAAGACACCGCCGATGTCGATGGCGCGATCGTGGAAATCGGCTGTGCCTACGGAACCACCACCACCTTTCTTTACGAATACATGGTCGATTCCGGCATCGACAGGGATTACCACTGCATCGACACCTTCAGCGGTTTCACCAAAGAGGATATCGCAGTCGAAACGCAAGGTCGCGGCAAGAGCCACAGCTACGAAGGCGAGTTCACCGACAACGATATCGCCTGGTTCAAGGAATCGCTCGCCCGTCGGCACATCACGGACATCAACGTCATCAAAGCCGACATTTGCGCGCTGGATCCGGCCAGGCTGCCGGAGAAGATCGCCTTCTGCCTGTTGGACGTCGATCTCTACCAACCGGTCAAGGTCGGCCTGGAAAAGGTCTATGACCGTATCAGCCCCGGCGGAATGATCGTCGTCGACGACTGCTGGACCAAGTCGAAGCACATGTGGGTCGAGGGCGTTGCCAACGCCTACGACGGAGCGATGCAGGCCTATAAGGAATTTGTAGTTGAGAAGGGTCTGCCCGAGGAATATGCCGAGACCAAGCTCGCGCTCATCCGGCGCTGAACCCCGCCAAGGAGAGGAGGCCGCTGCGCGTTGAGTGGCCGCTCCATAGAACTTTCCTACACGCCGCCTTTGCGCTTAAGCCAGAACGATGGATTCTTTCCTCTATCGTTCTGGCTTTCGGCCTGCTTACTCTTCCAGCACCCCTGACCTCGGCCGGAAGGTGACGCCTCGCGATAAACGCAAGCGGCAAATAACACACCTAATCAGCGGCTTGCCTTTGAATATGCGGGTAGGGCGAATTTTTGAAAGCCCCCCGGTCGGCGTAACACCCTTCGGCTCGCCGTGGTCCTAGTCCTCGCCACGCAAGCGCCGGGCGAGCCCGAGCTCTTCGCTTCGATCCAGGGCGAAGGGCCGAGTGCGGGTGTGCCGGTCGCGTTCGTGCGGCTCTCCCGCTGCAATCTTGCCTGTGTGTGGTGCGACACCGCCTATACTTGGCATTTCGAGGGCGACGAACGGCCGCACCGCTCGGGTGCGACCTATGACCGGCGGGCCAACCAGGTAACGCTGCCGGTGGCGGAGGTGGCACAGCGCATCCGCGCACTCGGCCAGAAGCGGCTGGTGGTCACCGGAGGGGAGCCTATCCTTCAGGCGGGTGCTCTCGCAGAACTGCTCGAAGCGCTCGATGACATGGCGGTCGAAATCGAGACTAACGGTACTACCAAGGCTCCTCCGCGGCTCGACATCCGGATCGACCAGTACAATGTAAGCCCCAAGCTCGCGCACTCGGGCAATCCGGCAGAGCTGGCGCTGCTGCCAGAGCGGCTGGCTGCCTATTCAGCCGACCCGCGTGCCTTCTTCAAATTCGTGATTGCGCAGCCCAGCGATGTCGCTCAGGTGCTGGAGCTGCAACGCAGCTACGCTATCCCTTCCGCACGTATCTTCCTAATGCCCGAGGGCACCGACAGCGCGACGATCCGTCGCCGCGAGGAATGGCTGGTGCCGCTGTGCCTCGAACACGGCTTCCGGCTGAGCGACCGTCTGCACATCCACCTGTTCGGGGATACGCGGGGGACGTGACAAGCCCACCCCCTGCCCCTCCCGCAAGCGGGAGGGGAGAATGGGGTGGGCCTACCCCTGCGAGCGCCATCTCTGCACGATACGCTCCACCGCTTCCTCTTCCCCGCCGCTCTGGCTCCACAGCTCGACGAAGCTGGGGTCTTCGGACGCCGGACGCTTCGCTTCGTCGAGATTGTCGAAGCTGACGCGGATGGGGATGGCAACGCCCTCGCCGCAGATGATGCATTCGCGGTTGCGGAGCGCCGGGATGGAATCGAGGAAACCGCGCGCGCCTTCGGGCATGGCCGCCTTCACGAATTGCTGGTCGCGGTCGTTGTTGAGGCGCATCGAGATGATAGTGCCGCACTGCGACAGCACGCCTTCGGCAAGATCGCTCGGGCGCTGCGTGATGAGGCCCAGGCTGATGCCGTATTTGCGCCCTTCCTTGGCGATGCGGCTGAGGATCTTTCCGACCGAGTTGCCGTCGGCATTCTTCTCGGACGGCACGTAGCGGTGGGCCTCTTCGCATACCAATAGCACAGGCCGCGTCTTCTCCTCGCGGCCCCAGATGGCGAAGTCGAACACCAGCCGGCTAAGTACGGCGACCACGGTGGCCGTAATGTCGGACGGCACGCCGGAAACGTCGATGATCGAGATCGGGCGGCCGTCGGCGGGCATGCGGAAGATCTTGCGGATGAAGTCCGCCATGGTGTCGCCCACCAGCATGCCGGAGAACAGGAATTGGTAGCGGGGATCGGCCTTGAGCTCGTCGAGCTTGTTCTTGATCCGCATGTAGGGTGCGGAATTGGTCGACTTGTCGAGCTTGCCCATCTGCGTCTGGATCTCGTTCGAGAGGTCCGAGAGCAGATAGGGGATCGGGCTATCGACGGTGATCTTGCCCATGGTGGTTGCCAGCCGGCTCTTCTGGCGTGCGGCGAGAAGGCACTTGGCGAGAATGTCGGCATCGACATTGCGATCGGCACCAGTGGCGGTGAGCAGCACCTCGCAGTGCTCTTCGAAGTTCATCAGCCAATACGGCATCTGCAGGTTCGAGACGTCGAGGATCACGCCAGTATTGCGAAACGCGGCGGAATATTCGCCGTGCGGGTCGATCATCACGATGTGACCCTCGGGCGCGGCTTCGCAGATGCGATGCAGGATCAGCGCCGCGCTGGTCGATTTGCCGGTACCGGTCGAGCCGAGCAGCGCGAAATGCTTGCCCAGCATGGCATCGACATAGAGACCGGCGCGGATGTCCTTGGTGGGATAGACCTTGCCGATGGTGATCGCATCGCGCCCGTCGCTGGCATAGACCTGGCGCAGATCGGGCGTGGTTGCGGGATAGACCAGCGCGCCCGGCACGGGATAGCGAGTGACGCCGCGCTTGAAGCCGTGGAGCTTGCCGGTCAGTCGCTCCTCCTGCCCCTCGCCCAGGAAGTCGATATTCGCGATGACTGAGTTCTCGCCGCGGCCCTGCTTCTGATTGCGGACGCTGGCGAGCAGCCAGGTCTGGCCGACGCGGATCTTGATCTGGCTACCGACCTGGCCGGCGAGCGCGACCGAAGGGTCGGCGTCATCCATGCACTCGTTGAGGCGAATGAGGTCGATTGCGATCTGCGAGCCGGAGCCTGCGATTTCCAGCACAACACCGATCGGTTGAGTAGCATTCTCGCTGGCAAAGTCCGACGCCCTTTCCGCTTGTGGCACGGGTTGCGGCGTTGGTGTCGGCGCCTGGGGCCGCGGGGGCGCCCGTTCCACCATTTCGGCCTCGCTGAGCAAGCGGAGCCCATCATCGTGCGATTTCTCTGCGAGAGCTCGCGGGCCGGTTGCCGCGTCAGGATCGACAGTCGTCACCGGCTGTACGGAGCTACCCTGCCGCAGCCGATCGCGAAGAGCGCTGCGCTGCGGAGGCACAGCACCGTCCTCCTGCGCAGGGTCGAAGGTGCGGAACGAAGTGTGGCTCGCGTCGGTCATGGATTGGCGCCGGTTTCCTGCGATGGCGATTGCTCGCTCCGCCGTAGCGCGGGGTAGTTAAGATCGGGTCAACCGTGCCGCATGTGGCGCCGTCAGATCAAAGCGTAGAACCGTCCCGCAGCCCAACCCATGCCTACCGACAAAAGCACCGCAACGAGGCCATAGAGCAGGGAATGATCCTGCGCGGTTTCGACGATGAAGCGTTCGAAACCCACAGTCTTAACCTCCACTTCCGACAGCGCGGACGCAATCACGCGCCCGTTGCGGACGGCGAAAGTTTCCGCGGTATAGGTTCCGGTAGTGACGTTCGAAGGCAGCGAGATGCGGGCTTGATAGAGAACGCGCTCGCTGACGCTGACGCCGCCGATGATTTCCTGGTACAGTCCCTGACGGGTACGCAGATCGACGAGACCGGCGGAGAAGCGCTGTTGCTCCTCAGGCTCGATCACGCCGCTGGGTGAAAGCTGGATATAGCGGGTGCCGAATTCGTAGATCGCGGCCGTGGTTTCATCGACCATTTGCTCGATGGGGCGCGTGCTGGCGACCGCGAAGAATGAGGGAGCGGAACGAAAATCCGTGCTCGCCGCATTTATCCAGATGCCGCCGAAGCGTGCCTTTTGGCGCAGGCGGATTGGCTGCGAAGGGCCTTGGAGCACCACGACAACATCGTAATCCTGCGCCGCCGCGCGCCCACCTGGGTCGAGAATTGCGCCGAACAGCAGCAATTCGGTGCCGGTGAAGCCTTGTCGAACCTCGATCTCGTGCTGGCTCACTTCGGGAACGAGCACCGGATCGCGCTGTCCCATCGACAACAGCGCGACGGCAAGCAGGAGTAACGCGCGGATCACAGCGGGTACACCGTGAACACCTCGTCGGGCCGTACGCCCAAGCCGAACAGCATCCTGAAGGCGATTGCGAGCACGATCACAGCGAGCGCCATGCGCAAGATTTCCGGCCGCGCGCGGCCGGCGAACTGCGTACCCATCTGCGCGCCCGTCACCGAGCCGATCAGCAGGAACAGCACCAGCACCATGTCCACGGCCTGCGTCGTCAGCGCATGCATCAGCGTGGTTAGGATGGTCACGAAGACGATATTGAAGAGGCTGGTGCCGACCACGACATTGGCGCTCATGCCCAGGATGTAGAGCATCGCTGGGACAAGGATGAAGCCGCCCCCCACCCCCATGAGCATGGTGAGCATGCCCGTCAGAATGCCCAGGATCAGCGGCGCCAGCGGGGAGATATAGAGACCCGAGCCATAGAACCGCCAACGCATCGGCAAGGCGGCGACTAGCGGGTGGTGCCGGCGGCGGCGCGGCTGAACGCCCGCGCTTGTTCCCTTGATCGCTTGCCACGCCTCGCGGGCCATAAGCGCCCCGATCGAGCCGAGGAGCACGACGTAAAGTGCGTTGATGACCACGTCGATTTGACCGACGGCGCGAAAAAATCGAAACAATAGCGCTCCGATCCCCGCCCCCAAGCCGCCGCCCGCGACCATGATCCCGCCCATCTTAAAGTCGACCCCGCCGCGCTTGGTATGCGCCATCAGGCCCGAGACGCTGGCACCAGTCACCTGGGTGGAAGCGGAGGCTGCCGCCACGGTCGGCGGTACGCCGTAAAAGATCAGCAATGGAGTGGTGAGAAAACCCCCGCCTACACCAAAAAGGCCCGACAGGATGCCGGTCAAGATGCCGAGGCCGACGATGACCAACCCGTTGACGGCGAGATTCGCGATCGGGAGGTAGACGTCCATGCCCGTGGCCGTATCGCAGCAGCCACCACCTTGGAAGGCGCGCGCGGCTGTTTTGGGCCGCTAAAACCCCGCAGACAGAGTGAGCGTCACGCCCGAGGCCGGCGCGGCATTGCCAGCGATGCGATGGCGATAGTCCATAATTAAGCGCGCCGAGCCGCCGCCCAGCGGAAGACGCACGCTGGCGCTAGGCCCGATGTCGAGCCGTGCCGAGTCTCGCTGGGCCCCGCCCCATAGGCCGGCCCCCGCGCTCAGCGTGCTGCGGCCGACACTGGCAAGCGGGCGCTCGGCAATGAGGTTGCCATCTGCAAAGCCAGTGGCCTCGGGACCGCCGACATAGCCGGCCTGCGCATAGCCGCGAGCAAGGATGTCCAACGGCAAGCGGCCATCTTCGAACCCAGCGGTGAGGAACGCGGCCGGCCGTAAATGAACTTGCTCCCCCCGTCGGCTAGCACGCGCCTCAACGTGGGCGACGAGGGGCAGCTTCGACGAGAGGCGCGCCGCAAGGCCGGCTGCTACATCGCCCTCTTCCCGGCCGAGCGCATGGACCGCGCGCACATAGGCCCCGGGCTCGTGAGAGGAGGCCGGCGCCAGGCGATAGCGCAGCACCGCGCCTGCTTGGCTTCCTCCATAAACCGGAACGACCACGGTCCCGATGAACTGCCCCGCTCCCTCGCGCAAGGCCACCCAAAGATCTGCGCTCCAGCGGCGGTCGGTTTCCGGACGGGTCTGGGCAAGCGGCGCCGCCCCGCCCATGGACGGAGCAGACTCGCTAGGCGCCGATGCATTAGCCTTAGATTGAGAGACTACGATCTCGGCCAGTCGGGGCGAGTGGCTTGCAGGGGCGAACCGCGACACGTGCGCCGGTACGACGCGAACCTGCGGAACCTCGCCCAACCGCACTCGGGACACTGGGGCGCCGTGCAATCGCGACAGTACATTCGGGCCCACCCGACGCACCGTGACCTGGGGCGATGCCTGCGGCAGGACCGCCGGAATGGGCGCCCGCCGCGCCGACGGTCGTTCGATAGCAACCGATGGCTGCGACCAATCGGCGATAGCCACGCGCGCGCCCGTCCAACAGACCGCGAGCCCGACCAATGCAATAAGCGGGCGCCCGGTCGCCGCCCCCGAGGATCGCACGTGCGACGTCATGCCGGCTGCAGATCCGATCGCTTGGAAGTCAGCGCTGGGTGATCGTCATGTTCGGTCTTCTCCCAAATCGCCTGTTCACCACGCAAGGTGCGCAAATAAGCGATGGCAGCTCTTCGCCCAGCGACGATGGCTATGGCATTTGAGACGATCGTTCGAGGAACGGCTAGCGCGCCCTCTGCCCAACCGAACTCGCGAGCCGTGAACACGGCGCGTGCAGCGACGCGCCAGACCACCGCGAAGAGGTTCAACCAGAGCAAGGTCATGAGCCCGGGGGAAAGCGGCGGCGGCGCGATCAATCCCGCCGTCACCGCCAAATATTCAAGGCCCGCAACCACCATAAGTCCGTAGGCTAGCGTCAGCAGCAGTGCGGCCAGCGGCCCGCGCCGGTCGCGGAGCATCATCCATCTTGCCGCCAGGCCGCCCCGCCACCCGAGCCGGTCCCACCCCTGAAAAGCGATACCGTGAACCCAGCGCGCTTTCTGCTGGGTAGCCGCCTTCAGCTTGTTTGGGAAATATGCGCGAGTCGCGATCAGCCGCCCACCGGTCACCCGCGCCCTAACGAAACGCGATCGCGCGCCCAATGCCGCGAGGCGCAGGCCAAGCTCGTAATCCTCGGTGAGCGAACCGGCAGCGAAAGGCCCAACATCATCCCGCCGCCTGCTGAGCTTGCCCAGCCAGTTGCGGGAAATGGCGCACCCCACCCCCGCCCCCGGAATGCCAACGCCGAGGGCACTTCGCACCACCATGGTACGACTGTGGGCTTCCGCGAACTCGTCGGTATAATGGCCGGCGATCCAGCGCGAGCCCTTCTGAGGCAGTGCCATGACCGGCAGCTGGGCGAAATCGACGCTTTCCAGCGCTTCATCGAGCAGCGGCAACGCGGCTTGATCGACCATGTCCTCGGCGTCGTGGAGCACAATCATCCGCGCGCGCCGACCCTCGGAGAGTTCATCTGCCGCCATCGCGCGATAGAGTAGGTTCAAGCAGTCAGGCTTGCTGGTCGGGCCGGCAGCGTCATGGACCACTATGCGCAAACGCGGATCGCCACGCGCTGCTCGCGCCGCCGCCGCCATCGTCTCGGGATCGTTGGGATAACAACCTAGGTACAGGCGCAGATCGCCCTGAGGCCAAACGCGCAGTGCATGCGCCACCGTAGCGCCGATCACGCGTTCCTCTCGCCATGCGGGAATGAATACGGCGCATCGACCGCGCAAGGGCGCCGCGAGCAGCTGCGCTTCATCGAGGCAAGGCGTCCGAGCCCGGCCGGTCAACCGCAGCCATAGATAGGTCAGATCGATCGCGATCTCGTCGATCGCTCCGAGAAGGAACAAACTGGCGGCAAACAGCATCAGTTCGTGCCGGAGCAGCGTAAACCACTCGCCTGCGGCGACCCAGAACCCCGGCAACCCCCGTCATCCCCCTGTTGTCATTGGAAGAATAGCGGCCATCGGGATTGGTTGCAATGCGCGGCATTAGTCCCGATGAGGGGCCATGGCTCTAGCTTCGAAGTCCACCTCCTCGGGCGTCCTGTCAGTCCTCACCGCACCGGTGCGCGCGCTGTTCGTAGGCGACGCGCGCCAAGGCGTGTTGTTGATCCTGGTTGCCGCTGCCGCGCTTTTCGCTGCCAACTCCGGATTGGCGCAGGATTACCACGCGCTGTTTCATGACCGGCTCGGCTGGAGCCCGATCCCTAAGCTGTCGACGCTCCATCTGTGGATCAACGATGGCCTGATGGCGCTATTCTTCTTCGTCGTCGGACTGGAAGTGAAGCGCGAGGTGATCGAGGGGCAGTTGTCATCCCCCGAGCAGCGACGCCTGCCAGTGCTGGCGGCGGTGGCCGGTATGGCGGTGCCGGCAGCGGTCTATATGCTGATCGCGGGTGGCGAGCCTGGCTTGGCACGCGGCTGGGCCATTCCCGCCGCAACCGATATCGCCTTCGCGATGGGCGTGCTGGGGCTACTCGGCAAGCGCGTTCCCGCGTCGCTGCGCCTGTTCCTGCTGACCGTCGCGATCGTGGACGACATCGGCGCGGTGGCGATTATCGCGATGTTTTACACCGCCTCGATCAAGCTCGTCTGGTTGGGTGCGGCAGCCGCGGTGCTGGCGGCGATGATGCTGCTTAATCGTGCGCGCTATGGCCGGCCCTGGCCCTTTGTGTTGCTTGGGCTGGTGCTGTGGTATTGCGTGCTCCATTCAGGCGTCCACGCGACTATCGCGGGCGTGCTGGCCGCGCTCACCATACCCATGCGCGGGGTCGACAACGACACCATGCTCGAGCGTATCGAACATACGCTGGCACCCTGGAGCGCTTACCTCGTCGTGCCGATCTTCGGCTTCGCCAATGCGGGGGTATCTCTCAGCGGCCTTGGCATCGAAGGCATCCTCGCGCCACTGCCGGTGGCGGTCGCGGCAGGGCTGGTTCTGGGCAAGCAGTTCGGCATCTTCACCTGTGTCTATGCCGCCCACCGCTTCGGGATCGCCCGGCGCCCCGCCAATGCGAGCTGGCCGCAGGTCTGGGGCGTTTCTGCCTTGTGCGGAATAGGCTTCACCATGTCGTTGTTCATCGGCGAATTGGCTTTTCCCGGCACAACGGAAACGGCGCGGCTGCTGCGCGATGAGGCCAAGATCGGCATCCTTGGGGGCTCGATCGTGTCCGCGTTGTTAGGCTATGCGGTTCTGCGCATGTCAGCGCAGAACCCGCGCGGCGAAAGCCTGGAGGAAGGCGAGGACGCCCCGGCAACGGAAGCGACCGCGCGTTAGACCGCTACCAGCTGCCGGTGTTCGCCATGCTAGCCCACGGTTCGCGTTGCGGCAAATGCCCATTCTGCAGCAGCTCGACCGATATTCCATCGGGCGTCTTGACGAAGGCCATGTGTCCATCGCGCGGGGGCCGGTGGATGATGTGGCCCGCCGCCTGCAAGCGCTCGCACACGGCGTAGATATCATCGACGCGATAAGCGAGGTGACCGAAGTTGCGCCCGCCGCTGTATTCTTGCGCGGGGCTGCCATCTTCGGGCGGCCAATTGTAGGTCAGCTCTACTTCCGCCTCTCCCTCCTGCCCGGGCGCGGCGAGGAAGATGAGCGTGTAGCGCCCCTCTTCGCTGTCGAAGCGGCGCGTTTCCTGGAGCCCGATCAGCTCGAAAAAGGCGACGGTGGCGTCCGGGTCTGTGACGCGGATCATCGTGTGGAGGTAGCGGGCCATGCTGTCTAGCTAGGGCCGCGCGCCACCCTTACAAGGGCAAACGGGGCCTGCGACCGTTTGGCACAGACCCCCCCGCTTCCCGGACCCGGGAAGTTAGAAAGTGAATGTAAGCGAGCCGACGACGGCATCATCGGTGAAGCCCTCGATCGACGGCCCCTCGACGCCGGTGTAGGCGACCCCAATCGTGACATTTCCGAGAACTGTCGCGCTGGCTCCGACCGTCCAGTCGAGCCCGGTATCATCTAGCGTACCAGCGAGCAGCGGCGGCGCCAGCGCGCCATCGGTATAGCCCAGGCCGGCGTTCAGCGTGATCGGCGTGTTGGGGATACCGGCGGAGAGCTTGGTGAAGAGGTAGAGGTTGTCATTGCCGCCGAGCGAATCCTGCTCCCAAGCGTAAGCGACCCCCACCTTGGCTTGCACCGGGCCGAGCGTTCCCGTGACCGTGGCATAGGGCTCGAAATATTCGGCATCCACGCCGGCCGCGTTGGTCGGATAGGCATAGTAGAGGAGGCCGATGTCGATGCCGACGCCTTCGGCGACATTGCCGCTCCAGCCGCCGAACAGATCGAGTTCAAGATCACCGTAGAAGTCGGTGCCTCCATCGTCGATGGAAGAGCCCCAGGTGCCCACATAGAACCCGCTTTCGTGAGTAATCGTAGCGCCGCCCTGCAATGCCGGGTCGCCCCCCGATAGCGATACCCCGCGGAAGCGATAATCGCTGACCACGGCAACGCTTCCGGTGACCGTGACGGGACTGCTTTCATCCGTCTCGTCCTGAGCGGAAGCTGGATGGGATGCTCCGAAGCTCGCCATGACGAGAAACACAGCCATTGATGCGGCCCAAGGGCCGCGAGAGGACGTCAGCATGACAATCTCCTGATAGGTTGTCGCGTTCGTCCCGCCTGCGCGCTCCGCCGGGCCTGTTCGCAGGTCCTCATCCGGATGCGACACGATATTTCGCGACGGATTCGCTTTTGACAAGAAAAATTCGCCGCCCACATGTTTGTCGCCTGTCGGCCGTGGCCATATTGCAACTGCGAAGAGCGGTTCATCGCGGTTTCATGAGCGTAGCAGCAAGACTACGATCTGCGCGCCGCGGCGGCGCCAGGCGTCGATCAGGCAGCGCCATTGCGGCCTGACGTTCAACGGCCTATGTGCCCGCCGCCCATGATGCCGAACCGCCAGGGCCAAGATCCACGATTCATGCTCAAAACACTCAGCCTGCTCTTCCGCGCCCCTGCGCCAGCCCTGCCACCGCCAGCCGTGCCCGAAGGCCAGCGCTGGTATGTGATCGGTGACGTGCACGGACGTTGCGATCTACTTGATCCCCTGGTGTCGGCAATCGACGCCGATGATGCTGCGGCTGAGCCTGCCGACAGCACAGTCGTGTTCTTGGGCGATCTGGTCGACCGCGGTCCCGAGAGTGCTGGAGTGGTCGCCGTGACGCGCGCGTGGCAGCGCCGCCGCCGGGTGCGCTGCCTGGCAGGCAATCACGAAGAGATGTTCCTCGAGAGCTTCACCGACCTCGAAATGCTCCGCCATTTCCTGCGGCACGGCGGTCGGGAAACCATCCTCAGTTATGGCCTCGACCGTGAACGCTACAACGCGTTGACGCTGGAGGAACTCCAGGAAGAGATGGCGCGCCTCGTTCCCGAAGAGGATCGCGCCTTTCTGGCCAGTGCCGAGGAATGGATCGAGGCTGGCGATTACTTGTTCGTTCACGCCGGGATCGATCCCACCCGCCCCTTGGAGGAACAGCGCCGCAGCGACCTGCTATGGATCCGTGAGCGCTTTCTGCGCCACTCCGATCCCTACAGCCACGTGGTCGTGCACGGGCATACGATCTTCGAAGAGGTCGAGGATGCGGGCCACCGCATCGGCATCGATACCGGCGCCTATCGGTCGGGACGGTTGACCGCGCTGGTTCTGGAAGGCAGCGCGCGGCGCACAATTCAAGCGGTCGAGCGCGACGGCGCGATCGCCATCGAGCATGAGGGGCTTGTTACATGAAGATCGCCATGGTGGGTTCGGGCTATGTCGGCCTGGTGTCAGGCGCTTGTTTCGCCGACTTCGGGCATGAAGTGGTCTGCATCGACAAGGACCAGGGCAAGATCGATCGCCTCCACCAGGGCAAGATGCCGATCTACGAGCCGGGCCTCGATGCTCTGGTCGCGACGAATGTGAAGGCGGGCCGCCTGACCTTCACGACCAGCTTGGCCGAGGGGATCAAGGGCGCGAATGCCGTGTTCATTGCGGTCGGCACCCCGAGCCGCCGGGGCGACGGCCATGCCGATCTCAGCTTCGTGCACGCCGTCGCCCGGGAAATCGGCGAGAACATGGCGAACGATGTGGTGGTGGTCACCAAGTCCACGGTGCCCGTCGGCACTGGCGACGAGGTCGAGCGGATCATTGGCGAGTGCAAACCCGCGCATCGCTTCTCGGTCGTGTCCAATCCCGAGTTCCTGCGCGAGGGGGCGGCGATCGGGGACTTCAAGCGGCCCGACCGCATCGTCATCGGCGTCGAGGACGAATACGGCCGCGAGGTGATGCGCGAGGTCTATCGCCCGCTCTTCCTCAACGAATCGCCAATTCTCTTCGTCAACCGCCGCTCGAGCGAGCTCATCAAATACGCCGCCAATGCCTTCCTTGCGACCAAGATCACTTTCATCAACGAGATGGCCGATCTGTGCGAGAAGGTTGGCGCCGATGTGCAGGACGTTAGCCGCGGGATCGGGCTGGACAATCGCATCGGCAAAAAATTCCTCCACGCCGGCCCCGGTTATGGCGGAAGCTGTTTTCCCAAGGACACTCTGGCGCTGCTTAAGACCGCCGAGGACTACGACGCGCCGACGCGGATCGTGGAAGCGGTGGTCAAGGTAAACGAGACCCGCAAGCGCGCGATGGGCCGCAAGGTGCTCGACGCCATCGGTGGAGCCGATACCGCGCGCGGGAAGAAGGTCGCACTGCTCGGCCTGACCTTCAAGCCCAACACCGACGACATGCGCGATTCCCCCGCCATCTCCGTGGCGCAGACGCTTACCGACGCTGGCGTGGAAGTGGCAGCCTATGATCCCGAGGGCATGGAGCTCGCCAAGCCCCTGATGCCCGAGGTGACGATGTGCGATAGCCCCTATGCCGCGATCGAGGGTGCGGATGCGGTGGTCATCGTCACCGAATGGGATGCGTTCCGGGCGCTCGACTTCCCCCGAATCAAGCAGATCGCGAAGACGCCGCTTCTGATCGACCTGCGCAACATCTATCGGCCTGACGCGATGGCCGCGCTGGGCTTCAGCTACATAAGCATTGGCCGACCGAACGAAGTGCAGGGACTTAAGCGTCGCAAGACTGACGCGGTCGCGGCCTAGACTTCAGGGACCGCACCGCCCTATCCTTTAGCCAAGGATAGGAGGGCGCGTGGCTGATCAGCATCCGCACGACAGCGATATCGTGGCCCGGCCCGCGGCCGCGATCGCAGACACATGCACAACTGCCGAGCAGTATGAGGCGCTCTATGCGCGAAGTATCGCCGATCCCGACGGGTTCTGGGCGGAACAGGCCGATCGGCTGGACTGGTCCACCGAGCCATCAGTTATCGCTGACTGGAGCTTCGATCCGGTTTCGATCCGCTGGTTTGCCGATGGCCGGCTCAACCTGTGCCACAACGCCGTCGACCGGCACGTTCAGGCTGGGCGAGGCGAAGCGATAGCGCTGCTGTTCGAGCCCGACGATCCGGCGGGCGAGGTTCGGCGCATCACCTATGCGGAGTTGCAGGCCGGCTGCATCCGCATTGCCAACACGCTGAAGAAGCTCGGTGTCCGCAAGGGCGACCGCGTTACCATTTATCTGCCGATGATTCCCGAGGGTGCGATGGCGATGCTCGCCTGTGCGCGAATCGGCGCGGTGCATTCGGTGATCTTCGGGGGCTTCAGCCCCGAGGCCATTGCGGGGCGGATCGAGGACTGCGCGAGCGACTGGATCATTACCGCAGACGAAGGTCGTCGCGGCGGCAGGACCATTCCGCTTAAGGCCAATGTCGATGCCGCGCTAGAGAAGGTGTCGGTCAAGGCGGCGCTCGTGTTCCGCCACACCGGTGCCGATGTGGCCATACAAGCCGGCCGCGATCACTGGTTCCACGAGCTGTCCGCCGACGTTCCCGACGAATGCCCCTGCGAGCCGATGGGCGCCGAAGACCCGCTGTTCATCCTGTACACCAGCGGATCGACCGGCAAGCCGAAGGGCGTGCTTCACACCACCGGCGGCTACGGTGTCTGGACCGAGACCACCTTCCGCCACGTCTTCGATTATCGGCCCGGCGAAATCTTCTGGTGCACCGCCGATATCGGCTGGGTCACCGGGCACAGCTACATCGTCTACGGCCCGCTACTTAACGGCGCGACCGCGCTGATGTTCGAAGGCGTGCCGAATTGGCCCGATCACGACCGGTTCTGGGCCACGATCGCCAAGCACAAGGTCAATATCTTCTACACCGCCCCGACCGCAATCCGGGCGCTGATGCGCGAGGGCGAGGGTTATGTAGAGCGGCATGATCTCAGCTCGCTCCGGCTGCTTGGCACGGTTGGAGAACCGATAAACCCTGAGGCGTGGCGCTGGTATTACCGGACCGTAGGCGGCGGACGTGTGCCCGTTGTCGATACATGGTGGCAGACCGAGACGGGCGGGATCATGATCACCACCTTCCCCGGCGCGCACGACATGAAGCCGGGCAGTGCGGGGCGTCCCTTCTTCGGAGTCTGCCCGCAACTCGTCGATGGCGAGGGCAAGGTGCTAATAGGCGCGGCGGAGGGAAATCTCACCATCCCGCATAGCTGGCCCGGCCAGGCTCGCACCGTTTACGGCGATCACGGACGCTTCGTGCAGACCTACTTCAGCGCCTACCCCGGCAAGTATTTCACGGGCGATGGCTGCCGCCGCGATGCCGACGGCTATTACTGGATCACCGGCCGGGTCGACGATGTGATCAACGTCTCGGGCCACCGCCTAGGGACCGCAGAGGTTGAGAGTGCCTTGGTATTGCATCCCAAAGTCGTGGAAGCGGCAGTCGTCGGAATGCCGCACGATATCAAGGGTCAGGGGATCTACTGCTATGTTACGTTGAGGGGCGACGTCCAGACCTCAAGCCAGCTTGAGGATGAGCTTAAAGCCTGGGTTCGTAAGGAGATCGGCCCTATCGCAACTCCCGATCATGTTCACTTTACGCCCTCGCTGCCTAAAACCCGCAGCGGCAAGATAATGCGCCGTATCCTGCGCAAGATCGCTGAGAACGACGTGTCGTCGTTAGGAGATATTACCACGCTTGCCGACCCGGCGGTGGTGGCATCTTTGATCGAGGGTCGGGCCAACGCTTGATTGCTGGCGAGTGTGGCAATCTCAGCAACATCACCCTATTTGCTGGTGATGACCGTTAACGCGTGGGAAGCATCTTGACCATCCGCATCGTTGCCATCGGCGGCACGGTGAACCCGGGCAGCACCACCGAGCAGGCCCTGCGCCTGGCCACCCGGCCGGCAGTCGCCGCAGGGGCAGAGGTCAATGTCTTCGGCGGGGATTATCTCGCCACGTTGGCTCACTATCGCGGCAATGGATACGAGACGGGAAACGGCGGCGAGCTGGTGGAGGCGGTCCGCGCGGCCGATGGGCTGATCATCGCCGCGCCAGGGTATCACGGCACCATCTCGGGGCTGGTCAAGAATGCGCTCGACTACCTGGAGGATCTCGCGAGTGACACCCGGCCCTATCTCGACGGGAGGCCGGTCGGTCTTATCACTACTGCTTTCGGCGATCAGGCGAGCATGAGCACGCTGCTCACCTTGCGCGCCATAGTGCACTCACTGCGCGGTTGGCCCACACCGATGGGCGCGACGATCAAGACGCATCAGGGGCTTTTCTCGGCCGAGGGCGAATGCCTTGACGATCGGACGCGGGCGCAGATCGAGTTGGTGGGGAAGCAAGTCGTGCAGGGCGCCCGTGCGCTGGCGAAGATGGAGCGTCTATAGGATCCGCTCGATTTGGGTACGGCGAGACCTCATCTGCCGCCGACCTCAATCCGCGCCCCGCCCTGGCTCAGCCATCTTGCGGTGCATGCGCGCCATCACCGATGCCGGCGCCACCCCCGCTGCCGCGACTTGAAGCTTGTTGTACCACCCGGAGGTGATCGATCCCTTGCCTTCGATCATTGCGGTCCAACCGTCCCGGGCCACCTTCGCAGGGTCATCCTTGTTTTCGTCCTGACCAACCTGGGTATCAAGCATTCCCGCGCGGGCGAAGAACTCGGTATCGGTTGCGCCGGGCTTAAGCGTCGTCAGCGTGACGCCGGAATGATCCTTCAATTCGTCGCGTAGCGCATCGGTGAAATTGTCGATGAAGGCCTTTGTCGCATTATAGACGGCATTGAAGCTGCCCGGAATGTAACCGGCGATCGAGCCGGTCACGAGAACCTTGCCGGAGGAACGCTGCACCATCTGCGCGAGCACTTTTTGCAGCAGATAGATCGTGCCGGTGACATTGGTGTCGATGGCATGCCGCCAATTCGCCACGGGCTGATCGAGAAAAGCGCCTCCTGTGCCTGTCCCGGCATTGGCGCATAGGACATCGATGGGGCGGCCGCCGGCGGCAGCTAGCAACTTGTCGACGCCATCGATGGTGGCGAGATCCGCCTCGACCGCTAAAACCTCAATGCCGTCGCGGCTAAAGTCGGCCGCTGCCGCCTGGATGAGTGGTTCATCTGCTACCACCACCAAATTATAGCCGTCATCCGCCGCTAGATGCGCCAGTTCGAAGCCGATGCCGGTCGAGGCGCCGGTGATCACTGCCAATTTGTCTGCCATTTCCAGGTCCTTAAGCGGCCAGGGCCATGTCAGGCTTCAGCACGATCTTCGTGGTGGTATCCTGCTCGTCATGGAACAGCTTGTAACCCTTTGGCGCGTCTTCCAGCGCCATGCGGTGGGAGATCATGAAGGTCGTATCGATTTTTCCTTCCATAATCGCTGCCAGCAGAGCGGGCAGATAACGCTGCACGTGGGTCTGTCCTGTCTTGAGCGTCAGCCCTTTCTGCATCACGGCCCCGAGTGGAAATTTGTCGACGAAGCCGCCGTAAACGGCTGGCATCGAGACGCGCCCGCCCTTGCGGCAAGCGATAATGGCCTGCCGGATGGCATGGATGCGGTCGGTCCCAAGAAAAGTCGAAGCTTTGATCTGATCGATAATATTGTCGGCGAAAGCGCCGTGAGCTTCGAGCCCAACACAATCGATCACGGCATCGGGCCCGATCCCTCCGGTCATCTCCATAAGGGCATCGTAAGTCGCGGATTCCTCGAAATTGATCGTCTCCGCGCCGAACTTCTTTGCAAGCTCCAAACGATGCGGAAAGTGGTCGATCGCAATGACTCGTGCTGCGCCCAGCAGAAAGGCGGATTGCACCGCGAACAGGCCGACAGGGCCGCACCCCCAAACCGCGACCGTATCACCGGGTTCGATCTCCGCATTCTCGGCGGCCATCCAGCCTGTGGGCAGGATGTCGGTCAGAAAGAGTACCTTTTCGTCCTCAACACCGTCGGGGATCACCAGAGGACCGAAATCGCTGAACGGCACTCGGACGTACTCCGCCTGCCCCCCGGCGTAGCCGCCGGTCATGTGGCTGTAACCGAACAGCCCCGCCATTTCGTGCCCGTAAAGCTCCATGGCGATGTCTTGGTTGTCGGCCGGGAGACCATTGGGGCAGGCGGAGAATTGCTTCTTGCCGCAGTGGTAGCACTGGCCGCAGGAGATGGTGAATGGAACCACGACGCGCTGGCCCTTTTTCAGAGTAGACTTGGGCCCGACGTCGACCACTTCTCCCATGAACTCGTGGCCGAGAATGTCCCCGGCCTTCATGGTTGGGATATAGCCATCGTAAAGGTGGAGGTCCGAGCCGCAAATAGCAGTCGAGGTGACTTTGATGATAGCGTCTCTAGGATTGATGATCTCCGGATCGTCAACCGTGTCCACGCGCACATCGTGTTTTCCGTGCCAAGTGAGCGCACGCATTACAAATTCTCCTCAGCCAGCATGCGCTGGTTGCGCGCAGCAGTGGCAATCTCGCCGGTTTCCATAAGCTGTTTGAAGCGCCGCAGATCGCGACGTGCCTGCACATTTGGCTCTCGCTGCATGAGTTTGGCTACCATCTTGCCGATAACGCCTGCTGGCGGCTCATAGGCGATGGTGGCGGTCACCACCGTGCCGCGGCCTGGAACCTCATCGAACACTATGCGGCCTGAATTCGCCACATCCGCGTCGCCTTCGGACTGCCAGGTAATTTCGCGGCCGGGCACGTCATTGGTCACCAGGGAATCCCACTCGACTGTCCCCCCGCCCGGAGCGCGCACCACCCAATGCGATCGGTTTTCGTCGAGCGTTTCAATCGAGACGATGTTTTCCATCACCTTCGCCAAATTCGGAAAGTCCCGCCAGAAATCGTACAGTTCTTGGGCGGGCCGATTGATGGTGACGGCCTGGCCAACGAGTTCGCGCTTGCCATGCGCCGTCTTGGAGGCGGCCACGGGGGCGTCGTCATCAATATGTGAGTGGGACAAGGCGTGCTCCTGGCTAACCCTGATCGAACCGCTGTCAGCGGCGAATGTTCCGCCGAAATACTTTCTGACTTTCAGAATCTTAGTGCAGGTCACCGACTCCAAACGCGATCAGGAAATGCAGCGCTGGCGATTTTTTCGTCAGTCGACGTGAGCAATGCGGCCTTTGGCCGCTGCTATCAGCCAACTCGGGCACAGACGCGAGCCGGCACATGCCCAACCGTGGAGGCCAGAGATATGGGATCGTGAAGCACGACCTCGCGTCCGGTCCAGGTCAACTCGCCCGCTGCGCGCATTGATTGCAGAGTCCGATTGATGTGCACGGAGGTCAGTCCAAGCGCATCCGAGATTGCTTCTTGCGTCAGGGCGATATGATACCGGCCATCTGCAGCCAGCCCGCTCATGCTCAAGCGCTCGTAGAATTCCAGCAGCAGATCGATGATCCGCTCGTGTGCATTGAGGCGGCCGATCCGCGTGACTTGCGCTATCAGATAAGCCTCGTCGAGCGCCCTGCTAACGGCATAAGCCTGCGCCAATGTTGGGATATGGGTCCCGTCCGGCAGCGGGCACACCGTGACGGACGTCAGTGCGGCAACCGTCGTAGAAGCGAGCGCCTCTTCCAGTTGGTAAAGCCCAAGAATATCGCCCGGGAGGCCGAAACTGATCAACTGGCGACGACCGTCCGGCAATTGCCGAACACGCGCGGCCCACCCCTCGAGTACGAGCAGGGCGCTCCCGATTGGGCGCCCTTCGCTAAACAGTTCGCGTCTCGCGGGAAACCGCTGGGCTGAGCCAAGCGCCATCTCGAGCGCCGCGATTGCCGCAGGTTCAAGCGGACTGAGCGACTGCAGTCTCTTGATTGCCGGATGAACCACGCCCCGCAGGCGCGAAAGTGATGTAGCCATCAGTCTTGTCCCGAGAGACACATGCGCTGGATAACGTTGATTACGTCGGCGCAGGCAAAGGGTTTCCTGATTAACGGATGTTCCGCGAATTTCGCTGGAAGCACCCAATCGTCGTAGCCCGTGACGAACACCATCGGCACGCCGGCATCGTGCAAAAGGTCCGCAAGCGGAAACGACATCGTTCCGCATAGGTTGACATCGATCACCACCGCATCGATGCGCTCCGTTTCCAGAAGCGCCAGACCAGCCGGCAAATTCGACACCGGACCGACCACCTCGGCATCAAGCGCAACTAATGCGCGCCTCAAATCATGCGCAATCAGAAACTCGTCTTCCACGACGAGCACCCGCTTGCCTTCAAGCGACCCGCCCACCACCAGCCGGTCCTTTCGTTGTCACGGCACGAGCCTCTCACTCGGTAATTCGACCGAGATCGAACAGCGCACGCCATTGCCTCTGAATTCTAGCTTCGTTTCCGCGCCCAGGCGGTATGGCAGCGCTTCTTCGACGAGTTCCCTCCCAAACCCTCTGCGACTTGGCGCAATAGGAACCGCCGGCACGCCGCTTTCCTCCCAAATAAGGTCCAGCTTGCAAGCCCCGCCATAACTCAGATTAGTTTCCCAGCGAACGTCGAGACGCCCGCGCTTTGCCTTTAGCGCGCCGTATTTCAGCGAGTTGGTGGTCAACTCATGAACAGCCAGCGCAATGAGCTCTGCGGTTTCGAATGGTAGCGCGACTGCCGGCCCAGCAATGCGAAAAACCGGCCCGTCGCCGATGCCGACGCTCAAAAGTTCATCGCGGATCAGGTCTTCGAGGTCGATGCTACGCGCCGCGCTGCGAGCAGCCATGACCTGGGTGCGCGCCATGGCGTCGAGCCGCCCGCGGAAATGGTTCGCCATCTCATCCGGATCGACGGTCGTTTCTGCGGTGCGCTGAAATACCGATCGCACGACGGTAAGGATGTTTCGGACGCGGTGCTGCAGTTCGGCGACCAGGATGCGTTGCCGCTGCTCGGCGAGACGGACGTCGGTTACGTCCCGCGCGATCCCTCCCCCGCGCGTTACCTTGCCGTTGCGATGCATAGGAAAACCGGTGTCCCGGATAAATCGGACTTCCCCGTCGGCTCTCACGATCCGATAGTCGCTAACAGCAGCTTCCCCCGACATCAGCCGAGGTAGCGCTCGCGCTGCCTGCGCGAGGTCATCGGGATGGACCATCTCCGCCCATCGGCTGGAATTGGCCATGACCATGTCGCGCTCCTCGCCCCAAATCCGTTCGAAAGCAGGGCTGAGATATTCAAGCTTCATCGTTTCCAGATCGGTAATCCAAAGCACGTCCGAGCTTTTTTCGCCAAATTCGCGGAAGCGAGCTTCGCTTTCGCGCAGGTCCGCTTCGGCGCGTGCCCGTTCCACCGCCGCCCAACCACGTTCGGCTGTTTGGCAAATCAGGCCGATTTCAGCGTCGGTCCATTCATGGTTTTTGGCGTGGTGGACGGCGAGAATGGCCACTAGCTGGCCACCGCGCAACAAGGGGACTTCGATCGCCGATCTCGTGCCAAGGCTTGCATATGTTGCCCGGTCTTCATCGCTGAAGGTAATATCGGCTTCGCTGTCAACAACGCTCGACAGGTGGCCGTTGCGCCAGTGCGGCAGCCAACGCCGTTGCGACGCGGACAGGGGATGCCGACCGAGGTGACCGGGGAGGCCGTCGGTATATTCGGCGACGACGTGGTACTCGGCATCACCCTCAATGGTCGCGAAAAAAACGCGGCCCGCTCCGAGCTGTACAGCGAGCAGGCCGGCAGCCGTGCTCTGGATGTCGTCAGCCCCAGTCAGGGGCAGCAACGCGTCACTGAGCCGAAGCAGATAAGCCAGCTTCTGGCTGTCCCGAATGTCCACTCCCGTCCCGCGATTTCGCGTCACGTCGCGAACAATCAGCCCAATTCGCTGCGGCTTATCGGCGCCGATGCGATACGCTTCCACTTCCAGCGCTAGCGTCCCCTGTGCCAACTCGTGAACGACGCCCTTCGCACCTCCCGATGCCGCCGCCTGGCTCACCAGTTCAAGCCAGCGCTCATATCCCGGCGGACCCAACTCTTGAAATGTGCGGCCGACCGCGTTTTTGAGTCCCGTCATCCGCTCAAACGCTGCGTTCACTTCAAGATAGCGCCCGTCGATCGGCTGCCCGTCGATGAGCACGAGTTCGATCAGGCACACCCCGTCGCCCATTGCTTCGAATAGCTGTCGAGACCAATCCGGCCCTGGCCGGTCGGGAGCGCCGCGACGTTGATCGACGGGGTTTTCAAGAGCGGTCGTGACGGGTCTCCCTGTGGCCTCAATGCGGCAATTCGCTCTCGGTTGCAAAATTGCGAAAT
>ERZ1066118.936-NODE-936-length-21681-cov-12.125127_pt1 | contig 21681 bp, 15 predicted proteins | sample MGYA00382765_ERZ1066118 | MGnify/ENA primary metagenome ERZ1066118 (study PRJEB33369, sample SAMEA5778348) | biofilm metagenome | biome: Industrial cooling water; feature: Water cooling tower basin; material: Biofilm | place: United Arab Emirates | collected...
CCTAAGTCGATACTCACACCTTATGATTCCCTCTTCATACTGGATCATTCATCTTTCCGCAGATAAATTCCAGAAGATTTAGGAATTATAGAAGTGAGTAGAGAGCAACTGTCAGTGACCAGCGACCAGTGACTAGTTAATTCTGACTTCTGACTTCTCCTAAATACGTTCGACAAGTTGATAAAATGCAAGCACGGTGACTGCTGTGTTTGGATTTTTAAGAGAATTTTGTTATGACCACTGCTACTATGTATGCCAACGCCCCCGAGCTATCGCCTGAAGACTACGTGGCGATCGGTTTAGCGACCTGCTTTGTGAAGGAAGAGGGAGAGGTGCGCGAATTGGAAGTTATCGAGCCGATTCCCTCTGCTGCTTTAGAAGCGATCGCTAAAGGTATTCCTACTTCTTACAAATTGGTTAGCGCTACAACCCTAGGAACGGTTTTAGCCGGGGACAAATTGCAAATGCCTGCTGGTTTTCCCAACTCAGCCCAATTTAGCGACGATTTCGGACAACGGGCGATCGCTGCTGCTCGTACTTACAAAAGCCGTACTGTTGCCAAAGCTCTCATTCCCCTCGGCACAACTCGCGAAGATTTTAATTATTCCACAGAACGCAAACGAGTGCTCAATATGAAACGAGTTGTCAGTAAAGACGACAATGTAAAGCAGCACGCCTATACTCATCAAGTTTTATAAATTGACTCTTACGAGCGAGTCTGGCAATCGAATTCAAACGAAGGAGTCAGGAATTAGTCGTACAAAAAAATTCCTTCTACCTCCTGTCTTCTGTCTCCTTACTTTATTAATATGCTCAAGCTTTACGGTGGTGCTTTTAGCCGTGCCTCAATCGTTCAATGGTATCTGGAAGAACTAGAAGTTCCCTATGAATTTGTGATGCTAGATATGAAAGCAGGAGAACATCTCCAGCCAGAATATCTTGCCATCAACCCCTTTGGTAAAGTTCCGGCAATTTTAGACGAGGATTTTCAACTGTGGGAATCTGGCGCAATTCTGTTGTATCTTGCCGACAAGTACGAAAAAGCTAAGCCGTCATTAGAAGAACGCGCTCAGCTAAACCAATGGATTCTATTTGCTAATGCCACACTGGGACCAGGAATTTTTGTCGAAGCAAATCGCGATCGCGAGATGTCACGTTTGATGACAACCCTCGAGCAGGTCTTCAATCGTCAACCTTATTTGCTCGCTCAACATTTTAGCGCTGCTGACGTTGCTGTGGGATCTATCTTAAGTTACATTCCTGTCATGCTGAAATTAGACCTTAGCGAATACCCAGCCGTTGTCAACTATTGCCAGCGACTAGCCGAGCGTCCGGCATTTCAAAAGACAATTGGTTCTCGCCGTAGCGGGCGAAGATAAGTAGTCTCAGAAATTTTTCCGCAAAAAACAGCAGGATAGGCGTTATCTACCCTGCTTCTACGTGTTAAGAGTTAGCTCAGCTATCAGCTCTAGCCTCCAGCTCCTAGTCCCTTTTTCTAGCTTATCTAAAGCCAACAGCCGCTTGCCAAACAAAAGCCAGCAGCAAGAAAAACAGAGGAATCAACGGCAGAACGTCAACTAGAGGATCTAGAATGGAATATGCTTCCGGTAGTTTTGCTAACAACAATGCGGCTTCCATACTTAAATTTTCCTTCTCAACACAGCTTTCAGAATTGAAATGCATCTTAACATGAATTAGGGCTAAGAGATATGCAGATCGGTTGCCACTCACCGCTTACTAGCCCTGTCTCATTTATTTATGCTTCAAATGATACTCCCGGCAAGACTGGTAGCAATTGTCAGGGTCGTAGATATGACACTGGGAGGTAATTTCCTGCATCAAAGACCAAGAAAAATTTGATTCTGGGTGTAAATAAGCACTCCAGTTTTGCTGTAAGCTGCGATAAGCTTGCCACAGTTTGTAGGAAGGAATTGCAGTTGAAATATGGTGGGGAATATGGACGCTGATATCGTGGCAAAGAAATTCGACCCACTGAGGATAATTGCAATGAATAGTACCCGATAGCTGCGATCGCGCTGCATTCCATTCATCAGGATGATAGAAAGGAATATCTACTGCCGTATGATGTACCAAGGTAAAGGTACTCATCCAAAAATGATAAACCAACCAAGGTATAAACCAGAATTTAACAATTCCCCAGATACCAGTAGTGGTAAAAAGTAGTGGAAATGCGATCGCGGCAAAGGCAATAACTAATAGTGCTGAAAATCTGACTTGGGCGCGTTGTTTTCCTTCAAACTGCATCCAGTTGAAGTGCAATACTCCCCAATGCAAGATAGAAGCTATCCACCAGAAGTTACCTCGCATCAGTTGATAGCCTAACTGCCCGAGTTTGCCTAAGCTAGCATAAAATTCCGGTTGAAAGGGTTGCCATGCGTTGTCTTCACCGATTTTATTGGTGTGTAAGTGGTGGTGGTTGTGTAAGATACGCCAGCTATGGAAGGGATAAATTAATGGCAGTAGTAGCGTATGCCCTACTAGATCGTTAACCCAACGGCGTTTGGCGAACGAACGATGCCCGCAGTCATGGGCGATCACAAAAAAACCGGTCAACGCTGTACCGGTGAAAATCCAAAGGAATGGTAATAGATACCAAGGCGCGATCGCTAAACCTACATAACCCACAACAACCATAAAAATATTAACGAATACCTGCGACCATGCTTGCAGGCGATCCTTTTGAAAGCACTCTTTGGGAATGGTTTTGAGGATATCTTTGAGACGTATTTCAGAATTGAAGGAACCATAAGCTGGTTGTTGAGGCTGTGGAATCAGTGTAGTCATGAACACCTACAAAAAAAGACACAAATATCCACCAAGCTACCGAGTTGGTAGTAGGCTGATAGTTTTGAGATCGAGCTGCTTCGGAATTATATCAATCTTAAGTATCCTTAACAAAGGGGCTGAGGGCTAGGGAAAGAAAAGAGCCCAGGGGGCTGAGGGAGTGAACAGAGCAATCGGGAGCCCAGGAGGTTGAGGAAGCTGAGGGAGAAAATCACACGCACTACTGATAACTGCTTACTGGTCACTGAATTTGCTTTCCCATGATGACTAAATCGCGCTCTATGCCGTCAAGATTGGCGACTTGAGGTAAGTAACCCCAATGCTGAAAGCCAAAGGTTTCAAACAGTTGTACGCTGGGCTGGTTGTGAGCAAAAATGAAGCCTAATAAAGTTTTTAACTCTAAGCTGGGGCTTTGCTCGATCGCGTAGGATAATAACTGTCGTCCTACGCCACAGCGACGATAGCTAGGAGAAACGTAGATACTTAGTTCCGCAGTTGCTTTATAAGCTGGTCGCCCATAGAAAGACTGAAAACTCAGCCAGCCAGCTATAGCTGCATCGATTTCCAATACCCAAATCGGACGCTCTGCTGGAGAATGGGCAAAAAACCAATCCGTCCGGCTTTCTATAGATACGGGTTCTAAATCGGCTGTTGCCAAGCGGTCGGGAATTGCAGCGTTATAAATCGCGACAATTTCTGACAGATCGGCTATGACTGCATCGCGAATCGTTCTCATTACCTCTTTACCCCTCATCCATTCGAGCGCGCTCTCACCCCTGTACGGGCGGGTTTAACTCAACTGTTGATTCTTATCTAGCAAGTATGCCGCCTGGCAAACCTGCCTTTACGACTTTCCGCTTCCCAACAGTGGAGCAGCTGCCAACAGCTTTTGGGTATAAGGATGCTGAGGATTATTAAAGATAGCTTGAGTGTTATCGATTTCGACAATCTGACCGCTATTCATCACGGCAATGCGATCGCACAAAAATCGAGCTACCCATAAATCATGGGTAATAAATAAATAAGTTAGCTCGAACTCTTGCTTTAACTCCAGCATTAAATCGAGTACCTGAGCTTGAATACTAGCATCAAGCATACTGACTGGTTCGTCACAAATTATCAATTGAGGACGAGTAATCAACGCGCGGGCGATCGCGACTCGCTGCTGTTGTCCGCCAGACAGCTCGCTGGGATAGCGTTTGTCATAATTATCTGGTGGAACCAGTCCAACGCGCTTCAGCATTGCTACTACCCGTTCTCGCGCCTCTGTAGCATTGGCCAGCTGGTGAATAAACAAAGGTTCGGCAATATTCTGTCCCACTGTCATTGTTGGATTGAGACAAGCATGGGGATCTTGAAAGATCGTTTGCATCTGTCGGCGACAAAGGCGTAAATCTTGCCGCGACAAAGTCGTTAACTCTGTACCCTGCCACTCCACTTTCCCAGATGTAGGGCGAATCAACTGTAATATCGTCCTGGATAAAGTACTCTTACCACAGCCTGATTCTCCAACTAATCCCAGAATTTCCCCTGGAAACAGTTCCAAACTCACTCCATCTACAGCTTTAATCGTTTGGTTTTCAGCTTTAAACAACCGCTCGATAAAATTTCGTTCTAAGCTGTAATGTTGTTTTAGATCTGTGATTTTCAGAATTGGTTGCTGGTTGTTGGTTGCTGGTTGTTGGTTGTTGCTCCTCTGCTCCCTCTCCTTTCTTCCCTCAACTCCCGTATCCGCATGAATATGTAAAGCTGCTTGCAAAAGCGATCGCGTATATTCGTGTTGGGGTTGCCGAAATACCATCTGGGAGGAGCCAGTTTCTACTAATTCTCCATCATGCATGACGCCAATGCGATCGCAGTATTCTCCTACTAGTGCTAAATCGTGGGAAATTAGTAGCAGAGCCATGTTTCGTTCCCGACACAGGCGCGTTAGTTCTTTTAAGATTTGCGCCGCCACAGTTACGTCTAAACTAGTGGTTGGTTCGTCAGCAATAATCAGCTTGGGATCGAGCATCAAAGCTAAGGCGATCGCTACCCGTTGGCGCATTCCACCGCTAAATTCATGCGGGTATTGATGCCAGCGATCTTCGGGAATTTTCACGGCGGCGAGAGTGGCGATTGCTTTGTCCCTCACTTCTCGTTCTGATAGCTGGGGTTGGTGCGCTCTTAAAGTTTCCATGCAGTGCTTGCCAATCGTCATGAGCGGATCGAGCCGCGTCATCGGATCTTGAAACACCAGCGCTACTGCTTCCCCGCGAAATTGCCGCATCTGGGAGGGGGAGAGATCTAATACCGATCTATCTTCAAACAAGATCTTGCCATTAACGTGGCTAGCGGTTGGTAGCAAGCGCATTACAGCCCTTCCTAGCGTTGATTTACCACAACCCGATTCTCCCACCAGTCCCAGCCGTTCGCCCCGTTTTAGCGTTAAAGACACGCCATTCACAGCCCATTGCAGAGACTCCCCATCCTTTTGGTATGGATAGGCGACTTTGAGGCGATCGATATAAAGTAGAGCTTGGCTCATGTAATCAATTAGTCAGTTATCGGTTATAAGGTATTGACGATCTGAGAGTTTTTGAGTAAGCAGCTAGAACATTTTAGTTTCTAGCTCTCAGCCTCCCATAATAGATTGACTGCAACTAGCGGCAATAACTGGTGGCAATAAAAGTTATAGCTCCTTCTGCCTCACTTGAGGATATTTATTTGGTTTGTAACTATTTGAACGACACGTAGCCAGAAAAAAAGTTATTTTTTTAACAAAAGCTCAGCCGTAGTCGAATTGAGTCCAGTCTTCGAGTTCAGTCTTTAAATATACTTCGCACTCAAGCTAGGATCGCTACTAATGTCTCAAACCAAAAATTCCGTTCTCATCCTGTGCGGTGGCTTGGCTGGTTCGTTTACCGCTTTATTACGTTTAAGCTACCAGCGCTGTTCTTTGCCAGTTGCGGCAGTAGAGCGAGAGTAGAATTTTATATTTCAACCTCTACTCTCATTAGGAGATGCGACCGCGCTATTTACCAACAGTACTTTTGATAGACTGCCCAAATACGTATGATTGAATTAACATAAAAGAAAAACTATCACAGTAAGCGATCGCAACGGCTGAAAAATGTTATCGGATCGAGACATACAAACAGCGCAATCTGAAAATATTCCTTATGAAGTAGCCATCATTGGAGCTGGTATTTCTGGAACCGCTTTGCTATATAGCTTAAGTAAGTACACTAATATAGAGCGGATTCTCTTGATAGAAAAAGAGTCGGAAGTGGGTTTGTGTAATTCTCACAAAACAATGAATAGCCAAACGCTCCATTTTGGAGATATAGAAACTAACTATACTTTGGAAAAAGCTCAAAAAGTTAATCGAGCAGCAACGTTAGTAAAAAATTATCTTTTGAGAAACGACCCCGAACAAAAAAGTTATAGCAAATACCATAAAATGGTATTAGCCATAGGAATCGAACAAGTTAAAGAACTCCAAGAAAGATATCAGGAATTCAAGTCGCTGTTTCCTCAGCTAAAACTAATTCAAAAAGAAGAAATAGAATTATTTGAACCTAACGTTGTCAAAGGCAGACGTCCTGAGGAAGAGATTGTAGCTTTATGCTCTGAAGCAGGCTATACGATAGATTTTCAAGAACTAGCCCGTTCCTTTTTACAAAACTCAATCGATTGTAAAAAATCGATTGAAGTTATGATGGCAACAAAAGTCAAATGCTTGAGAAAGGTAAAAGATTTATACTATATAAAAACAGATCGAGGAGTATTCTCGGCTAAAAGTGTTGTTTTAGCAACTGGAGCATACAGCTTATTATTTGCCAAGTCTTTAGGTTATGGAAAAGATTATGCTTTATTGAACGTAGCCGGAAACTTTTACTTTTCACCAGGTGTTTTAAACGGCAAAGTTTACACCGTACAAATAAAAAAAATTCCCTTTGCCGCTATTCATGGAGATCCAGAAGTTCACGATCGCTCCATGACTAGATTTGGTCCTACTGCTAAAGTAACTCTATTATTGGAAAATCGCAAATATGGTAGCATTTTAGACTACTTCAAAACAGCAGGACTCAGCATTAATGCGGCGATCGGCTTCTTAAATATTCTATCAGATTTAACAATTTTTAAATATATCTTGAGAAATCTGATTTACGATCTACCTTTAGTTGGGAAAAGACTCTTTTTGAAAGAAGCTCGAAAAATCGTTCCTTCCTTGCAATTAAGCGAACTTCAGTTTGCCAAAGGATATGGAGGCATCAGACCTCAAATTGTTAATACTAAAACCAAATGCCTTGAAATGGGAGAAGCTAAAATTGTTGGAGAAAACATTGTGTTTAATATAACTCCCTCTCCTGGTGCTTCCACTTGTCTGCAAAATGCCGAGTACGATACGGAAAAAATTGTGGCTTTCTTAGGCTCGCAGTACACGTTTGATAAGCAACAGTTCTGGAAAGACCTAGGAGATGAGTAAGTCGTTCCACTGCTGCGATCGCCCCCTATAAAGCACATATACATATAAATAATCCCATATAAATAATGTAGGAACGCGCCTACGACACGTCCCTACAATTTCATGATGGAATTCACTCAATTGCTTACATACTGCTAGCAGTGCTAGCAGCAATTAATACTTCACCTCTGAGCATTCTCTGAGCGCCGTCCAGCAATGCTTCTTCTAAATATGGTTTGGTGAAGTAGCCGCTAGCTCCCAATTGGAGAGCCATTTGGCGGTGACGGTCTGAACCCCGAGATGTCAACATGGCAATTGGCAATTGACTCAATTTTTCCTCTTTTTGCATCCGCGATAGCAATTCTAAGCCATCCATTCTTGGCATCTCTATGTCACAGAAAACTAAATCACAAGGTAAACCGTCTCGCAGCTTGTCCCAAGCTTCCTGACCGTCGCGCGCTTGTTCTACGCGGTAGCCAGCATTGGTAAATGTCATCGACAACAGCTCGCGGACGGTAATCGAATCATCGATAATTAGCACTAGTGGTTCTGTTTTTACTGGCGCTGCTGGTATCGGCGGTGCGGGAATATGTCTGGGCGACCAAACCGTACCCCTACCATCTTTTTGCAGCCGTCCTACAGAGAGGTCGATTAACTCCAAGACATCAGCGATCGGTACGATCCGACCATCCCCCAGAATTGTAGCACCAGCAATCCCCGCTGGCTTGGGTGCAGGCGCTTCAAATTGCTTAATTACAATTTCTTGCTCGCCCAATACTTGGTCAACTTGGAGCGCAAAGAACGTATCGGCAGAACGGAGAATCACGATCGGAATCGTGTTGTCGTCGCGGCTGCTGCCATAGATGCTACCTCTACCTAATTGACGAGTAAAACTGAGCAATTCTTTTAAGGGTCGGAATGGCAACAAGGAATCGCGCCAAGGAATGCAGCTTTGTCCCTCTGCGTTAGCTACGATATCATCCACGGGAATGTCTATCATCTGCTCCACGCCGTCCATCGGGAATGCAATCCGAGCTTTATCACTTACGCAGCACAGCGCTTTACAAATACTCAGGGTCAGAGGTAAGCGAATTGTGAAGGTCGTTCCCTTGCCCAAATTGGAATCGGTGTGAATTGTACCCCGCATTTGTTTGAGGCTAGTCAGCACCACATCCATCCCAATACCTCGTCCGGCAAATTGGTCTACTTGCTCTTTGGTGCTAAAACCTGGTTGGAAGATGAGATTGAAGATATCTAGACGATCCATGTTGTCTGCTTCTGCTGGGGTAATTAACCCGTTTGCAATCGCTTTTGCCTTCACTTTTTCTGGATCGATACCAGCTCCGTTATCGCTGACGGTAATGACAGTCTGATTGCCTTGGTAAAAAGCGCGAATCGTAATTTTTCCAGCCGCAGCTTTGCCTTTAGCCGTTCGCTCATCTGCAGTTTCAATTCCATGGGTAATCGCATTGTTGACTAAGTGAGTCATGGGGTCGTAGAGTTGCTCCAAGATCCCTTTGTCAATCAAAGTCTCGTTGCCTTCCACTTGTAGTTCTGCTTGCTTGCCGTATTTAAGAGCAATGTCACGCACGGCTCTCGGCAACCGTTCGGCAATTTGACTGAAGGGAACCATCCGCGATCGCGTGATGCCTTCTTGCAAATGGGTTGTCACTTGGCGGAAGTTACGCGCTACTTGCTCGGTTTCACCCGTGACAAATTCAATATCCGAAGAAGCCTCGCGTACCCTGACGATCAGCTCGATCATTTCCTGCGCTAGAGTATGGAAACCTGTAAAGCGATCCATTTCTAGCGCATCGAAGTTGACTCCAGTAGCGTGCTGTTCTTCAGCAGAGGAAGAATTGCCGTTGGGAACTGAAATCAGTCTTGCTCCCTGGCGACTATTCAGTAAGGATGCTTCTAAGAGCGATCGCTCGTATAGTTCCTGCATTTTCGTACCCACATCACCCAATTGCTGTACTTGGTGCAGTAAGTTGTCAAGGAACTGTCGCAGCCTTTCTTGATCTTGCTCCAGGCTATTCCGGTATACAACTAACTCCCCAACCATGTTGCCAATGCTATCTAGTTGCTTGACTGGTACGCGCATCATCTGCTCGAAGGCAGGACGGCGAGGGCTAGGGGACGTAGCTGCTGGTTGTGTTACTGCTGGAGCTGGTTGAGTTGGAACTGCAATAGCAGCTGGAGTCTTCTGGAGTAGCTGTTCGAGATCGCCAAAGTCGTCATTCCTGCTTTGACCAGTACTAGTAGGTGTTGTCGCTTTGGGCTTTTCCTCTAATAGCTGTTCTAAATTGCCAAAATCATCATCGCTATTAGTAGTTGTTGCAGGTGTCTCGATCGCAGGTACGATTGGAGATGAGCTTAAATCTAATAAAGCTTCTGCTGTAGCGATCGCATTTGTGACTGGTTCTTCTTCCTGCAATAAAGCATTTAGTTCGGGGAAATCATCATCCGCTTCCAATTGCGAATCAGCCAGAAAATCTGCTTGGGCTTCTTCTAGCGAAACCTCATTGTCAGCTATACCTTGGTTGATGGATTCTACCACTGACATCAGTTCTGTAATATTTTCATCAATGATAGCTGCAGTGGAAGTAGAAAATAGATCGGCATCACTTTCAGTTGCTAGGCTGAAGCGATCGTCTAATTCCAAACTCGGTTCGAGTTCAAAGTTGAGACTACCTTCGCTCTCAGTTTGAGTAGTATCATCATTCAAACTCAGTGTTGCTTCCCCAACATCCCAGGCGGCGCTTGTCATAGAACTCTCGCCATCAGAAGATGTTTCTAGAATTTCGCTGTCAGCGTCCCACTCTGCCATTAGTTCGGTGCTGCTGAAATCGTCTGTCCCTGTCAGTGGTGCGTCGGTGAGTAAATCGCTGCTAGGCTCTAATTCTAGATCGAAAGAATCGTCTTCTACTGTGGCAGAGCTAAAGCCCATCTCTAGGGTTTCGCTGCTAGTATCCCATGGCGCGATCGATGCTGTATCTTCTGTAGCAGTTTCGGCTACTAAGCTGAAGTTATCGTCTAATGCCAAACTCGGTTCGAGTTCAAAGCTGGGGATGCCTGCGCTCTCGGCTACAGTAGTATCGAAGTCTGAACCTGGTTCCGCTTCTCCGACATCCCAGGTGGTGCTAGAAGTGGTACTTTCTTCATCAACGTCTGTTGATGCCGATTGTGGAAATAGTTCTGAGTTAGATGCGTCAAGACCGAGGCTGTCGCTCAACTCGACACTACTAGTAGAATCAAACCCCATTTCTAGGGCTTCACTGCTAGTATCCCACTCTGTCATCAGCTCGGCACTACTGAAATCATCTGTTGCTGTAAGTGATGCGTCGGTGAGTAGATCGCAATCCGACTCTAATTCTAAGTTGAGAGTGTTGTCTAACTCTATTGTGGCAGAGTCGAAGCCTGTTTCTAGAGTTTCGCTACCAGCATCCCATGGCGCGATCGATACTGTATTTTCTGTAGGAATCTCATCTTTTGATTCTTCCAGCATGAAAGAAGAATCAACGTTCGTTCCTGCTTCAGTGTTGGTATCCCATCCTGATGTAGTAGGTATGGCACTACTATCATCCCAGTGGGAATCAGCTTCTGTTGCCAAGCTAAGACGCTCATCTAATTCCAGACTAGAATCAGCTTCTGTTGCCAAGCTAAGACTCTCGCATAACTCTAAACTAGAATCGGCATCCAAACCAAGACTATCACCTGATTCCATTACAGGAGAGTCGCAACCCATTTCTAGAGCTTCACTACCAGTATCCCATCCTGCCATGAAGTCTAGATTGCTGTCATCCGCTATTGGTGTTAATCGTTCCAAGCTAGATTCAGCCTCAAAGCCGAGATTATCGCTCGACTCTATTGGAGACAAGCCAAGCTCTAACTGTGCTTCATTACTATCATTCCATCCTGCATTTATCTCTAGAACAATGCTGTCAGTTGCTAAACTCAAACTGTCATCGATTTCAATAGTTGAGATACGATCGCCATCTAATCCTGCTGCTTTAATCTCACTATCCGATTCGGTAAGTGATTCTGTAACATCATTATCGGTATCGGTTGTAGATGTCGATGTTACACTGACGGGATCTGCGATCGCGGCTAGATCGAACTCTGATTCAATCAATCCAGATTCGGCTTGTGGTACACATGCAGTCAAGTCACCTGAAACAGCTATTTCATCGCCTAGTTCAAGCTGGATCTCTGTATCGGCGATCGCTTCTACCGAGTTATTGACAGCATCTTCGTAGATCGGTGTTTCGATCTGCGAGAAGCTATTTGTTTCCTCCGTCCAAAACCGATCTATATCGACATTTTCTGAATTATCTGTAGGGTTTGCGGCTTCTAGAGATGTAACGCTGTCTATGCCTGCTATCGGAGCGTTAAATAAATAGCAAAAAGCAGGTTCTTCGTCAATTGAATCTAGAGAAATATCTTGAGTTTCAGTAAATAAATTGTTTAGCGCTAAAGTCTCTTCAGCAGAAATAGAAGAATATACTTCGATATCTTGATGTGAGATATCATTCGAGCGATCGTTAACTATATCTAGGAGATCGGTTGTTTCTTGCCACAGTTGGTTATTGCTATCTGACCTGGGAATAAATAAGCTGCTGAGATCGTCATCATCCGACAAGTTATCGAGCTGTCCTTCTGTAGAGAATCCTATTTCGATATCATTATCGACAATCGCAGGATCGACAATCGCAGGAGGTACGAATATTTCCGATTCTGAGGTAAAAGAATTGTCAGCAAACAGATCTTCTTCCACCTCAAAACTATTGCTATTGTCTTCTTCCCAATTTAATAAGCAAGTATTAATCGATAATGCTTGCAATTGTTCGCAAATGGTAATTTCAGCTGCCCGGTTAGCAAGAACGAGTTCCTGTGCCTGTTTGAGTTCGCGAATAATTACTGGAGCGAGAGTGCGAAAGGAGTTATCAGCATTGGCGATCGCTCCTGCTGCTGTTTCGCACAGCGTCAACCAACCGGATAAGTCGTATTCTTCTCCCATCTGAGCTAGTCGGGTACAGCAAGCCTGGAGTTCTTGGCGCGTTTGAGTTGTCTCCGGCTGCTTAAATAGCTGTAATAACTCTCTGAGCGCTTCTGGGACGCTGTATTCAAAAGCTGATGCTGCGATCGCTACACCAGTCTGGGTATCTACAGTAACCGCAGGCAGGGGTAATTCATCTGGATGCATGCTACCAGCAGCTTGCCCCACTAGTACTGACAGTTGATGTTCCAGCGCAGTAAATACCGGTTCTACTTCTGTCATTAACTGACTGGCTTCACTATCACTCAAGCTAGATCCATTTTGGAGTTGCTCCAAAAGTGCTTTTAAATTATCGAAAACTTGTAAAAATAATGATTCTAGAGTTTGCTCGATCTGAATCGACGGACACTCTTTCAAAATTTTGAAAAAGTCTTCCAAGCGGTGTGCCGTACGCTGGATGCTATTTAGACCCAGCATTGCTGCTCCTCCCTTAATTGAGTGGGCAGCTCGGAAGATTTCATTTACCATTTCTGAATCTGCAAGCGTACTTTGCAGATTTAACAAGCCTTGCTCAATTGTATTTAGGTGGTCGTTGGCTTCTTCGAGAAAATAGCCCAAAATCCGCTGTTGTTGTTCCGGCAGCATAATAATTCTTTTGAGTTTTGAGTTCTAAGTTTTCAGGTAAGAGAATAAGTTTTGAGTTAAGAAATAATTTTGAGTTTTGAGATCGAAGGATAGTATTGAGTTCGAGATTTCAGTTATAACTCAAGACTTGATGCTAGAAAAAATAGCAATAGACAATTTTATCTCTACTCTTATTACACTTTGTTACACTCAAAACTCAGTAGAATTGGGCGAAAATAGAATTCTAAACAATAACGAAATCGCCCTTTGCTACCATTCAAAACACCATAGCTACACTCGGAAGCGCTCTACTGAAGTCTGTAGTTCTCCTGCTACATGCACGAGGTTTTGCAGAGAGCCAGAAACCCGCTGAGCTTCCCGAGAGGTTTCTTGTGCTGTTAACTCTACTGACTGTACCACAGCTGCCACAGCGCGAGAGGTTTCTGTTTGTTGTACGGTGTCGGCAGTGATCGAACCAACTAGAGCGTCAATGCGATTGGATACTTGCACGATGTCTTCCAGCGATCGCTTAGCTTGCTCGGCTAGTTTCGTTCCTTGAATAACCTGTTGGGTTCCCTCTTCCATGGCTGTCATAACCGAACCCGTATCGCTTTGAATTTGCCGCACGATCTGTTCGATTTCTTTCAATGCCTTAGCAACTCTGTCTGCTAGCTGGCGTACCTCATCCGCAACAATGGCGAAGCCTCGACCTGCTTCCCCAGCTCTTGCTGCTTCAATACTGGCGTTAAGCGCCAACATATTTGTCCGCGAAGCGATTTGAGAGATAAGTGCCACGATCTTAGAAATTTCTTGCGAGGATTCTGCCAGTCGCTTTACCTTACGAGTGGTTTCCGCCACCGTTTGTCGAATTTCTAAAATACCTGCTACCGTTCTTTCTACCGCCTCACCGCCTTTTTGAGCGGTATCGGAAGCAGAACGCGCTACAGATTCAGCTTCTCTCGCCGATTCTGCTACCCGTTGAATGGCATCTGTTAGCACTTGCACGGAATTGAGCGTGACTGCTAGCTCTTCGGCTTGGCGCAAAGCATCTTGGGATAGTGCTCGTGCAAATGTTTCGTTGTCGGCAGATCCTTGACTGACCTGTTGAGCTGCCAGCTTTACTTGTCCAACGATTTCGCGCAGATTTTGAATGGTTAAGTTAAACGAGTCCGCAACTGCTCCTAAAACATCAGCAGTGACTTCAGCCTGTACAGTTAAGTCTCCCCTTGCCGCACCTTCGACGTCGTCTAGTAGCCGGATGACCTGGCGTTGCAATTCTTCTTTAGCCTGTTCTTGCTCTTGTGCTTTGCGCTGCGTTTCTGTGGTAATTTGCGCAATGCCTTGCAGCATATCGTTGAACTCAGAAGCCAACAGCCCGAATTCATCTTGAGAATAAACTGTAGCTCTAGCATCGAGATTGCCTGTCCGTACAGTATTGAATTGCCCGCGCAAATCCATCGTGGTTTGCTGGATCTGTTTGAGTGTCAGTCGTCCCATGAAGCGCGAGCTGGCAAAGCTTGCGGCTCCAGCAACCAAAGCCATTGCTAGACCTGTGGTTTGTACTGCACGTTGATTTTGCCTTTCTGATAGCATCGACCCGCCAAAACCAACAGCAGCCACAACCAAAGCAGAGGTGATACCAACAGTGCTAGCGGTAAGCCATTGTTTTTTCGCAAGGGGAGCTTGCTCGAACTGTCCCAACAAACCACCACCGTTGGCAGATAATTGGCTGTCTTCTGCATCATCCGTTTGCAAATTGGGAATAGACGATGCCAAATGAGCCGATTTTACCTTGTTGCTGGCGCGATCGCTCAATTCGCTGTAGTTATCTGCCGTTGATAAGGATGACGCATTTCCTGATAGAGGAGAAGACAACAATCCAGAATCTAGCAGTTCAGAAGCTGATTCTGGAAGTTCAAACTCTTCAATTGAATTGCGCTCGGAGCGAGCGATATTGTCGGTTTCGGTGTCAATACTATAGCGATCGGAAAACTCGCGATCGATTTGAAAGTGAGACAAGTCTGTATCGTTGGTATGAGACAGCTCGTGCTGGTTCAAATCTGGCAGACTAAATTCTAAATTACTATCCTCTGATGGGTTGCTTTCTGGCTGATTCCACACAAAAGGATTGCCAAAAGCTATTGAAGAATTGCTACTGCTGGTAACATCTGTGCTGTCGAGATGCGATTGGGCAAACGGACTGTCAAATTGATGAGAAAAAGACTTCGGAGAATCGGAATATAATGACTGCTCTGTAGCGTAGTAGTCTGGTGGTTCAGCTGCGTCTGCTCCTAGCAAGAAAGTATTTTCAACTTCTGACGCTGGCATCTTACCATTGCTGTACTGTTCCGAATTTTCGTACTGTTTAACTGACTCCAAGCCATTTTTCGCACAATCAGTCAGTTCTGGATCTTGTGTCAGTTGTAATACTGTTTGATATTGTTCTCTAGCAATTTCATACTGCCGAAGAACACAGTAAATATGACCTCGTAGGAGGCGACTGTTAGGATCGGTGGGAAAGTCTTCGATCAATCGATCGACAAAAGTAGCCGCTTCCTCATAGTTACCTTGAATATAGGCCGTCTGAGCTTGTTGATATTGCTGCTCGTGATTAGTACTTGATGTCATTTGCTGCCTCTGCTTGCCTTGATTTCATGCTGCCCAAAGTTCGCTCGATATAATTGCCTTGTGATCTAGCAGTCGAAGACGCTGATGGATATCCTCATCTAAAACCCACTCACCACGGACAAAGGGAGCCATACTGTTTGCAACTTGAGTAGGCTGCTGTACTTTTTCCGCACTCAGCCATTCCATCCCGACAATTCGATCGACTGCCAACCCCAAGAGTATTTCTTGCTCTTCTATTGCAATTACCGGAATTTCTGGTCGCTCTGTGTTTAAGGCGATCGATTCTCCCAAAATTTGACTGAGGTCAGCTACCCAGATCACTCGTCCGCGCAAGTTGATCGTACCCAAGAGTAAGCTGGATGTATTGGGAATTGGCGTAATTCGATCGAGAGGAGCTGAGACGACCTCTCGAACAATAATTGCTGGCAATGCCAGCTCTTGAGTGGGTGTGACAAAAAAGCGTAGGTGTAACTCTCCTTCCCGAATCTCTAATTGCTGAAATTCTGACGCAACTTGAACTTGGTCAGCACCCATTGACAAGTCCAGATCTACCATGCCACTCATCCTTGTCCTCGCAGTAATTGTTTAACTGTCGCCAGCAATTCTTTTGGTTGAAATGGTTTGACAATGTAAGCGTCTGCACCCTGTTTCATGCCCCAGTAACGATCGAATTCCTCGCCTTTGGAGGAACACATCACCACTGGGACATTTTGAGTTTTTGGATCTGTTTTCAGTTTGCGACAAACCTCGTAACCATTCATTCTGGGCATGACAATATCTAGCACCACCAGATCGGGACAAGATGCTTCTTGCATATGCTGTAAAGCCTCCATGCCATCAGTGGCTATCATCACCGTCAATCCACTACCCTGAAGAAGATCGATAATAATCTCCCTTTGAGTGGGACTATCTTCCACGACTAGCACTGTACTCATAACCGTTAATTTGCCTCCTGGCTTCAACGTTCCGCCTGTGGGAACGACCACCGTGGTTAACTAAAAATTATGCATCAATTAAGTGAGCTAATTTCTTGATTCATCGAGCCGCAAAAAGACCAATATTTAGTATAAATATGTGTAAAATCAGCTTGTATCATATCTTGCATAAACTCGCAAAATTTCAGTTCATAGCTCAAATAGTTGTAGGCAAACTCAAAGATTACTGATTTTTAGATGAGGCTCTCGCACGAGCTTTGACGAGCTTTGATAAGATCGGTTGCTGGTGCGAGATTTCACAGTACTACTGCTGTCAATTCACGCAATAAAAGTAATGCTTTCAGGTGCGATACAAATTATTTGAATAGTTAGTATTTTAAGAAAACCTTAGATTACCAAACTACAGCATCAACTTAGCTCTACCTTGGTTACTTATCCAAGCGCAAATCCACTGAGAACTCGATCTTATTTAAGTTAAAAGCTTGCCTCAATCGGTGAATCTACAGAGGCGAACAGTTATCAGTTATCGGTTGGTTGTTGCTCCCTCAGCTCTCTTCTTTCCCCCTGATATCTCTTAAAATGCAGGTGTTTTTCTACTAGCATCAATAACTCGCTATCGGTAAAAGGTTTAGTGAGATAGTCGGTAGCGCCTACTGTTCTGGCTCTGACGCGATTGATGAATCCGTCCTTACCTGTTAGCATGACAATCGGTATTTGTCGAAAGACAGTGGAACGGCGCAGCATGGCACATAGCTCGTAGCCATCTAGTACGGGCATGGCAATATCGCACAGAATGAGATCTGGTGGTTGGTGAAAAAGCAGACTAAATGCCTGAAGCGGATCGCTACAACTCATAACTGTAAATCCTTGGTGTTGTAGGATAGCTTCTACACTTTTGCCAATAGCGATCGCATCGTCGATACAGGCGATTCTCGGCATTTTGCTGAGAAAAGATAATTGTGGATTATGAGTTGTTACCCCAGCGTTTTTTGGTGGGTGAATTTGTATCCAGCCGTGTTTCACGCAAGGATAAACCGCTCTGCCTACGGTTAAAATATCTCGGTTGAGGTAGCGTGCTAGTTGGCGGAGAGAGGTTTTACCATCTATCCAACACTCCAGTCGATAGGCGGTTGCTGCTGGCAAACCTTGACGCAATCCTTTGAGATCGGCGATCGTCAAATAGCGATCGGAAGATTGAATATATGGACGTAACTGCTTCCATTCCCGTACTTGCTGCACGATCTCGGTCGCTAAAGAAGTACTAGCTAAAGTTGTCAAATGCGGTGATAGAGCAGCTCCTCGCTCGAAAATAAACGAACCCTGATGCAAACTCAACAGATCGAATAGGGTTTCACGCACAATGCTGTGGATGATGCTACGAGCTTGAGCTGGAGCGAGAACGCGATCTTCTAGCAATGCCCAAAGATAGGCATACTCTAGGGCATTATGAGGGGCGAAAGTAGAAGCTGCAATGTGTTCTAGATCGATTGCGATTCGATAATGACGTAGATAATCGCGTAGACGAGATAAATTGCAATCGCCATTTGTAGCATAGACAATTTGACCGTTGAGAAAAAATACAAACCAGTACTGCGATCGCGGGTACGAACTACTGTGACGCAGAGTAAAGCTCGGCTCTATGCTATTCACGTCGCGATCGGCAATACTCGCCTGAGGGCGACTGTAGGCTTCAACAAACAATTCTCCCGTTCGCTGTCCTAATTCAATGAGCTGTAAAATACTGCGAATATCAATTTCACTTAAGTTACCCTGCATTTAGCTGATAAAGCTCCTATGTAATCGCGTATACCCCTTTGTTAATTCTGCCCTTTTCTAGTCATCGGTCATCAGTTGAGTGACATTTACTCAGACCAATGACAGATGACAAATGAAGAATATTAACCGACAACCGAGTCTGTAACAGAAGTTAACGAAAAAGCAGTGAAGAAGTTAAGCAATAACTCGGAAGTGACATTGACGATACTCAGTCCAAAATAGTGTTGGATATTTCTGCGCCTGCTGATATTAGCTTTGACCAAAATAGGGTTTTGACCTAAATGGAGATTTAACCAAAATGGATAAAACCTTACAAGCAAGATCGGTTCGCAGCTGGGGCATTGGTAAATCAAGAGGACGATTGGTGTGCTGTATTTAGCAGAAGTACAAAAGCAAAAAGCTTTTATGGGTCTGAAGACAGAAATCAAGCTGCTGGCGTTTCAAAGAGCCGACCAGAGTTGGTCTTCTGTACAAGGAGAAGAGATTGTTGCAGCTGAAGAGGCAAACAATCTCAACGCTGGGGCGCTGATATTAGCTGACTTAAATGCCAATCGACAAGTACAACGCATTCAAGAAGCAGGGCGACCTTTAGTTAGCATCTTAAGTGGTTTCTCCCGCCAAGTCGAAAAAGCAAAGCTTCAGGAAGAAGAAATCGAACAGTGGAAGGAATCTCTCACCTTTCAGAGAGATGAGATGTCTCGCCGCCACGAAGAAATGGAAGCCCGCTTGGAAGAGTTGGAACAAATTGAGGAGGAATATAGACGGCTACAGAGCAGCCATTCAGCAGGATTGGACGAAACAACTGTCAGCCAAGTCGAAGAATTGCTCGAACGCCTATCTCTAGGCATACCACCGACTGCAGCAGTAAGGCAAGAACTAACCTTGGCTCTGGAATTGGTAGAAACCCAGCAAGCGACCCTGAGTCCGCATTGGCAAAAACTAGAACAGCAAAAGCAAGCGGTCAGCCAGCAGCAATCGGAAGTTGATAGCCAAACCGAGCGATTGCAGCAAGGTCAGCAGCAGTGGCGGAAAACGCAAAAATCTCTAGAGCAGCAAAAAGTCAAACTACAAGCACAAGCAATGGTGCTGCAAGCCAAGCAAGATTACGCTCACACTTTAAGCACGCAGCTGCGCCACCAAGAAGATATATACCAGCAGTTATACCGTCTAACTCAGCCTGTCGATACTTTTCTTTTCGGTCAGCCAATTGATGTTGCTGCTTTAGAGCAAATGTCTTTAGAGCAGTTACAGCAATTGGTGCAAGACTTACGACGAGACTGGGAAAGTGCGTCTCGGTTCGTGTGCGAACAAGAAGACGAACTGAGGCATAAGCAACAAGCCATTGATGAACTCAAAGGGCAGTTGAGTTTAGCTAGCGATTCAGAAAAAACAAATTTACAAGTAGAGCTAGAGGAAGAGCAAGACAGCTACGAATTTTTGCATCAAACCTTAGTGGGTCAACGTCAAAATCTACTGGAGCGCAGAGAAACACTACGACAGCACCAAATGGTACTGCGGCAGCGACAAGGAATTCCCACGGGTTTTAAAGAAGCAGACTACCAACTCGATTTAGATCCGGCTCTTAGTCAAATTCAGTCCCAAAAACAACAGCAATCTCTGTTGTTACAACAATTAGAAAAGGAAATCGAGCAGATGCGCTCTAGTTTCGAGTTGGAGCAGGGAATGCTCGACCAGCAGGTGCAGGAACAGGAAAGGCAGTGGCAGGAATTACAAACTTGGCAGCAAGAGTTGCTGTCTTCGCAATCGCTCGCTGCTGACTGTAGCGGTAGGGTAAATCTTTATGAAGAAATTCTCAGACCAGTACAAGATAGTTTGGATGGACTGCGACAAAAATTACAGGGAGTGGCTGGCATCCTGAGCGTGGAAGCTAGCGAACCACCACAAACAGCGATCGCTCAAATTCGCGCCAAAATTACGAGAAAATAGATTTTATTTATCTTATCCAAATCCAGTCTTTGTCTACTTTGGCGATCGTACCGCCAGGAAAAGGATCTGTTTGCGTTCCGTTTGGAGCTGCAATTAAAGCCGTGAGTTTTTCGATCTGCTCGAAGTTAGGAGAGCAGCGTAGAGTTTGTTGCAAAATCTGTCGCATCACGCGCCGTTGTAGAGTAATGTGGGCTGTTTGTAAAATGCGGCGGTTGATTTTGAGCGGGTAATGGGTAATGGGTAATGGGTAATGAGTAGTAGGTAGTTGGTTATCGTTCCCCTGTGCATCTGCTCCTAGTTTCCTCTGCTCTTCTGCCCTTCTGCTCTCTTCCCCGACTCCCGATTCCCGACTCCCGCCTCCCGATTCTTGAACGGCTTGCTGCCGCAACTCATCGGCGGCTTGTTCGAGATATTCTACTTCTGCTTGTAAAAGCTCTGCAGTTTGAGCTAGGGTTAGTTCTACTTGAGAGTTGAAGTGGGTTTGAATATAGGGCAACAATTCTTGCCGGATGCGATTGCGGGCATATTTGAGATCTAGGTTGGTTGTATCTTCCCATACCTGAAGTTGCCGAGCTTGGCAAAATTGAGCGGTTTCAGCTCGCGTCACTTCTAGGAGCGGGCGTACTAGTAGGGGTGCATGGCTTTGTGTCCCTACATGAAGAGGGCGCTGCCAAGTTAAAGCTTGCAAACCATCCGCACCGCTGCCGCGAATTAAGTTGTATATTAAGGTTTCGGCGCGATCGCTGGCTGTGTGTCCCGTGGCGACATATGGGTAATGATGTGTTTGGGCAATCGCTGCTAGGGTTTGATAGCGCCACTGTCGTGCGGCTGCTTCACTGGATAGAGGCTGCTCGGCTGTATAACAGTAAAATGGAACTTCCCAACGTTGCGCTAGTTGCTTGACAAACTCGGCGTTAGCCTGGGAATCAGCACGCCAGCGATGATCGCAATGAGCGATGCCTAATTGCCATTCCCACTTGGGTTGTAAATCTAAGAGTAACTGGACGAGGCATAATGAATCTTGCCCGCCAGATACAGCTACGAGTAATCGCTGACGCTTCTCCGAGAGATGACGCGATCGCAGGGTACGATGTATGCGGGCGTGAAGTGGAGTCCAGTCAGCGCGGGTCATTAGCGTTCTTTAGAAAAACCAACCGTAGGAATGCAGCCCTTTACCGAGGAGATTTACACCCAAATAGCAAACCCAAACGATGACAAAACCAGTTGCAGCCAAAATAGCCGGACGACGACCTTGCCAGCCACGGGTAAGACGGGCATGAAGATAGGCAGCAAACACTAACCAAGCAATCAACGCCCATGTTTCTTTCGGATCCCAACTCCAGTAAGAACCCCAAGCTTCGTTAGCCCAAACTGCGCCAGCAATAATACCGATTGTCAGCAAAGGAAAGCCCAGTCCAATGGTGCGATAGCTGATGTTGTCTAGGGTTTCGGCTAGGCTGAGGCGTTGGGGGGAGAGAGATAGGGAGTCGGGAGTCGGGAGTCGGGAGTCGGAAATC
>ERZ1066118.937-NODE-937-length-21672-cov-7.925614_pt1 | contig 21672 bp, 14 predicted proteins | sample MGYA00382765_ERZ1066118 | MGnify/ENA primary metagenome ERZ1066118 (study PRJEB33369, sample SAMEA5778348) | biofilm metagenome | biome: Industrial cooling water; feature: Water cooling tower basin; material: Biofilm | place: United Arab Emirates | collected...
ATACACACCTCTGCTCCGGGCCGCACACGCTAACGTCTCCCGCTCGTGCCCATTGTGATGCCTACATTTGCCGACGACGAAGTACGTGCGGCGGCCCTGGCAAGGATCCAGCGCCTGCGTGATGCGCATCCCGGCGGCATTCCTCGGGCGGCGTTAAAGGAAGGGGTTACGCTGCACAAAGAGCGCATCCCCCTATGGAACAACTATAGAGGAATCTTCAAACCCGCCGTGCTGGGGGCGGATGGGGCGGCGCTGAGCATACAGACGTCGGTCGAGTCCCCCTACGATGATGAGCACGACTTGGAGTCGGGCCGCATTACCTACAAATACCAGGGAACGAACCCGCTCCACCGGGACAATGTCGCCCTACGTCGAGCGATGGAGCTGCAGGTTCCTCTTTTCTACCTCGTGGCTATCGACCCCGGCGTGTACGATGCCATCTCGCCAGTGTACGTAGTCGCCGAAGAGGAGGCGCGTAACCAATTCACGATGCAGGTGGACAGTGCTGAGGCGCGGCTTCTCCCACAGGACTTTTTGGCAACCGTCGTCCGCCGCGAGTATGTCACACGGACGGTGCTGCAGCGCCTACATCAGCAGCAGTTCCGCCGGCTCGTCCTGAAGGCCTACCGTGAGCAGTGCGCAATCTGCCGCTTGCGACATATCCCACTTTTGGACGCCGCTCACATCCTCCCGGACCGACATCCAAATGGAGTGGCGTCAGTTCCAAATGGTTTGGGACTGTGCAAGATCCACCATTCAGCGTACGACTCCAACATTATCGGTATCGACGCGGAGGCCCGAGTTCACGTCCGTGCAGACATTCTATTGGAGATCGACGGGCCTATGCTAAAGCACGGCATCCAGGAAACCGCCGGGCGTAAGCTGGTCCTGCCTCATTCAAACACTCTGAAGCCCAACCGGCATTCGCTCTCTGAAAGGTTTGAGCGATTCCTCGCGGCCTGATCCAGCCCACGCGCGCTGTCCCAGTCCTACCTGACCCCCCCGCTCCCCTGCAGCACCCCGCCGGATCCACCACCGTGACCCCGCCACGATCCGGCAGAGCCCATCGCCGCGAGCATCAACGCGGCCTGCGAGGAGCCGGAGATGGTCCGGGCTCTGACGCGGAACTGCCTCAGCGAGTGGTCGACAAGCTCTGCCAAGGTGCGGAGGCCGGAGACGGCGAGCTGCGGGTCGGCGCGGCCCACGGCGCGGTGCGCCCTCGCTTCCAAACGCGGCAAAGAACCCTCTCCCCTACCGAGATCGTTTCGTGACCTCTTCTCCCCTTCGTTGTGACAGGACGGCTCCATTATTCCAGATTCTCGCTTGAAATGAAGCCCTCAGCCTACCTAGCTCATGCATCGTACTCGAGTGTTCCTGTTAGCGATTGGTCTCATCGCATTCTCCGGCTGCGACGACCTCAATCCATTCGACCCGGACGATGACGGCCCGCCAGATCCCACCCCCAACAGCATCTCCCTGCAGCGAATCGGGGGATACGAAGGCGGGGGCCTGGGCGCCGCGGAGATCACCGCGTACGATCCCGGGTCGCGGCGGCTGTTCGTGGTGAATGGAGCGCTCGGCACCGTCGACGTGCTGGATCTTTCGAATCCCGCGGCTCCGGTCTCGGTTGGAGTCCTGAACGTGACTCAGCACGGCAAAGGGGTGAACAGTGTCGCGATTCATGAGGGGCTGGTCGCCCTCGCCGTCGAAGGGAACGTCAAGACCGATGCGGGCAAGGTTGTGCTGTATCGTGCGGAAAACCTGTCACAGGTCGGGAGCGCGGTCGTTGGAGCCCTCCCCGACATGGTGACGTTCACGCCGGACGGCCGATACGTCGTCGTAGCGAATGAGGGGGAGCCGAACGATCAGTATACCGTCGATCCCGAAGGGTCGATCAGCATCGTCGACGTGCGTAACCCGGGACAGCCGACGGTGAGGACCGCCGGGTTCGGGGCGTACAATGGCCAGGAGGCGAGCCTGCGCGCGCAGGGAATCCGCATCTACGGACCGGGGGCGTCGGCGGCGAAGGATCTCGAGCCGGAGTATATCGCGATCTCCGAGGACGGTACCCGTGCGTACGTGACTGTGCAGGAGGCGAACGCCCTCGCAATCGTCGACATCGCATCCGCAACCGTCAGCTCTCTGGTTCCATTCGGTTACAAGGATCACATGCTCGCCGGCAATGGCCTGGATGTGAGCGATCGGGACAACGCAGTCAACATCCGCAACTGGCCGGTCAAGGGGATGTACCAGCCGGACGCCATCGCGGCATACACGGTCGGCGGGCAGACGTACCTGATCACCGCGAACGAAGGAGACGCTCGCGAGTGGGGGACTTTCATCGAGGAGAGAAGGGTCGCCGATCTCCAGCTCAACCCGGCGGTCTTCACCGATGCGGTTTGCGGAGGGCCTTGTGCAGCCGCCTCGCGCCTCGGCCGTCTTACCGTTACGAGCATGCTCGGGCTCAACGCGCAGACTGGGCGCTACGACGCGCTGTACGTGCTGGGCGGACGCTCGATCAGCATCTGGAGCGCGACCGGCGCACAGGTGTGGGATTCCGGGGATCAGCTGGAGCAGCGCACCAAGGATCTGCCGATGGCCGCCTTCAACGCCAGCCACGACAACAACTCCCTCGACAACCGCAGCGACAACAAGGGCCCCGAGCCTGAGGGCGTCGTCCTGGGGAGGATGGGCGAGAAGACCTTTGCCTTTGTGGGACTCGAGCGTGTCGGCGGGGTGATGGTTTACGATGTATCCAACCCGAGCTCGCCGAGCTATGTCACCTACGTCAACACGCGTAGTGGCGAGACGGGCGACCGAGGTCCGGAAGGGCTGGTATTCATCCGCGCGGCCGACTCCCCGATCGAGAAGCCGCTGCTGGTCGTAGGCAACGAGATCAGCGGGACAACCGCCGTTTACGAGATTCTGCTGCAGTAGAGCCGATCGACGGGAGAACGGACCCGGGGCCGCCTGGCGCCGGGTCTGTTCACGTTGGAGCTGCAGGGGGAGCTACATTTTTCCGCCGCCCGCCCTTCCGGCCCCTCGCCAGTGCCCCCCAGCCGCGCGACGTCACGCCCGCTCCGCGCGACCGTCCCCAGAGCCTCCCCGCCTAGCTCCGCCCTTACCGTCTGCCGCCTCCGCGCCTACCGCCCCTGCCGCCGGCGCGAGTAGCGCTGCGCCAGCCCGTACGCTTCCACGAAGCGCTGCTCGTTCTCGGTCGTGCCGATCAGAATCAGCTCGTCCCCGGCCCCCCCCGGGATGACCGTCTCGGGGGGCGGGCTGATCACCTGGCTCCCATCCCCCAGCTCGAACGCCACCAGGCTGCACCCGGTCTCCTGCCTGATGTTCGACGCAGCGATGCTCCTCCCCTTTAGCGATTCGGGCACCGGGACGCGGAAGACGTCGAGGCCCTCCGCCAGCATCACCACATCGCCGTTCTCCAGCACGTTGTAGATCGCGTTGGCGCCCATGGAGGCGTACGACATCACGAAGTCGGCGCCGGCGAGATGCAGTGTGGAGACGTTCCGCTCCAGCGTCGCCCGGCTGATGATCTGGATGTCGGGGCGGAGGCGCCGGCAGTAGACGGTGAGATAGATGTTGGTCGCGTCGTCGCTGGTGGTGACGATCACCGTGCCTGCGCTCTCGATCCCTGCTTCCTGGAGGCAGTCCAGATCCGCGGCGGAGCCCTGGACGTACTTCTGCGGGTCCTTGATCATCGTCGGGTTCTGCTCGACGATACGGTAGTCGACCTCGCGCTCGACCAGCCCGGCCGCAGCGGCCCTGCCGACCCGTCCGCCGCCGAGGATGATCGCCGGGGAGTCAGCCATGTTGTAGATGACCATCAACTCACTGAAGCTCTCGAGCTGCGCCTCGGACCCAGCGACGACGAGCACAGTGTGGGAGTGGATGACGGTATCGGCACGGGGAAGCTCGAAGCGGCCTCTCTCCCAAAGCCCCACGACGGTCAGGCCGGTCGCCTCGCGGATGCGGCTGTTCGCGAGCACCGCTCCCACCAGCGGGGTGCCCGTGGCTGGCGCTTCCGCAATCACCAGATCACCGAAGCGGCCGATCACGTTGGCCCGCACGTCCCCGCCGAGGGTTCTGCGCGCGAGGGCCCGGCCTAGCAGCTCGGGAAGGTGGAGGACGTTGGTCGACCCGGCGAGCTGCATGACATCGACCGAATCCTCGGAGCGGGCAATCGAGACGATCGGGACCTCCGCCGTGACCTCCCTCACGGTGAGTATGATGTTGGTGTTGAGATAGTCGTCGCCCGTGGCAACGATCAGAGCTGCCTCGGAGGCGGCGAGGTCGCGGTAGGTCTCGATCTTGTCACGCTCCCCGACGATCACGCGGATGTCCTCGTCCACCAGCTCAACGGCGCGATGGGCGTCGACCTCGAGCAGGAAGTACGGCTTGCCGTGGTAGCGAAGTCGCTGGATGAGCGAGAGGGAGACTGGATCCAGCTGCGTCAGGATCACATGCCCTTTTGTGCCCGCGGGAACGCGGCGTGGCGCGCGGTTGCGCAGCTGGGCCTCGAGCCATGGCTCGTAGAAGAACTGGATCAGCGTGAAGGGGAGGACGATCAGGAGGAAGATCACGCCCGAAAGCATCACCAGAATCGAGAAGGCTCTGCCGAGATCCCCCTCGAAGGTGATGTCGCCGAAGCCGAGGGTGGACATCACCGTCAGCGTCCAGTACAGCCCTGTCAGCCAGGAGTGGCGCTGGCCTTCTGCGGCCATGAGGAAGTGGAAGAGGACGCTGTACACGATGATCATCGCGGCCAGCAGGAGCAGGAACCCGCGAAGTGTCCGCAGATTCCGGCGAGCCCCCTGTGTCTGTACGAAGTAGGTGAACTGAGCTGGCAGGAACTTCATCGATAGTCGGAACCGGGCTGAGCATCTCAAATCCGAGCCGCGATGCGGCTTCTGAAGACTCGGACATTATAGCCTTCTCGAGCAGGAGATGCGCAGGGCGGTATCCCGAACGAGATCGACCGCGGCGGAACGCCGGGGTGGGAGATTGCGAGAGGGGCGGCCATACCGCCCGCACGCCACCATCCCCACTCGAATCCGTTAAAGATTTCTACACCCCCTTCAAGGATGCCGACTTTGTTCGTATGTTTATTGGACGGTGCCTATCTCGTTGTGGTATATTGTCTTATCCACAGTCGAAGCGCAGAGCGCGATCTCGGTAGAGGCCGCGCTGAGGATCAACAGGAAGGCGACTCCCCCGGCGGCTACAGCTCGAGGACTCGACCCTTTTTCTGAAACAAAGTCTGTCGAACGAAGCTTCCGGCGATGTCGGCTGGTTGGCTCCGCCACTTCACCTTTGCCTGTTATTTCCAAATGCCCCGTTCCCCCCGCTGCCCCCGCTTTCCAGCTCGGATCACGTGGCGAAACGCCGCCACTTCCGCGCTTTCGCTGATCCTTCTCTCGGGCTGCACGGAAGCCAACGCGTCCGCCATCGCCGGCCCTGAGCCTGGTATCCCGGCAGGCTCGCCCCCGATACGGACCTTCTCGAACCCGCTGGCGGGCACGCGCCTGTTCGTTGAGCCTGGATCGCACGCAGCGCGGCAGGCGGCCGAATGGCGCAGGAGTCGCCCGGCGGATGCTGCCCAGATGGACAAGATCGCCGCGCAGTCTCACGCCGTCTGGTTCGTCGACTACCATCAGCGGCCGTATGCCGCCGTGCGCGAGGCGACCACGCGCATTCGCGGAGCGGGTGCGCTGCCGGTGTTCGTCCTCTACCGTATCCCCAACCGGGACTGCGGCCAGCACTCAGCGGGGGGCGCGACCGGGGCGGCTGAGTACCAAGCGTGGATCGGTGAAGTGGCTGCAGGGATCGGGAGCGAGCGCGCGATGGTCGTGCTGGAGCCGGATGCGCTGGCGGGAATGGACTGCCTCTCGAGCGAGCATCGCACAGCGCGTTTGGAGCAGATCCGGGCGGCCGTTCGGAAGCTGAAGAGTCAGGGCAACATCGCCGTCTACATCGACGCCGGTAACCCGGGCTGGCTTCGGGCGGGCGAGATGGCTGATCGACTGCTGCGCGCCGGAGTCGAGGAGGCGGACGGGTTCGCGCTGAACGTCGCGAACTTCTTCACCAACGAGGAGAACCTCGGCTACGGGAGCGAGATCTCTTCACTGGTCGGCGGCAAGCACTTCGTCATCGACAGCAGCCGGAACGGGGCAGGGGCAGATCCAGCGCGCCACTGGTGCAATCCGTCGAACCGCGCGCTCGGCACCAAGCCGACGGTGGATACAGGACATTCGCTGGTCGATGGCTTCCTCTGGCTGCACGTGCCGGGGCAGTCGGATGGTCAGTGCAATGGGGGGCCCGCTCCGGGGACCTGGTGGGCGGACTATGCGCTCGGGCTGGCTCAGCGCTCCAACATCTGATCGAGCTGTAGGGCCGACGGGACGATGCGGGCAGGACGAAGCAGAGGAGATCCGAAGGCGATTTCAGGAAGTCGCGCCTTCAGGTGGGAAACAGGATCTGATGTGGCGAGAGTGGGGTCTCCTGGACCTCGCCGGTAAATGCCTATTGCTTCACTGCCGTCACGATCGCAGCGCCACAAGCACGAAGCCGGCGGCACCCGCAGGGAGCCGCCGGCTGGTCGTTGGCGACCTCTCTTCAGCAGGCGCCGTCCGCGAGCGCCCTCGCCTCCACTTTCCGGCTGCAGCTCGCCCCGCCGCCCCAGCGCTAAACCCCGCTGCACACAACTCACGCATCAGATCGGCAGGCGCTTCTGTAGTGAGACTCCCCTACACCCGCTTCGTCTATTCCCGATACTGCGGACCTTTCACGCGCGCTAACTTACAAATCCTTCAGTTGCAATGTCATGCGGCGCCTGAGTACGAGTGGCGTAGCCTCGCCCATCTCGCCGTAACGCGCGGATAACCGGGAAGATGATTCCAACAAAGGTACTCGTCGTCGATGACGACGCTCCAACGCGCGCGGCTTACGCAGCGCTGCTGGTGGATTGCGGTTTTGAGGTGCTGGAAGCGCGGCATGGCGGTGAGGCGATCCTTCAGGTGCATCGTTACCGCCCCAGAGTGATTCTGATGGACATGCTGATGCCGGTGCTCGATGGCGCCCGCACGGCTGAGGCGCTCAGGCAGCGGGCAATGACCGCTGAAACCCGGATATTGGGAGTGACGGCGGCTTCAGACGGGGAGCGGGAGCGGATGCGTCTTCACTGCGACGACATCGTGGAGAAGCCGTGCACGGGTAGCGAGATTGTGGAACGAATACGCGCGCTGGTAGGGGAGCCTGCATGACCGGAGCAAGCCAGATGTCGGGGACGTCCACGAAGACCGATCCCAACGGTAATCGGACGGGACGGAAGATTCTGATGGTGGAGGACGATGCTGATAACCGCAACGTCTACAAGCTGATCCTCCAGCATCGCGGATTCGAGGTGATCGAGGCAGTCACCGGAAGTGAGGGGCTCGACCTGGCACGGTCTGACCTTCCGGACCTGATCCTGATGGACATCTCCCTGCCAGGGGTCAACGGCTGGGAGGTGGCGAAGCTACTGAAAGCGGAGGAGCGGACACGCTCTATCCCGATCCTGGTCCTGACCGCCCACGGCCTTGCAGCGGATCGTGCCCTCGCCGCGGAGCTGGGATGCGAGGGCTTTCTCGTAAAGCCGATCGCACCCTCGAGGATTGTGGAAGAAGTCAGCCTTCGGTTGAAGAGCCCTGTCCAATTCAGCTCTCACTGAGCCAGCCGCGGCGCACCGCGTAGCGTACCATGTCAGTACGGCTCCTCAGACCGAGCTTTTCCGTAATTCGGGCCTTGTAGGTCTCGACCGTTTTGGTGCTGATGCCGAGCACGTCCGCAATCTCCTTGTTGCTTTCCCCCCAGGCGACCCGCCGCAGCACCTCCTCCTCCCGCTCGCTCAGGGTGTCTTCGCCGAAGCTGTGCACAGTGCTCAGCGGCCGGGCTGATCGCTTCAGCATCGTTCCCGCGAGCATGGGATCGACGTAGGTGGCGCCAGCCGCGACCATCCGGATCGCCTTCACCAGCTCGTCGGCCGCGCCCTGCTTGAGAACATAGCCGGAAGCGCCTGCCTGCAGCAGACGGGTAAGGTGCGCACGGTCGTCGTGGGCCGTAAGCGCGATGACCTTCACTGCCGGAAATTCTCTGCAGATATGCTCTGCGGCCGTGGCCCCATCCATCCCGGGCATGGAAAGATCCATCACCAGGACGTCGGGCTCGAGCTTCCGAGCACACTCGATCGCCTCCTTCCCGTCGCTCGCCTCACCGACGACTGTCAGACCGATGCAGTCATCGACGAGCGAGCGGAGGCCGCTGCGCACTACCTCGTGATCATCTGCAAGGACGACCCGAACCTCCTTCATTCCGCCTCCTCCGAGATCTCCCCCAAAGTGCCGAGAACCTCCGGCACGCGGACGAAGATCGTGGTGCCGCTTCCCGGGGCGCTTTCGATCTCCATCGTTCCTCCCAGCAACGCCACCCGCTCGCGCATCCCCCGCACTCCGATCCGCCTGGCTTTCTCCGGGGTGGCGAGCGTTTCCTCAACGTCGAAACCAGCCCCGTCGTCTTCAACGATGAGACGCACCTCACCCTTCTTCAGCTCCAGCAGCAGGCTGACACGGCTCGCCCCCGCGTGCCGCAATACGTTGGTTAGCGCTTCCTGCGCAATGCGGTAGAGAGTCGTCTCGATTTCTGGGGACAGACGTACACCCGCGAGCGCGCGGGCGCTGATGTCGTGCTCGATGCCATAGCGCCGGCTCCACTCCTCGAGGTGGTTCTGCAGCGCGGCAGGCAGGCCGAACGTATCCAGCGCAGGGGGCCGTAGCTCGACTGCCATGTTCTGCATATCCCGACCAATCTCCGTCGCGAGAAGCTCCAGGTCCCGGATGCGTTCGGCCAGCCCGGGATCGCCGGCCTCCCTGTGAACCGCGCGGAGCCCGAGGAGGAGACCGGTCAGCTGCTGCCCCATCTGGTCGTGAAGCTCTCTCGATATTCGGCGACGTTCATCCTCCTCGGCGGTGACGAGCTGCTGGAGAACCTGCCGGCGCCCCTCGATGGCGGTGGTGAGCTCCGTTGTCCGCTCGACGACCCTTCGCTCCAGCGTCTCGTTGAACTGACGGAGGGCCTCTTCGGAGCGGAGACGGATCGTAACATCATCGAAAAGGACCGCAACCTTACACTCCTCCGGCTCCCCTACCCGGAAAGCGTAGACCTCGTACATCCGGTCGCCAAGCTGCCTCGCCCGGTTGCTGAATCGCTCCGGCACCCCCGTTTGAGCGATGCGTCCGTAGCTCTCGAACCAGTATTCCTCATGTGCAGGGGCGATCTCGCGCATCGTCCGGCCCCAGGGATCTTCGATGCCGGACAGCCGGGTAAACGCCGGGTTGGCATCGACGAAAAGGTAGTCGACCGGGCGATCGGCCTCATCGAACAGCACCTCGATGATGCAGAAGCCCTGGTCTATCGAGTTGAAGAGATTTCGATACCGCTCTTCACTTTGCCGCAGGGCTTCCTCGGCTGCCTTGCGGGCGGAGACATCGCTCGCCGCCCCAAACCACTCCCTGATCTCGCCATTCTCATCCAGGCGCGGCACCGCACGTGAGTGAGTCCAGCCGACAGTTCCGTCCGCCCGTGTCACCGGATGCTCGAGGTCGAACATGCTCCTGGTGCGGACCGCCTGCTCGATCGCTTTCGTGACCATCGGTTGCGCATACGTCGGGATGTACTCTGCAAGCCAGTTCGTACTCGGGATCGCCGTATCGGCGACGAACCCACCCCCTTCAAGCTGCCACATCTCGCTCCAGTCGGGGCTCATCGTGTAGACGGCGTACGAGCTTGTGGTCATCAGGTCCCGGAAACGGGACTCGCTCTCCTTCAACGCTGCCTCGGCCCGCTTCCTGTCACTGATGTCGATGCAGAATTCGACCAGGGTACCATCACCAAGTGCCGAGCCAGCGAAGAGCATCCAGGAGCGCGAGCCGTCCCTCGTCAGATACTCCTTTTCGTACGGTCCGCTCTGCCCGGTTTCGGCGATGAGGGCGAGCTGCTGCCTGGTCAACTGGCTGTGCTCTGACGGGGTAAGGATATCCCAGTGCAGCGTCCCGGACTCCACCTGTGTGCGGGTGTAGCCCGTCATCCCCAGAAAGGCATCGTTGGTATCCAGCAGGGTCCCGTCGGTGCTGAAGATGAGAATGCCGACGGCGGGAATGTTCATCATTCGTCGCAGGCGCTCTTCGCTCCTGCGCACCACCATCTCCGCGTGCTTGCGCTCGCTGATGTCGACGAAGGTGATGACAACTCCGTCGATACGGTCTTCCGCGCTGCGGTACGGAAGCACCCGCGCCAGATACCACCGGCCCTGGTGGTCGCCAACCTCACGCTGAACCGGCACCAGCGTCCTCAGCACGGAGATGGCGTCCTCTGTTACTTCCTGATACCCGAGGCGGTTGGTGAGGTCGGTGAGTGGACGACCGCGATCGACAGGGCGGATGTTGAAGAGGTCGCCAACGTTCGGGGTGAAGCGCAAAATCCTCAGGTCCCGATCGAGGAAGAGCGTGGCGATGTCGGTCGAGGTGAGGAGGTTCTGCAGGTCGGTGGAGAGCTGAGACAGCTCGGCGACCTTGTGACGATTTTCCTGGTTGACCGTCTGGAGCTCCTCATTCATGCTCTGGAGCTCCTCCTTCGAGGTCTCCAGCTCCTCGAGAGTGCTGCGGAGCTCCTCGTTCGCGCTTTGCAGCTCCTCGTGCGAAGCCCGCATCTCCTCCTGCGTCGTCTCGTACTCCTCGATGATAGCCTGGAGGCGCTGCCGGGTCTGCTCGAGCTCGCCCCGGATCGAGCGAAGCTGGCCTTCCTCGTCCGGACTCTGCGCCTGAGCGAGCGTCGCGGCGGCCACCTCGGCTGGAGCACGCTCCTCGAAAAGGACGAGCGCAAAGCCGTCCTGCTCAGCGCCCTCCGCAGGGCGCACATCGACGACGACCCACCCCATTTCGCCCCCTTCGAAGCGCACCTCGACAGGCCCGAAGCGGGTCGGCTTGGACTCGTGCCGCGCCCGGTGAAGGGCGCCGCGCAGCTCCACCCTCAGCTCCTCGCGAACGACCTTGAACGCGTTCGTGGTGGGCTCTCCACCCGGGTGGACGAGGTAGCGCCCCGCATGCTCCGAAAGGTGAACCACCCGCCCGTCCGGGGAGACGAGCATGCTCGGCGGCGCGTACCCTTCCACCAGGCGGTGGTGCAGGGCTCCGTAGCCGACAGCCGCGGCGGCCGCCTCCTCACGACGCTGAGGTGTGGGAAAGCGCGAACGGATGGTAGGAAAAACCGGGAGTCTCGGCTCCGTCGTCTTTGCAGCCCGCTTCCTGTAAATGTGATGGAGCTTGCTCTCGGTGCGGAACAGCTCGGACGCCTCGACCGTTTCCGCGGTTCCCAGCACCAGCACGCCCTCGACACCCAGCGAGTAGTGGAACAGCTCGAGAATCTCCTGCTGCACATCGCGCTGCAGATAGATCAGAACGTTGCGGCAGGAGATGAGGTCGATGCGTGAAAACGGGGGATCACCCAGAAGATTGTGCGGTGCGAACACCACCTTCTCGCGAACCTCCTTGCGAATCCGGTAGCCCCCGTCTTCCCTCTGGAAGAAGCGGCTGAGCCTTTCCGGATTGACATCGGTTTCGATGTCGCCCGGATAGAATCCCTCTCTCGCCCGCTCGAGCGAGCGCTCATGGAGATCGCTGGCGAAAACCTGCACTTGAGCGGGAAGATCCCGACGCGCTGCCTCCTCCAGCAGGAGCATGGTGAGGCTGTACGCCTCTTCTCCCGTAGCGCAGCCTACGCTCCAGACTCGGACGCTCTCCCCCTGCCCCTTCCTGTCGAAGAGAGCGGGCACGACCTCCTTCGCGAGGCGATCCCAGATGTCCGGATCACGGAAGAAGTTCGTCACCGTGATCAGGATATCGTCGCCCAGGGCCCGCACCTCGTCCGGATCCTCACGCAGCAATTCCAGATAAGCGGTGGGTTCGGTAACCTCACGCATCTGCATCCGGCGTTCGATCCGCCGGAGCAGGGTGCTCTGCTTGTACCGACTGAAGTCGCGGTTAGTCCGGGCCCGAACCTGAGCGAAGATCTTCTGAAGAAGCTGCCGCTCTTCTACATCGACCTGCCCCTTCTCTTCCTGCTCCTCGGTGGGGATGGTGACGTTGGGCCTAGTGCGATCGAAGCCGAGCACCGCGGCCGGGATCTGCTCCAGCCTGAGCACCCGGTCGACCACCCCGGTCGCGATTGCGCTTTGAGGCATCCCATCGAACTCCGCCTCGGAGGGATCCTGCACCAGCACCAGCCCGTTTCTCTCCTTGATCGCCTTCACCCCCAGGGCACCGTCGCTGCCGGTGCCCGTCAGGATCACGCCGACGGAATGCCCGTCATGGGTCGCCGCGAGGGTGCGGAAGAAGTGATCTATCGGTGCGCGACCAAATGCCGCGGACTCGGATAGGCGGAGATGGCTATCCACCGCCGAAAGGTTCGAGCCCGGGGGAATGACGTAGACCTGACCCGGCTCCAGCGGAATCGTGTCCCGGACCTGTCTCACCGGCATCCGCACGTGCGGTTGCAACAGGTCGGCGAGATGGCTCTCGTGCTCGGGGGACAGGTGGACCACGACTACCCATGCGACGCCGTTTTTCTCCGGAACGTTGGAGAAAAATGTCTTCAATGCTCTCAGGCCTCCCGCCGAGGTTCCGATGCCGACGACGGTGGGCTTTCCCGCATCAGCCGGGGTTCCGGCTTCGCCCGACGCGAGGTTATGTGTATCAGTCATCCAGATTCGACTAAGTAATCAATGTTGATGCGGGGTCCTGCCGGTCCTGCAGTCGGATCGGGATCTGGACACGCGGTTCAGCGAGCGCGCCGTTCCGGGCTTCGTGTTCGTGAGGTCACGCTCACGCTTCGATGCGCGCGATGAACTCCCGAAGCTGCTCCGCATGGCCGTGCGCTTCTTTCGCTCTCACCTCGAGGGTGCCGGCTGACCGCTCCCAACCGCGGCCGCGGTCGTCGCCGGCCATGACCTCCAGCATCTGAGCGCGCTCCTGTAGGGTCTGGAGTGCCACCCAGAGTGCCTCTTCCACCCGATCATTCTTTGCAGCCATGAGGTCATCGCCGGTATACGCGTGACCGACTCGGCAGCGGAAGCGGGTCACGCCGTTGTCGTCGACCTTCCGTATCGCACCGCTGCACTCCGGGCAGGTGAAATCCGTGGAGGTGCTCGGAACCTCATGCCAATTGTCACTTTTCATAGCGCGCTCCGTTAGCTGCACTTCGATGCGGATAGCGTCTGGTACGGGCGGGGGCTCCGGTGCCTGTTCGCGCACCAGCTTTGCCAGGAGCTGCCCCAGCTCGGGAAGCGCAACCTGTCGGGCAGCCTTGGTGGCTGCGAGCGCATGGCGCGGCATGTCGGGAAAAGCCGCGCTCCCCGGCTCCTGGACAAGGGCAAGGCCGCCGCAACGCTCTACCGCGCCGAGGCCAGCGGCTCCGTCACTCAGCAGCCCCGTCAGAACTACTCCGACCACCCGGCTGCGGTAGTTCGCGGCCGCGGTCCTGAAGAGCGGGTCGATGGCAGGTCGGGAGCGATTCTCCCGGGGGCCGAAAACGACGCGAATCCCGCCCTCGGTCAACAGCAGGTGGCGATCGGGTGGAGCCACGTAGATCCGGCCGTGCCGGGGCTGTATCCCGTCCTCCGCATTGATCGCCTGCAGAGGTCCGCGGTTGGTCAGGATCTGCGCGAGAACAGCAGGCGAATGCTCGGATGTGTGCTGAACCACCAGTATGCTGGCGGCGAAGTCAGCGGGAAGCTGTTGCACCAGGCCAGTCAGCGCCTCGATCCCGCCGAGAGACGCGCCGATCACTACGATATCGCGGGTGTGCATCAGGCGACGCGGGAGCGAGTTAGGATTGGCTAACGCTGAAAGGTGCTCGTGCAAAAAGCGTGAGCGCTCACCCAGGCTGCCTGCGGGAGGAGCCATCCTGTTACCGGAGAAGCAGTTACCCCCTCAAGGCCACGTCTGCCGCGGAGGTGGAATGCGCTGCCCGCACGGACGCTCGCACGGGCCCGGCGGACAAGGCGGGTCACTTACAAAGTGCCGGATCCGGCATTAGCCGGCAAACTCCCTGACCGGCATTCCGCGGACGCCCGGCTTCGCGACGAACAGCGAGCCGGCGAGGGGATCGTCTCCCGGCTCGATGCCCTCTCGTGACGTGGTGATGAAGAGGTCGTCGAGGAGCGGCCCTCCGAAGGTGCAGGCGGTAACCTTGCTCGCCGCGACCTCGATCACCTCGTCGAGCTCACCCTTCAGCGTGTAGCGGCGAACTGCACCGCCGCGTGCCATCGCCACCCAGACGCCCCCTCCTGAGTCCACGGTCAACCCGTCCGGGCGGCCGAACTCTTTAGGGATGCTGACGAGAACGCGGCGACTGGTCAGCCCCCGCTCGGCGTCATAGTCGAACACGTCGATGCGCTCCGCGGCGGTATCGACGTAGTAGGCGAGCGAGCCGTCAGGGCTCCAGTCGATGCCGTTGGAGATCGTTACGTTCTGCAGAACGGTGGTAACCGCTCCATCGGGGTCGAGCCGGTAAAGGGACGCCGCGCCCTGCTTCTGCTTGTACTCCATCGAGCCGCAGTAGAAGCGTCCCTGCGGGTCGCATCCCCCATCGTTCATACGGATGCTCGGGTCGCTCCAGATCTCGGGCAGGGCGCGGAGGGTCCCGTCTGCGTCCTCCAGCGCGAACCCGCGCTCCAACGCGATCACGGCTCCGCCCGCACGCCGAGGCCGAATCGCAGCCGCGATCTTTCCCACGTTGCGGCGGCTGATCGAGCCATCAGCGCCAAGGGAGAGGATGTCCCCCGTCAGCATGTCCACCCAGCGGAGGCCTCCCCAGGCTGGTGACCAGACGGGGCCTTCGCCGTGGTAGGCGACCGGGTTGGTGAGTTGTTCGGCTCGCACGAGGGACGGTGGTTGGTTTCGAGGCGCCTGTTTTTCCGTGGCAGCAGCTGCAGGAAGTGTGACGTGGAGAGGCAAGGCCCAAACGCAGAAGGGGAATCCCGGCACCCGCCGTCTCCTGCGATGGCAGGACCACCCGGTGGGTTGGGCGGGGAGGTCGGTGCCTTCACCTCCGGGCGGCAGCCGGCCCTCTCCCGGCGAGGACCAGGAGCTGCCCGGCGTCGGCTGGCTCGCCAATGCTGATGGCTGGGGGCGCCTCCCGCCCTCGCTCCCAGACTTCGTACTGAATATCATCCACCGAGTCCCTGCCGCACCTACAACTATCGTCACATGACCGACAAACGCGCCGCCGACGCGCTCGTTCTCTTCGGCATCACCGGCGACCTCGCCTACAAGAAGATCTTCCCCGCCCTCCAGGCAATGGTGCGACGGGGCCGCTTGAAGGTGCCCGTCATCGGCGTGGCGCATTCCAGCATCACCCGCGAGCAGCTGATCGAGAGGGCGCGGGCGAGTGTGACGGAGTACGGTGGATATGACGAAGACGCCTTTCCGAAGCTGGCGTCACTGCTCCAGTACGTGTCGGGCAACTACTCGGACCCGGGGACGTTCTCAGGGCTGAGGCAGGCGCTGGGCGGCGCGAGTCGGCCTCTGCATTACCTCGCCATCCCGCCAAGCATGTTCGAGACGGTGGTGGAGCAGCTCGCGAGCTCCGGCTGCACGGCGGATGCGCGTGTGATCGTCGAGAAGCCGTTCGGCAGGAGCCTGCGGTCGGCGCAGGAGCTCAACGAGGTTCTCAGCCGCGCCTTTCCGGAGGAGTCGATCTACCGAATCGATCACTACCTGGGGAAGGAGGCGGTGCAGAACATCCTCTACTTCCGCTTCGCCAACGCTTTTCTGGAGCCGGTTTGGAACCGGAACTATGTCGAGAGCGTGCAGATCACGATGGCGGAGGACTTCGGGGTGAAGGGTCGCGGGAAGTTCTACGAGGAGACCGGAATCGTCCGCGATGTGATCCAGAACCACCTCCTGCAGGTGGTCAGCTACCTGGCGATGGAGGCGCCCTCCTCCACGTGGACGGAAGCGATCCGCGACGAGCAGGTGAAAGTGCTGCGGAACGTCCGGCCGCTGGCTGCGGACAACCTCGTGCTCGGCCAGTTCAACGGCTACCGGGAAGAGGCGGGAGTCGCGGCGGATTCCAGCGTTCCCACCTACGCTGCGGTCCGGCTCTACATCGACTCATGGCGCTGGGAGGGGGTGCCCTTCTACGTCCGGGCGGGAAAGTGCCTGAAGGGGCGAGCGACCGAGGTGGTGGTCGAGTGGAAGCAGGCGCCGCCAGTCGTCTTCCGTGAGGAGGCCGCGACGCACGGAAACTACGTCCGCTTCCGCCTATCCCCCGAGGTGATGATCGGTATCGGCGCGCGGGCGAAGCGACCGGGCGAGGCTATGCAGGGCGAGGCGGTCGAGCTCAAGGTCGTGCATGAGCCGGAGACGCATATGGACGCGTACGAGCGCTTGATCGGTGACGCGATGGCCGGCGAGGCAACGCTCTTCGCGCGACAGGACGTGGTGGAGGCCGCATGGGTGATCGCGGAACCGATTCTCGAGACGGGGAACGATGTCTACGCCTACGAGTGCGGAAGCTGGGGCCCGGCCGAAGCGGAGCGGCTCGTGGAGGAAGTCGGGGGGTGGCACGATCCGATGTAGGGCCCGAATAGGTGGCAACGGTGCCGGATATACTGGCCGAACGGTCCAACAAGGTCAGCTTCAGCACCCCTCCGGTGGCACAACGGTGTTAATTCGCGCATACCTTGCGAGGGCTGGTCGCACCGCCGACGGCTGGGACTGAGCCGCCAGGTGCATCACGCGCCTGAGATACACCTAAAGAGACAACGGGGGACGCCGAGTATGGCGTCCCCCGTCCTGCGTCTACTTACAGCTCGTTACGAGTCGCGTCCCGCAGCGTCATCCCTGGTGAGGCATCCCATCGACTCAGGGTTATTTCCCTCGTCAAACGGCACCGGGAAATTGGTGTCGGTCCCGTAGGGAGCTCCGGTTCGGAAGTAGGTACCGCTCGGGAAGACCTGCGCCTGCGTTCGACCATAATCCCACATCATCCGCCTCAGATCTCCAAGGCGGTGCGACGTTAGATAAAGCCAATACGCACGCTCCTCGAAGTGGAGGTCGACACGATCGTTCTGCGTCATCGCGGCCACAGTGACCTGGCTCAATGGGGCCAGTCCGACCGAGGTGCGGAGCCCGTTATGCAGCGACACGAACCGGGATACACCAGCGGCGCCCTCACGGAGTGCGGCTTCGGCCTCGATAAGGCGCGCCTCGATTCCATTGGCTAGCACCGTCGAGGAGCCTCGGGTCGGGAATTTCAGCTGGCCCCAGTGCTCGCTCGGGCGAAGGGTGCCGCGCTGTGCCAGGCCGATCCGCTCGACCGGGATGCGCGGATCCAGGATCGATCCGGCTATGTTGCCCCTCGAACGGAAGGGAAGTCCATTTCCGCCCTCCTGCTCCGCAACCGAGAAGATTCCTGTGCTTGTCGCGTACATCCAGACGCTGTTGTTCTGCCGCAACGTCGTCTCGGAGTGGTACATCACGTACTCGAAGTCGGTCGGAACCGTCGCCGCCGCTGCCGCTGCCTCAGTATACCGACCCAGGCCGAGGAGCGCGCGCGCGCGGCCGACGCGTGCCAGATTCTCCTGTTCTTCCGAGTCTGCCGCGATTGCTGCCGCGAGGGCCGCATCGAAGGAGGCGAGTGCGGCCTGGAAGATCTGCGTCGTCGTCTGCGAAGCGCCGTACTCGAGTGCCCCCTCCAGTGTCTGACGGCTGAACGGTACACCGGAGCAGAAGTTCTCCCCGAAGATCGTTTCGGCGAACCCTTCCAGGCTCTGGACTTCCGCGTGCCGCTCAGTGTTCGGAGCGAACTCTTCGAAGAGACGGGCAGCAAGATCGCCGGCCGCCCGACCCCTGTGCAGGAGCTGGTACGGCGTGAGGGCGGTGGGATTGACATCCGTCGCAACCCGCCGGTCGATGATTTCGCGCGAGTCGAAGGTACCGGTGTGAATAAGCTCGTCTGTAAGCGCGCCGGACATCAGAACCTGCCCCTCACCCGCGCTCAGGGCGGAGTCTCCGATGTAGCCGGCGGAGAATTCGGCGATCGCATGAGCATGCACCGCCGAAAGCGTCGTCGGCCCCTGGACGCTGCCCGGGAGGATCACATCGGGATCCTCTACCTCAAGAATGCTGTCTACGTCGCACGCGCCGAGCAGCAGGATGGGTAGGAACAGGAAGCCCCGCCTCCAGCCGCCGCCGATAACGCCCCGCTCCATCTCGACGCATGATCTGCTGTATCTTGTCATTTCAATATCAGAAGTTGACGTTGACCCTGGCCGTCCACTGACGGACCGGCGGCTGCGTCTGGAACTCGGTCGTCACCCAGTTATCCGCACCGGCATAGTTCGACTCCGGGTCGAGGCCAGTGTAGTCGGTCCAGGTCTTCAGGTTGCGCCCCGAAAGCGTGAAGCTCACCCCGCCGAGTCGGAACCGCTCAGCAAGCGCCTCGGGGGCGGTGAGGGTAACGGCAACCTCTCGCAGCTTCACGAAATCAGCATCCTCGAAGTAGCCGAACCACGTGCCGTGAATCGCGTCCGCGACGGCACGCGCCTGGTGCTCCGGCGAAGTATCCGCCGCGTTGACGTCGCGGCAGAGAAGGAAGACGCACTGCCACTCGTCAGTTCCAGACCACTGGGTATGGCCGCCCTGGTGCTCGAGCAGCCCGGATATGCGCAGAAAGTTGAAGAGTGTGATCGACGAGCTGAGGGAGGCAGTGCGCGTCGGCAGTGGCTGCCCCGCGTAGGCCACTGTATCCGCTACGGTTACATCGCCGATCGCGATAAGGCCGTCACCGTTCGGATCCTCCCACTCGTACGGCAAGTACCAGAAGCCACCCAGAGGATAACCGACGACATGGCGCTGCGAGCCAACCAGGCTGCCTGGGACGGTGATCGGGTCGGCGGGGCCGGCGACCAGCTCGTTATGATTGGTGGCATAGGACACCGCAGCGTCCCAGCGGAAGTTGTCGCTCTCGACGAGGTCGGCGTTCAGCAGGAGCTCCAGCCCGCGGTTCTCAACCTCCCCTATGTTCTCGAAACGGTTGCTCGCCAGGCCGAGGGAGGGCGCGAGACGCCGCGAGACCAGAGCATCCTCTGACGTTTTGTCATAGTAGGTGAACTCGAAGCCGACCCGGTCGTTCAGGAGCCCGAGGTCAAAGCCGACCTCCACTTCAGTCGACAGCTCGGGCTTCAGCGCGGGGTCGCCGACTCCACCCACCGAGAAGGCGGGTACGTCGCGCGATGCCACGGTCGCGCCTACGGGCTTGTAGTAGGTGAGAGCCTGCCGAAACCCCGGGCGCAGACCCGAGCGGCCGAACGCACCCCGCAGGCGGAACGTGTTCAGCCAGCCTATATCCTGGAGCCAGGACTCCTCGGTTACGATCCAGGAGGCGCTCAGTGAGGGATACCATACCAGCCCGAAGTCAGTGCCGAATGCACTATTGTCGTCGCCCCGGATCGCTGCGGTAACGAAGAGGCGGTCATTGAAGCCAAACTGCTGCTGCACGTACGCTCCAAGGGTGACGACCTCCTCGTTCTGCTCGTCCGCCACCAGCCGAGCGTTTGCGCCAGCGAGCGAACTCGTTCCTGCCAGAAGCTGCGCTCCGCGCCCGTATGTGCCACGGAAGATCTCCTGGTGGTACTGGGCGCCGCCCGACGTGGTGGAAAGAATCGATCGTCCGATCGGCGTCGTCGCAGTTGCGCCGAGATTGGCGGTGTAGTTGCTAACCTCGATCCGGTTGGACTCGCGAGATCCTTCGGGGAAGTCACCTGAAGAGAGCGTCTCCGGAGGAACCGTCTCACTGTCGTGCCGATTCGCGACGTCCAACCCGGCGGTACCAACCACGCTCAGCCAGGTAAGCGGCTGGTAAGTCGCGTTGAGGCTGCCGATAAGGCGGCGAAGGCCCTGTCGCGAATCGACAAGCGCGTAGGTTGCAGGCGTCTCGGTCGCGTATCCGCGGAACTCGTCGTCATCTTCAGGAGCTCCGGTGATCGCATCGGCGATCGGATTGTCGATGTTGTCGCCCCAAGGCACCTGGAGATCACTTGTGATCCAGCCGCTGTTGAGCGTGACTTCGAGGTCGTCACGCAGCGAGCCGCTCAGATTGGCACGCAGCGACACCCGATCGCGGTTGTTGTTCTGGTAAATGCCCTTCTCGTCGTCGATCTCACCGGAGAGGAAGTACCGAATGACGTCATTGCCGCCGCTGACGTTCAGGCCGTATGTCTGCCGGTTGCCGTCCCGGAAAGGACTCGCCGGCCCAAGGGTGGGGTTGCTGACGCCATCGCCTTCTTCCCGATCCATTAGCGGGTTCCAGGCGAGCAGCTGAGTTGGCGTGCAGGCGTCTTCCGCCTGGTCGAAGGTGTAGCAGGCGTCCTCTGATCCATCCTCGAACAGACCGAGCTGGAGGTAGTTCGCGCGCCACGGGTTACGCTCCAGGATCAGACCCTGCTCGCTGTAGACGTTCCACTCTGCCGGTCCTGCCCTGCCGCGGCGCGTCGTCACCTGGATCACGCCAGTTGCGGCGGCTGTGCCGTAGAGCGCTGCCGCCGCCGGTCCCTTCAGGATCTCTATACTTTCAATCTCCTCCGGATTGAGATCCTCGAGGCGCGATGTACTCTGTCCACCCAACGAGATAGAGAATGCGGAACCGGCCTGATTGTATGCCGCCGCGCTCTCATCGATTCGTACTCCGTCGATGACAAGCAACGGATTGTTGCTCAGCGATGCACTAGCTCCACCTCGGATCCGAATCCGAGAGCTGCTGCCTGTCGTGCCGCTCGGCTGACTCACCACTACGCCGGCGCTGCGGCCCTGCAGCACGTCGGAAAGGCGAGTAATGGAAGCAAGCTCGAGGTCCGCAACAGGTATCTGCGCGACGACGTTGCCGCGCTCGCGAACCCGCTGGAGCTCGCCGGTCGCGGTTACCACCACCGCTTCAAGCTGGAGGGCCGAAACGGGCAGCTGGAAATCCGTGCTCGTAGCCGCCCCTGCTGTGACGTTTACTTCTCGAGAGACCTGCGAGAACCCGACAAGCGTCGCCCTCACCTCGCGCACGCCAGTTGGTACATTTGCTATTAGGAATCGCCCCTGCTGGTTCGTGACAGAACCAAGGGTAGTGCCGGCGATAGTCACCTGAACCCCAACGAGCGGCTGGCTCGTCTCAGCATTGACGACCTGCCCCGCGACAGAGCCGCGCTCCTGTGCCTGCCCCTGCGATGACAGAAGTGTCAAGGCCGCCAGAACAAGCGCGGCGAGACGCCTACTAGCAATCAACATCTTGTCTCTCCTTTTAGTGTGGTCCATTCAAGCCGTCTCTCTTCACAGCCGGACCTCCTCGGACCCGCCCTCCTTCGTCCTCCCGTAAGCGGGAGACCCGCTCCTATTGTAATTAGTCAAGTAAAAAGCCGCCATAGGTTTATTCTCTTAAGTATTTGTCGCGTATCACCAAAGAATCACAACCATATCCCCTAAGCAAGGTAGGGCGCCTCCTGCGGTTTGCGCGGCATGACGCGCCCGAGTGGGGCGCAACTATACCTCGCACGCACTTCCAGGGGCCCGTTGACCCGGA
>ERZ1066118.940-NODE-940-length-21645-cov-69.181658_pt1 | contig 21645 bp, 22 predicted proteins | sample MGYA00382765_ERZ1066118 | MGnify/ENA primary metagenome ERZ1066118 (study PRJEB33369, sample SAMEA5778348) | biofilm metagenome | biome: Industrial cooling water; feature: Water cooling tower basin; material: Biofilm | place: United Arab Emirates | collected...
GTGCAGTCAGGCGAGACGCCTAACCTACCTGGGTAACTTAATATATTCGCATTTTAGACAAAACTCTTCCATAACATCTGTAGGAGTAAACACTAATCTCAAGTTATCAACATTGTCAATTTCTACACAATCATCAACATCCGCAATACTATCTTCAACAACAACTGTATCATCATGATGACGCTGCTTTAATTTCAAACACAGTTGTTTTCTAGCCTTTGCTTGTGCGTCTTTTTTACTACTTGCCACATAAAACCCAGACTGATGAACCTCTCCAAAAAAGCTTGGCTCATAGGCGCCGACTACAAATACAACATCATGCACTTCGATATTACAACCTTTCGCATGACCACCTAGGTATACAGCAAATAACTTATAGTCTCTCACTTTTATGAATCCCTAATCTATCACAATAGCCCTTGCTCTACAAGGCATAAATTCTTATAATAGTACATGTAATCTAAAATAGAATATTTCTTTCGATACCAATAATATACCCTGTATGGCTCAAGCAGTTTATTTTTGGTAACGTGGAATTAATATAAACTCTTATTGTCATGGTCTAGAAAAATGCAAACTGAAATAGTATTGAGTTTAAATGACGAACTTTTGCAAAAAGCACAGCGTTGGGCAGAGTTGCAACAATTGTCTGTAAATGAAGCAATTGCTAATTTTATTGAGCAACTGCCTGACCCGAATAAACCTATTGTACTTAGCCCTTGGACTCAAAGTTTGGTAGGTATTGGTACGCAAGCAAAAAATGTCAATGAGGACGAATTACAGCAAGAGTATTTAGATTATCTAGAGGAAAAATATCAGTGAAACGGGTATTATTTGATAGCGATGTGCTTTTGGATGTTTTACTCGAACGACAACCTTTTTTTAGGGCATCTGCTCTTGCTTTAGATTTAGTAGCGCAAGGTAAAGTAGAAGGTTATATTGCTGGACATGCAGTCACTAATTTATTTTATTTACTTAGGCGCCAGTTGGGTAACGAAAAGAGCCGAGAGGCTTTAAATACTTTGCTAGTTAAAATAAAGGTTGCAGCAGTTACGGATGCATTAATTCGCGAAGCTTTATCAAGTCCGTTTACAGACTTTGAAGATGCTGTTGCTCATTCTGCCGCTAATGCTGAAAAATTGGAAGCAATAATCACTCGTAATGTCAAAGATTTTCGCCTAGGAACCATTCCCGCAATACAACCTGATATATTTATTACTCGTCTAAATTAATTAAAACTTAGATTCTCTATTTAATATGGCATGTCTGTATATAAATTAATAGGCGCCAGTCTTGTTCAATACAACACCAACAGTTTTGAACAAAATTTTCAAATCAAGCCAGACTGACCAATTTTGAATATAGTTAATATCCAATTTCACTCCCTCTTCAAAATTTTCTATATCCGAACGTCCGGATACTTGCCATAAACCTGTAATACCTGGAAGCACATCTTGACGAATAAAATGTGTTTTTTTGAAGCGTTCTACGTCGCGTAAAGGAAGTGGACGCGGACCAACAAGACTCATTTCGCCAAGTACAACATTAAATAGCTGTGGTAATTCATCAAGACTGTAGCGACGTAGAAACTTACCAACCTTGGTAACACGTGGGTCGTCTTTCAACTTAAACAGTACACCGTCTTTGATTTCGTTTTTTGCTTCTAGTGCAGCTTGTAGCTTTTCTGCATTTGTCACCATTGTTCGGAACTTCCAGATTTTGAATTTTTTGCTGTGCAGTCCCACTCGGTCTTGCTTGAAGAAGATTGGCCCAGGAGAGTCTAGTTTGATAAGTATGGCAATACTTATATAGAGTGGTAAGAACACGAGTAATAGAATTGTTGAACAAGCCAAGTCAAAGATTCTTTTTATCCAAAAATCGCTGCCTGCAAGAATAGGCGCCGCAATTGTTAGACAAGGAAGGTCGCCAAGCATCCAGATTTGAGATTTAGGATGATGTATTTCGCGCTTGCCTGGGAGTATACGAATTGTAATGCCAGCCGTGTAGAAGTGCCAGCAAACATATAAGCGGTTTTTGATAGAACTCCAAGATACAAAAGCTTCGACAACACCGAGTTCGCGCAGATACAAAAACGTTTGTTCGCGATTCGCTAAATCCAAACAACTCGAATCAGCAATACCTTGAATTATGTAGCAATTTTCTTTTTCAATCACACGAAGTTGCTCTTGCTGTTCTTCGACTTCTGTAATTACGAAGGTTGCATGACGCACGGCGCCTTTGTTACGAAGAAGTTTGGTACTCTTATCAAAGAGGAAGCGAGAGGTGCAACTGAAGATTATAGATAATAACCAAGAGAGTAGAAAAATTGAGCGTGAGACGTATACTTTAGGAGCGTAAAGAAAGCCAATTAGAAGCAGCAGAACCGAAGATAGCGAAATCGCTTTAATAATGCCAGTATAGTTCCGACGATTTAGACCTGCTTGATATAAACCTGACGTAATAAATATGCTAAGTGCAACTGTGACATTCAGCAGCAAAAAAGACGCTTCTTGTGTCCACGGTGATTGAATTGGAGTTCCAAAATATATAGCTAACTCCCACGCAAAAGCTAATGACAACGCATCTGATAGTAATAACGTCAAGACTCGAAGTAATCTGACTGTAAGCCCTCGCTGAATTTGAGGAACTTTGGCTGACCTTAAATCTGGTTTAATGTCAATAACCGATAAAATATTAGATACCATAATTTCCATAATATTTAAATGTCTAAATTAAATGTCTAAATAATTTCTCAGTCGAGTTTGATATGATTTATACTTCTATAATCAACGTTAATTAGTGTATGCTTTACTTTTTACATCTTCGGTTCTTTTTATCGACAATTTAAGCAGTTCTAAAGCGAATGCAGTTATTATAAAAAGTAAAGTTCCAAGGGCAAATCCTACCCCAAAAATTATCTTTCTGTCAGGGCCAACAGGAAATTTTATAGCGATGCCGGGACTCACAATTTGTGCATTAGCTAAATTTTGGTTTTCAGCAAGGCGTAATTGCTCACGATTTTTTAGCAGAAGTTCATAGCTTGTCCGAGCTGCATCTACTTTTCGCTGTAACTCTTTTTGTACTTGCTCTAATTGTGGTAAAGAATTAACCCGCTGTTTATATCGAGTACGAACTTCAGTTAAAGAGGCAAGTTTTCCTAACAAAGCTTGTTTTTCTGCTTCTGCGTTAACTAAGCTTTGGGTTAAATTTTCTTGTATACTCCCTGTCTGATTAATACTTTCTATTTGAATATTTTTATATAATAATGCTTTATCTGAACCAATGGTTTCTTTGGCTTGCTGGTTTAAAAGAGCCTGAAGTGATGCTTCTTTTTCTTTCAAATCAATAATGACTGGATTATCATCTAGAAAACGAGTTCGTTCTAACGCTAATTGAGTTTCTACCTGTTTTAATTTTTCAAATACCTGTCGTAAGGCAAGAGATTGATTTAAAGCATTTTTTGTTAAGGCTTGTTTTGAATTCATTCCTATTTTATTCTGTAACTCCTTAGTCAAACTCATTGTTTTTTCAATTTCAACCTTAGTCAAATTAATTTGCTGGTCTATATCAACAACTGCTGCTACGGTTGCTTTCGCTTCTTGCTCAAGGTCTACAATGTTATTTTGTTCCTTAAATTTACGCAGTTGTATTTCTGCTCCGTGTACCCTTGCTTCTGTTTGCGGTAACTGTTCAGTAATAAAACCTTTAGCAATGCCAGCTTCGCCCCGGTTAGTTAATATATTATTATCTATATAGACTTTCATTAGTCTATTAACTATCTTTTGAGCTTTCTCAGGATTTTTATCTTTATAAGAAATTCTTAAAATATCTGTTCCTCGAATCGTTTCTAATTTAAGGTTTTTTAGAAAATCTTCGTATAGTACAGCATCACCTTCTTGAGTTTTCAAATTTAAGCTATCTATAGTTTTATCAATAATTGGTTCCGAACGTATTACTTCTGCTTCTGTATCCAATGGTGTATCTTTACTATTTAGAGAATCTAATTTTCCAAGTTTTTCTCCTGCTTCTGTAACAAGAGCATAATTAGTATTTTGCTTTTTAAAACGAAGCTTGCCATAAGCTTCATAAATAGGTTCTTGAGAAATTGCAATAAAAACTGTGGCACCAATAGTCAAGCTCCACACAATTGCCGCTGGTAGCCAATTACGTTTTAAAACAAGCCAGTGCTTCCGTAAATCTATGTCTTGTAAAGAGTCTTTATATTCCACCATAAAAATTTTCCATTAATTGTTTTATTGGTCAGTAGTTGTTATGCACTTGATATATTTTATTTAAGCAATGACAATATCTTTCTGCACTGAAAGGAATAACAGTTTTGGCTGCCTCATGCCCTAAACAAAGCCTCAAACTTTCATCTTCAATTAAAATTTTAATCGCTTCTGATAAAAAATAAACATCGCCTGGTTGGACTAATAATCCGTTATATTTGTGAGTAACGACTTCGGGTATTCCTCCAACTGGAGTTGTAATAACAGGTAAAGCAAAACTCATTGCCTCAAGTAATGCCATTGGTAATCCCTCGTTGTAGGAGGGCAAAACAAATACATCTACCTCCAAAAGAAATTTATCACGTTGTTGTGAGTCTAGCCAGTCATAAATAGTTACATAATTCTCTAAGTTGAACTCTTTAACTAGACTAAAAGCGGTATCTCTTTCTCCATCTCCTGCTAATATTAACTCTGAACGTTCAAGAAAATTTTTGGGTAAAGAAGCAAATGCTCTAAGTAAGTCAAAAGAACCTTTACGCTCACCAATACGACCTAAAGAAATAAATTTTACCTTGTCGGCGCCTTGACGCTTGGGCGCCTGTAATGGAATTTTTACCGGGTTTGGCATAACAATTACTTGCTCTGGTGATAACCCAACTCGCTGTACATAAAATTTTTTCCAACTTTCTGATAATACAAAAAATTTATTACATCTACTAAATATATTATTCATTGTCCATTTAATGATTTCCGGCTGTTTTTCATAGAATAAGTGAAATTCACTACCATGAGTATGCAAAATAATGGGAGTATGAAAAAGCAAAGCTAAAGAAGCGACAATAAGTTTTCGATAGACGCTACCACGCTCTGAAATATGAGCATGAATCAAATCAATATCTCGTTTGATTAAATGCATTAGTAACGTTACTATCGCTCGACAAAACACAAAGACTTTTGGAAGTGTTGGGTCTGACGGGTAAGCTTCGACGGTTGCTAAGTGTGTAAAAACAACATTGTCAAAAGTATTTTCTAAGATAATCTTTTGTACAGAAGCTATCCCACCTCTTAGAGTTGGAGATTCTCCTACCATTAGGATTTTAAGTTGATATTGGCTCATTCTATTTACCAAAAAATACTACCAAAAAATAACGGAATAAATAGTATTACTGTAAAGGGTGCAAACTAAACTCTTCGCGAATATGCTCTGTTACATTTTGCTCATTAATAGGCGCCAACACAAGTCTTTTTAAACCGCGCAACGGTTCTTTAGGATAACGTTTAAATCGAGTTAACCACCCATCTTGTAAAGTAGCACTTTCACCGACTCTATCTCTAATATAAATAGTGCCAGAAAATGGTAATGGTTGAATGGGTGTACCCCGCTCTGCAAGTATTTCCTTAGATAATGAGTGTCCTGTAAGAAAAGCATCATATTCTGTAATATCATAATATGTCTTCTGCTTTTCAGGTAAAGTAAAAAGTTTGTAGTTAATAATATTACATGTTCCACACATCTTGTAAAAATCTTTTCTTCTAATATAGATTTTTTGGCTTCCATCTATATATTCGTAACCTTTGTCTATAAACCAACCATTACTCTGTGGATTATTATTGACAAACGCCGCTATCTGTTTACTAATACAGTCGTCAGCGTCTACAATCATGACATGGCTTGGGTTAAATTTGCTTGCAGCTAACAACCCAAAAACTACTTTGTTCGACCTGTCATTCATTTTTGCAAAGTAATCAGCAGATGGTACAGGAAAGTCAACTTCTAAATACTTGACTTTTGGATGATTAAATGCGATTTGAGGTTTCTCGTTACAAACTACAAGTACTTGAAAATCTAATGAAGTTTGATTACAAACAGAACGAAGACAACGCTCAAAAAGTCTACATACTTCAAACCAGGAAGTTGATACTTTAGGGCTTTTGATAGGAATAACAAACATTAACACTGCTAAAATACTCCTTTAATAAGATTAGTTAGAAACCTTAGAAACCGGGTTTCTTTTTCAAATCTATTTATGAAAAAGATGATTTATCGTAGAAACCCGGTTTCTGGGCTAGTTAAGTTGACAAAATAGTTGCTCGTATTGTGCTGTGGCTGATTCTATAGTAAAAAAGTTAGCTCTTTGTTGTAAAATTTGCGAATCTAAAGGACTATGAAGCGTTTCAATAATTGCTTCTGCCATTTTTTCAATATCTCCGACCGGAACCAGCTTTCCATATTTCCCATCAGCTAGTATTTCAGCAGGACCACTTGTACAATCTGTAGATACTACTGGGGTTCCTACTGCCATTGCTTCAACAATCACATTACCAAAACCTTCCCATGCTGATGAAAGAACGCATAAAGATGATTTGGACATATAAGCGTATGGATTTTTCACAAAGCCATGTATATGTACATCTGAACTTAAATTTAATTGATTGATTAATTGTTCTAACTTATTTCTCTGACTACCCTCTCCAAGAATGATTAATTTAGCAGGATATCGGCGCCGCACCTGTGCAAATGCATGAATCAAAGTAGGAAAATCTTTTTGAGGGTCTAAGCGACCAATACCTAATATCACAGGCAATTGTTTTTGATTTAGCCAGGGATGGTTTGGGATTTCGTGCAGAAGAGTTTGTAAATTAGGGGGAATAACTGGATTGTAAATAGCTTTAATATTATCTAACGATAACCCTGTCCATTTGACCAAATCAACTGCTACACCCTTAGAAACTGCTACAACTGAGCTAGCATGTGGATAAAAGTACCTGAGAAAGTAAGGTACAAATCTACGCTTAAAATTCGTAGCATGACGAACTTCGCTTGATAAATGATTATGTACTGTAACCACTACCTTTGTTTTTACCCCAGCTAATTTAGTTGCACAAATTGCAATAATATTTGTGTCTTCTATTGCTGAGAGTAGAATTTTAGGTTTTTCTTTTTTTAAGTACGAAATCAAAAAAGGTAAGCTTTTGAGCAATTTTGAATAGTCTAAGTTAATAACTCGAACAGATGCATGAAGTAGAGATAAATATTGCTCGACTTTATACACTAAAATTAAGTCAACGGATTTACCTTGTTGAGCAAAGCTATTGGCTAAGTTAACCATGACTCGCTCGGCGCCACCACCACCTAAATCTGATAAAAAAATAGTTACATCAATCATATACTAATTTTATATTTTTGAGTATTCTTTTTAATTACCAACCTATCAATGTTAGTAATTTATCTATAACTTTCACGAACAGATTGTGTTTAATAGGTTGAGTTTGTTTTAGCCAGTAATGAATAATTTTATCTAGATGATTACGAGGGTCTTGATAATCAGTATCGACGTAAATCTGATATTTTTGAGCAATCTCTAACCAATTTATGTCCCAAATTGCTATTTCTTTAAGTCTTTTAGTACCATATTTTGACATCCATTCTAATAGTTCTTGTTCTTGCCAATATATAGTATTGAGATACAAACTTGTCATATCGATGCCATGCTTTTCATATTCAGATAACCACTCTTGTGGTAAAAAGTGAATTTCATGTTTAGGAAAGGCATTCATATTATGATACATTCGATAAATGTTTACAAGTCTTTTCTCTGGTTTATTCAATCTTTCATAACACTGATACCATCTTTGTTTTACCTTATTTCTTTCCCAGTTAATATGTTGATAATGTAAAATCTTAATACGTTGCAAACGAATTTTAGGTGCTTTTATCGGTTCAGGTACTCTGGGACTATGGATTATATTACCACTGTGTGTACTTCCATCATCCATAAATCCTAATGGGTAATACCAATTTGTTGGAGACCAATAAGAAGTAAATCCAGGTAATATATTGACCCATTCAAATTCGATGAGTGTTCCTGGAGATGCATTGAGAACTGTTTGCCATTCGGGAGATTCTTGAAAATTACCCGTAAGCATTTCATCTGCATCAAGAGCTATTAAAAGCCGAAGTCCTGGTATTTTTCTTGCTGCTTCAATCAGCATTTTTTGGCGTTCAGGTTCGTTAAATTGCTTAGAACCATTTTCTATAAGTGTTACCTTTGGATAGCTTAAAGCAATTTCTTTAGAGCCATCATTAGAGTTTTGGTCGGCAATTATAATATGGTCAGCCCAGAGGCTTGTACATTTTAAGAATCGATGTAATATCGAAGCTTCATTTTTAACGGGTGTTATGCAAATTATAGTAGGTTTCGTCATATTAATGTATATTTTATTTACGCAAAATACGGGATATACAAGAAGTAAGTGTTAATGATTTAGTTATCATTCCAAAAATTGGTCTGGCTGGTTTATAGAATAAACAGCTAATGTAGTCGGCAAAACCATAAGAAATTATTGTTGCTATGGCGGCGCCAATTGCTTGATAACTTGGTATCAGCCATAAATTGAGAAAGATATTCATAATAGCTCCAATAACTGTAGAAGTGAGAGTATAGGCGCCTTGGTTTTCAGCAATTACCCATATATTTTTAGCAAAACCAAGAAACATAAAAATAATTGACCAAATATGAACCGCTACAACATTCGTAGTTGCCGCATAATGCTCACCATAAACTAAATTTACTAATATTTTTGAGCTAAAAATCATCAGAATTGCAAAACCATAAGCCATTAATACCATAATGTCGAATAACTGTTGCAATCTACGATAAAATTCAGTGTCACCTTTCTCTTTGGCTTGAATAATAGATGAGAACACAGAGGTGACAAATGCGCTAGGAAGAAAACAACAAATCTCTGAGAGTCTAACAGCAACTGAGTATATTCCAACTTCATAGTCTCCAATTATTTGACCTAACATCGTTTGGTCTATTCTCAAATATATTGATATTGCTAAACCAGAAAGAATTAATGTCCAACTGTCTTTTAATAACTTTTTGGCTCTTTTAAAACAAAATTTCCACTTTGTTAAAGCTTGACCACTTATATAGTAAGCAATTACTAACGCGATAGAGCTTAAGGCGCCTTCTACAAACATGACCCATGCAAAAGCTATTAGGGGTGCATTGGTAGAAATTAACAAAATTCTCCCCAAGGTTATAAATATAAAAGTTATATTTTTAGCAATAACAGTGTACTTTGACTTAATTTGCTGCTGGAACCAACAGTCAATTGTGTTAAATGAATAAAATATTGTCGAAAACGATAAAATTATAATCAAAGATTGAGATAAATTGTCGTTTGGTCGTAATAGTATTATTGTTACGGTTGACAAAAAAATTGTTATTAAAGAACCCAATAGCTTTAATGTAAATGATGTGCCAATTATTTCATTTTTATCGCTAGATTCAAGTGTAATATCTCGAACAACAATTTGGTTAAGGTCATTTAAATATGCTAATGGGCTAAATAAGCCAACAAATCCCATTGTGTAATTAAGGAGTCCATATTGCTGTGGCTGAAGATAACGTGCTAACCAAGCTCCAACAAAAAAACCTAAACCTAAACGCAAGATTTGTTCGAGAGATAACCAAATAGTATTATTAATAACTTTTTTTAACATATATTATATAGTAATTGCTCAATTTTTTTACTTAACTTAAAAGTGATGTACTAGCAGGTTGAAATTTTAAATTCTGATGCTGACTCGAAGCAGATAATGACAGATGAGATAGAGAAATGGCAACATAGATAACCCAAAATATTGAATTGTGTTCTACTAAAGTAATTTCGGTTTGATTATAAGTTGAAATAAAAGATATATATACTAAACACCATAAACCTTCTTTAGTTTTTGTGTTAATGGCTAAGATTAAAGCACGCCTCAAAGTTACGAAAAAACTGATTGAAAACACTACTATTCCAATTAAACCACTAGCCAAAGCTAGTTCAACAAATCCATTATGAGAGTGAGGAGCATAACCATCTGGACCCATAATTTTGAGGACATCAGCAGATGGTCCATTATTATCACCACGCCAAAACCCTTGATAACCGTAACCTAACCATATACGCTCTTGAAGCTTATGCATAGCAGCAACCCAAATGTCTGTTCGACCAGTAAGAGTAAAGTCAATTTTCAAAGTATTTGCAATACTATCTATATTGCTAATAAAAAATGTTGCAAAAGACCCAATTACAAAAAGGCTAATACTTTGAATTAGAGTGGCGCTAATAAAATGAAACTGTAATGTACTGTATAAAGGTATAAGGATAGCTATAAAAACAATGCTAGAAAGCAATGCAGTTTTTGATGTTGAAAGTATAACAAGTAAAAATGAAGCAATCAAACCTAGCTTGAGAAATATTGATTGTTTTTTCGTTTCTGGTCTTTGTATATAAAATATCAGAGTACTAAGAAACATCAGGCGCCCTAAAAAGTTTTTGTGTTCTAAAGCTCCTCTCCATGCACCAGCATGTCTACCATATTCAATTCCAAACCCAGGAAAAGCTAATGTAAATAAAATGTGAATGATAATTGAAAAACCCAGCGACCAAGCAATCAATTTTAACTGTTCTTTTAATGTATAGCAACAAGCTAAATATACACCAAATAAACTGGTTTCTACAAGCGAAAAAGAGCGACGTAAAGTAAAATCAGGCAGGTCAGACCATAAAAAAGAAAGGAAAAACAGTATGGTAATAAAAATCAAAAACTTATTACGCAATATCGTAATTATGGTACTTTTCCACCGTGAAATGAGCAGAAACGTTATAACCAAAAATATACTATGTTGAATTAGCGAAAGTATTGGAGTCAAAGGACTACTATCATCAAGATTAGCAAGAACATCATTTCCTTCGGGTATTACGTATAAACTTTTAAACTCTAAAGTTCCTGTAAAAAATAAAAGAGAAAAAATTGTGAATTTATCTTCTAGACGTTGTAATAATTTCATATGTTTCTAAAACAAGAATGAGTAAATTTTGGCTCGCATCATAACTTTGATTTTTTCTATTATCGGTAAAGAAGATGTATACTCATGAATAATTTTATTAAAATCAACATGATTACTCCCTACATCTGTATAAGTAGCAATTCCATATGCAAAAATTTCATTAACAAATGCAGCTAAAAATGGAAATTTAGCTTTTAAATTATAAGCAGTTAGTATGGCTACTTCAGAAGTAACTTGTTTTTTATCTGGGCGCCGTGTATAAGCATTATTAGCATGTATTCTTTGGTGTGCTAACTCTTCGAGTAAAATAAAGCCTTTACTCATGCCTAAAGCAGCATACTTGATATAGTCGTCACTCGTAATTCTAATTTCTTCAGGCATTGGAAGTATTTGTTTTAATAGAGAACGGCTTAAACACATACCTGAAGTAATAATACTTTCTAATGGCAGTTTACCTCGTAATTTACCTCTTTTCATATGTGATGTCACATCATAAACACCAGATTTATCTGGATAAGACTGTAAATCAATAATTTCATAATTTGCATTTATTAACTTCAAGGGATGAAAACACCATCCAATATCTGGATATTTTTCAAAAGCTCTGACGACTTTTTCTAATTTTTCTGGCAGAAAAGCATCATCAGCATCTAAAAAACAGATAATATCACCTTGGCTTTTTCGGAAACCAGCATTAAAAGCAGATGCTTGTCCTCCATTTTCTTTACAAATTGTAATAATTTTATTTTCATACTTTTTAAGTATCTCCCAAGAATTATCTGTAGAACCATCATCAACAACAATAACTTCTACATTTGAGTATGTCTGATTTAAAGCGCTGTCAATTGCTAATTCTAAGAATTCAGCATAGTTATAGTTATTGATGAGGATACTTACACAAATTTTAGATGTCATATTGATCTCCTTCTTTACTATATTTTTGATTTAGCTAATTTAGCAAGACGTAATAAAAACTGTGAATTGCCAATAAAATAACGTTTCCATTTGTGCGGTTGCTGAAACAAAATACCTAACCATTCCATACCTATTAATCTTAAAAAGAGCGGAGAACGGTTTAAACTGCCTGCCCAGTAATGGAAAAGTCCTCCGACACCAATCGCCATCGGAGCTTTGATTTGAGAACGATGCTTATGAATCCATAATTCTTGATTCGGATTACCCATTCCCACTAATACAACATGAGGACGTAGTGAATTAATCTTGTCAATGACCTCGGCAGTCTCTTCAACACTAAAATAACCGTGGTGATAACCTACCATTTGCCAGCCTGCAAAATGACTAGAAGCATAGTTGGCTGCTTCGTAGATAATATCTGGCTGTCCACCTAACAAAAAGTAGCGATAGCCAAAACCCGCGCTTTCCTTGAAAAAGTTGGGTATCAGGTCTGTTCCAACCAAGTTATCTTTCATCGTAGTACCATGTAATTTTGCTGCCCATCGCACACCAGTTCCATCTCCAAAAACTGCATCAGCAGAGTTGAGTACGTCTTGATAACCGCGATTACTCTCTGCGAGGTTCAGAGTGTGGGTATTAACAAAAAAAATACTCTTACAGATAGCTTGTTCGTGTTTTATCAAAAACATCATGTATCGGATTGCATTATCGATGGAAAAATTATGAATTTTTACACCAAAAATTGACACTATGTCGTCATTCTGAACTATTAATAGCTCATCTGTTAATATACTTTCTAATTCCATAAAATCTCTCTGTGGAAGTAATTTCAAGGTTGTTAGGAGAATTTTGCTCTCCTTTTTATTATTTATTTCTAGTTCAAAAAACTTCGCTCGCAATAAGCGAACGTTGTATCTGTCTGTTCATTCCTTTTTCTATTTCAAGATGGCTTTCGCCAATATTAATTGGTGTGCAATTTACTAAATTGCCAATATACCTTAACTAACTCTGCTAGAAGTTACGTATCTCAGTACAAACTACAATAGCATGAGTATTTTTTTTAGCACAAAGCTTTATATAATCTTTAAAAAGAAATGTTCGCTACTTATTTCTAACAATACTTAATAACAATACGACGACTTTGGCGCCAAATACTAATTTTGCTCTTGAGTAATAAAAATAAAGTAATAAAAGTTAGGTTATTAGTTTACAAAAGTTATAAAGTAATAAAAGTTAGCTGGCTATCTCAACGTTAAAACCTTATGTAATTTGAGTAGAAAGCTTAAACAAGAGAAGATAATTTGGATGCTCAAGCCTTGGTAAAAATAGACTTTCGCTTTCTTAATAATAATAGTTATCGTAAAAAAATAAAGAAAATATTGCAAGCTTTTTTTTCTCTAATTGTAGAGTAAGTGCGTCCCAATTTTTTTTTGTATAAAAAATAAAGATTCATTTTTATCAAATGTCTTTGCCTGCAAGAGATACGTGTGCCTTTAATAAAATTTTTATCATTGAACTATCAAGTTTCATAAATCACTTATCAATAAATAATTCTGTTTTATTATCAAATTTTATTAACTAACTTATATATATAATCATACTAACTTTTAGTCTAAAATGCTTTTCCAAGAATGCGCGCGGCACCAAGCTTGGTTATTTAGAAAACGCTACAACACGAAGAAAAAATTTTTTTATTAAGGCTATTGACATTGCTGAAAATTGTAGTAACATTAGTGATTGTTATAGACATAAGTCTCTATAGGGTGTAATGCATAGTGTTTTACGGTCATTTATTCGACTATGACCAAATAGTTAAAAACTTTTTACTTTCCATTGATTGTCAAAATATTCCTGAGTAACTACTGCTAGTTCGTCTCTAAATCTCAAGTTATGGGTAGCACCCCAAACTTATTTAACTTTGTGCTGCTTAATATTTTCTACATCCCCCCAAATTCAGGAGGTCAGGGGGATTAAAATTAATTACATCACAGACTCATAAGCTTTATTTAACTCTTGTGCTGAATGTTTGAGCGCGTGCTGTTCTTCTTGATTTAATGGTATGTATAGTTTACGCTCAATGCCTTTTTTACCAATAATGCAAGGAAGACCCAAAACTACTTCACCACCAATTTTATATTCGGCATCTGCTTTTACTGACACAGTAAAAACTTTTTTCTCATCACGTAAAATAGTATCTACAAGTTGAGCCGCTACAGTAGAGATACCGTAGCTAGTACCACCTTTACGTTCACCAATAGCATATGCACGCTTACGAGTAGTATTAACATATTCAGCTTTAATTTTATCTAAAGACGAACCTTGAGGAAGCGGAAACTTTTCTACGGGTATGGCGCCAATTAGTGCATTGGACCAAACAATTACCGAAGTGTCACCGTGTTCACCGATGACATATATATTAGCATCCTGTTTACTAACATTGAGTAATTTACCAAGCTGGTAACGTACTCGTGCTGTATCTAAAACTGTTCCAGAACCAATTATTAATTTTTCTGGTCGAGTCGAGGTCTTGATAGCAATCCGTGTTAGAACATCAACTGGATTGCTAATGATAATTAAAATAGCATTCGGCGCCACTCTGTCAAGTTCTTTTATAGTTGAGCGCATAATATCGGCATTATCGCTTAATAACTCTAAACGACTTTGACCTTCTGAAGCTTGGGCACCAATAGTGATAACAATAACATCACAATCAGCAAAATCTTCGTATTTATCTGTAGGTAATATATTACATTCTTCGAGTAATGGAATTGCGTCTTCAATATCCCATGCTTCGCCTTCTGCTTTCTCTAAACTACGGTTATACAATACAACTGATACACATACACCCATCATAACTAATGCATTCGCAACTGCGGCGCCTACACGACCAGCACCAACTACGCCAACTTTGGATATTTTGCTATTCATATAAAAGCTCTCACATTTATTACTTTTTCTTTGTGCATAATATAAAAGTGCGGGAATTCCTGTTTATACCGATAGTTTGAGTTTTTTACCACGGAGACACAGAGGACACAGAGGAAAATGCGCGAGTTATATCCACACCGAGAACCATTAAACGAAGGGAAATTACAAGTTTCTGATTTACATACAATTTATTATGAGGAATCTGGTAATCTTCAAGGTAAACCAGTAGTACTGCTACACGGTGGACCAGGTGGTGGGTGTCCCCCTTTCTATCGTCAGTTCTTCAACCCCGAAAAATGGCGCCTAATAATGTTTGACCAACGAGGATGTGGTAAAAGTACACCTCACGCCGAATTACGGGAAAACACAACTTGGGAACTAGTTAGCGATATAGAAAAATTGCGCGAACACTTAAATATAGATAAATGGGTAGTTTTTGGGGGCAGTTGGGGAAGCACATTATCGCTTGCTTACAGCCAAACTCATCCCGAACGGTGTAAAGGGTTAATATTACGTGGTATCTTTATGCTACGAAAAAAGGAAATAGACTGGTTTTATCAAGAAGGCGCCAGTAATATATTTCCCGACGCTTGGGAAGAATACCTAAAACCTATCCCACCAGCAGAAAGACGTGATATGCTTGCGGCATATTACAAACGCTTAACCAGCGATGATATGAAAGTAAGACTCGAAGCAGCGCGCGCATGGTCAATATGGGAAGCAAGTACAAGTAGATTATTTATAGATAAAAACTTAATGCAAACGTTTGGTGAAAATGAATTTGCCGATGCCTTCGCGCGTATAGAATGTCATTACTTTATCAATAAAGGCTTTTTTGAACACGACGACCAATTGCTAAGAAATGTTGACCGCATTCGTAATATCCCCGCTGTAATAGTCCAAGGTCGATATGACGTAGTGTGTCCAATGATATCAGCATGGGAATTACATAAAGCATGGCAAGAAGCCGAACTAATTGTAGTACCCGATGCCGGACACTCAATGAGCGAACCAGGAATTACCAGCGCTTTAATTGGCGCCACAGATAAATTTAGCGAACTGTAATCTTTAGTTATAGAGATTTTGTGTGTACATTTACCGCAAAACAGTAAATAGCATGTATAATAGATATTAAGGTCGTAGGGTGCGTTACGGCACGATAAACTAGCTGCGAAACAAGTAACTGTAAGCCGTAACGCACCATTAACTGTTTGAATAGAAGGAGGATTTGTAACTTGACAGACGCAATCAAGAAGCTGAAACATAATAGAGTAGACTTAAGAATCAGCCCTGACGAAAAAGAATTACTGGAAAAAGCTGCATCGATAAAAGGATTGAGCCTAAGTTCTTACGTTGTTTCCAATTGTTTAGAAGCAGCAAGAAGAGATATAGAAACTTACCATGAATGTGTTTTAAGCGATGAAGACCGTGACTTATTCTTATATTTAATGGAAAATCCACCAGAACCAAATCAAGCTTTAAAGTCAGCTATGGCTAGATTTAAGGATAAGTACAAGGGTGAATAAATAGTGAACTTTTATATCTCACCCTTAAACAGCAGCTTTCACAATAGGGAATCATTTGATTGTGGAAAACCTACATTAAACGACTATTTGAAAAAAATAGCTGGGCAAGATGCCAAGCGCGGGTATTCAAAAACCTTTGTTGCAACTTTGGATAGCGTTGACAATCCAGAAGTTGTTGGTTACTATTCCACAAGTGCTTCTAGTATTAAATTTGAGAATATTCCGCAACATCTTTCCAAAAAATTACCAAAGTATCCGGCGCCTGCTATGCTGATTGGAAGGTTAGCAGCAGACAGACGAATGCAAGGTCAACGGCTTGGAGAAACGCTTTTAATACACGCATTAGATAGAGCAGTACGTGCAAGTTCAGAAATGGCTATTTTTGCAGTAAAAGTTGATGCAATAGACGAAGAAGCAAAGAGATTTTATCTACATTATGGTTTTATACCATTTCAAAATAAAGAGTTATCTCTTTTGCTTCCGATGACAACAATACTAACTATTGATAAAATCACCAATAACAGAAATTAATAAATTCCTTGAAAGAGCAAAATTACGATGTAACCTTGGATTTAGCCTAGCAATAATTTAAACGCGAAAAAATCTACTTATTTTTATTTTTAATTATTAAAGCAGCAGATTGGGCAATACTTAGCTGACTTTCAGTAAATCGCAAACTTTTTTTACTCTTCTTTGACAAGTCCAAACTCCTGACGTAACTCTTTTACTGTTCTTGGTTTAAACGTTTTTGCTTTTGCGCGTTTAATAGCAGCAACTAAACGTGATGCATTTTCGGGTGACTGAAATAAATAAGCAGTTTCAATAATGCTATTTAGTTCTGCGGTTGGGATAACTGCAACGCTTTCGGCGCCTTCTTTGGTAACAACAACTGGTTTACGAGTTGAAAGTGCTTGCTCGTAAATTTTCTCAAAGTTGTTACAAGCTTCGATATAGGTAGTTGAGTCATGCATATGTTTGTTATATTTAGATTTTACTATATACCAACCTACACAATAAATTTAAAGTAAAAATTTTTTTTGCAATAGATTTTTAATAAAGAAGCGATTGAGATATCTTGAAAAATTTTGCAAGTTTTTCAATTTCATCTTGACTAGGCGCCCGCTTACCACTCAAGATATCTTCAACATCAGTCTCATTGCCAACAATTGCTACCAAGTCTCTAGGCTCTTGGTTAGATTCTTCTAGTAAAGCTTCTATCATCTCAATTCCTTTTAGAACAGGCATAGGTTCATGTTGCTGCTCATAATCATAAACTAAAGTACCAAGCACTCTTAAGTAGTTTTTATCATCCTGAGTAATATTTCTTTTATCTAAAATAGAATCGATACGTTCTTGAGTAGCAACTAACTCCTCTTCGTTAGTAATTGGGCGTGGAGGAAAAGTTGTGATTAACTCAAGATAGTAATTACTAGGTGTTTTTAAACGAGTCGTCATTTTTCCAAGTGTCGTTTTTTTATACTAACAATACTTTCGCAAAGCTTTTGTAAATCTGTTTTTTGCAATAAGCTCTAATTAAAAGGGCGGGCAAGGATGCCCACCCCACAAGATTAATACTCAACACTGACTACTCAGCACTCAGAACTCAGCACTTTCTACTCTTACTCTGCCCAAACAATTAATCTGGGTTCGTAAGCGCTTGATAGGTATTCGTGTTTTGGAAGTACTCGCAGCGATAAGCCTTGTAATCCGGATGTATTGTATACAATTTCGGCTGTGTAAGTACTTAAATCATGTTCGCCAGTGCCTTTATATTCCATTACAACAGGTACGCCGTTGACGATTTCGCCGTTAGCATCGATGGCGCCTTGATATAATTCGACTTGTACGTCCGAATTAGTCAAGCCTGCCAAGTCAACTTTTGCTGTAACGTTAACATTTTGATTAACCAAAATATCAGTTTCAGATGATACATCGATATCTTTGATTTTGATATTGAACCAACTAGTTCTTAGTTTGTCTTTCCAATCTGCAAGTTCTTTAGCTGGAGCGTAATTATTTGCGGTGAGATTGTAATAGCGGTCGCTAGCTGGGAAATAAGCACGTTGTGCATATTCTCCTACCATCCGCGCGGTGTTAAAGAAGGGACAATTCAAGCGAATTGCATCTTTCATTTTCGCTACCCAACGTCTTGGTAAAGCGTCAGCGTCACGGTCGTAGAACAATGGCACGACTTCTTTCTCTAATAAATCGTATAGCGCATTTGCTTCGATTTCGTCTTGGTAGTTGGGGTCATCGTACATTTCACCATGTCCAATTGCCCAGCCTGTGCTTACATAATCTGCTTCGTCCCACCAGCCATCAAGAACACTCAAATTTGGTAAGCCGTTCATTGCCGCTTTCATACCACTTGTTCCCGAAGCTTCGCGTGGGCGCCGAGGTGTATTTAACCAGATATCGCAACCCGACACCATCAACCGCGCGATGTAAATATCGTAGTTGGGAACAAAGACGATTTGTTTTTGTAAGCCTTCTTCTTCAATAAAGTGGTTAATATCGCGGATAAGTTCTTTACCTGGGATATCTTTGGGGTGTGCTTTACCAGAAATTACAAACTGTACTTTGCGGTCTTTGTTTGCCAATATAATCTTTCTGATGCGCTCGATATCGCTCATCCAGAGTGTCGCACGTTTATAAGTGGCAAAACGACGAGCAAAACCAATAGTAAATACTTTCGGGTCAAGAACTTCTTGCGCTTGCGCTATCTCTGATGGTGAGGCGCCTCTATCACGCAGGTGTTTAACCAAACGGTCACGTACATAAAGTACCATATCCAAGCGACAGCGTTCATGGTTACGCCACAATTCCTCATCTGGTATGGCATCCATACGTTCCCACAATGGACTATCTACACCTGCCGATGACCAGTTAGGTCCTAAATAACGGTCGTATAGTTCTTGTGTTGATTTTGCTACACAACTACGAGCGTGTACACCGTTGGTTATGGCACCAATAGGTACTTCATCAACAGGTACACCTTGCCATAACCCTTTAAACATCTGACGCGATACAACCCCGTGCAACTGCGCTACACCGTTCGAGAAAGTCGCCATTTTTAAAGCCAGTACCGCCATACTAAACGGTGCCGACAAATCACCCGTATTCTCTCGACCTAAACCGAGAAATTGCTCTTTGTTCATACCGAAAATATCAGCGTAATACCCCAGGTAATACAGCATCTTGTCAGGCGAGAACAAATCTATACCAGCAGGTACAGGAGTATGGGTAGTAAAGATATTTGAGGAAATTACAACTTGCCGCGCGGTTGAATAATTCAAACCTTGCTCTTGAATGTACATACGGATACGTTCTAATGCTGAGAACGCCGCATGTCCTTCGTTCATGTGGTACGAAGTTACATTGTAACCTAAAGCTTTAAGCATCCGTACACCACCAATACCCAGCATAATTTCTTGGTGGATACGCATGTCGATATCACCACCATATAACTGGTCGGTAATATTATGGTCGTAAGGATTATTAGGCTCAATATTAGTATCGAGCATGTAGAGTGGTACAGACCCTACCTGAACTCGCCACACGCGCGCGTAAACCTTGCGTCCTGGATAGTCTACCTCAATTATTAACTCCGAACCGTCCTCTTTACGTTCGAGGTGTAACGGCATGTTGTAAAAATCGTTGATGGGGTAACGTTCTTGCTGCCAACCATCAGCGTTGAGATACTGTGCGAAATAACCTTGCTGATAAAGTAAACCAACACCAACCAAAGGTAAACCTAAGTCACTAGCACTCTTGAGGTGATCCCCAGCTAAAACTCCTAAACCACCTGAATATACAGGTAAGCAGTCAGCCAACCCAAACTCAGCAGAAAAGTAAGCGTAACATTCCTTTGGTTTACCTGCACGCTGTTTTTGGTACCAGGTGCGTTCTTTCAGATAATCTTCTAATTGTTGCGCTGCACGACCCATTTGCGCGAGGAAGCCTTCATCTTCCACTACTTCCGTTAAACGCGCTTGGCTAATTGTACCCAGCATCAAAACTGGGTTGTGACGACTACTTTCCCATAAATCGGGGTCTAGGCGCCGAAATAAGTCTTTTGCTTCTACATTCCAATCCCAATGCAAGTTATATGCGAGTTTTCGCAATGGTTCAAGTCGAGATGGTAAAGATGGTGATACGTTAAAAGTGCGAATGGGCTGCATAGAGGGATGCCTACTCTAATATCTAGCTATGGGTATTGTTCACTGTCTTAACCCAATGTTGCTTACTATTTATACTATCTTTGTGATATTTTAATGACTTTGTAAACTTATATTAACTCTTGGAATTTTCGCCTTAAATCAGCCAATTATCGCTTCTTGCTTCCATACCGCCTATTTTCTGCGTATTTACTAAAGGAAAACTTAACGTTTGGCGCCAGTTTGACTACCTGCGATTTCAGAATTTTAAAAACTTCTCTTGAATAAAATAAACATATGTGTTAAAGGATGAAAAAGATGGTGCCAACAATCCGCTCGATTCAACTTTAAAAGCATCTGTATATGTCATGCTGAGGAACGAAGCATCTCATGTCATGCTGAGGAACGAAGCATCTCATGTCATGCTGAGAAACGAAGCATCTCCATATGTCATGCTGAGAAACGAAGCATCTCATGTCATGCTGAGGAACGAAGCATCTCTATATGTCATGCTGAGGAACGAAGCATCTCTATATGTCATGCTCAAAAACGAAGCATTAATACGCTGGTACAAAATGTGAGCTATCTTTGCCTAAATAAGTAAGATGCATAACCAACAACTTCTCTAGCAGTCGAGTAAATATCCCTTAATTCATAAAAATTAGCATGGGCTGAATATACTTGAGAAACACCAAATTTATTTAAAGCAAGCTTAGAGCGAGGAATATGGAAATATTGAGAAATAACCATCACGCTCTGCCAATTTCTTTCTTTCATAATACGCGCGGTGTTTTTAGCAGTTAGATAAGTTGTGTTACCATTGCTATCTACGTAAATACGTGCAGATGGTATTCCATTTTCTCCATTTTTAGAAACAGGTCGAATATGGTCATACGTCATAGGTATACCACTGTTAGCTTCGGTAGTTAAACAATAGCAACACCTTGATAAGTCTATGGAGACTATTTGATTTCTTAAACTCTCAGAAATATATGTAGACACAACTAATTACCGAGCTTGTACATTATGTCCTCGCCAACGG
>ERZ1066118.945-NODE-945-length-21494-cov-6.808527_pt1 | contig 21494 bp, 12 predicted proteins | sample MGYA00382765_ERZ1066118 | MGnify/ENA primary metagenome ERZ1066118 (study PRJEB33369, sample SAMEA5778348) | biofilm metagenome | biome: Industrial cooling water; feature: Water cooling tower basin; material: Biofilm | place: United Arab Emirates | collected...
GTTTGCCATCAGGTAAACTCCACAGTCTGACTGTGTTGTCATCACTACCACTAGCCAGCAGCTTACTATCTGGGCTGATCGCTAGACAACAAACCCTACTGCTATGCCCAGTCAAAGTTTGGAGCGGTTTGCCATCAGGTAAACTCCACAGTCTGACTGTGTTGTCATCACTACCACTAGCTAGCAGCTTACTATCTGGGCTGATCGCTAGACAACGAACCCTACTGCTAGATCCGATCGAAGTTTGGAACGGTTTGCCATCAGGTAAACTCCACAGTCTGACTGTGTTGTCATCACTGCCACTAGCCAGCAGCTTACTATCTGGGCTGATCGCTAGACAATCGACATAACTCGTATGTCCGATCAAAGTTCGGAGCGGTTTGCCATCAGGTAAACTCGACAGTCTGACTGTGTTGTCATCGCTACCACTAGCCAGCAGCTTACTATCTGAGCTGATCGCTAGACTAAAGACTCGATCTCTATACCCAGTCAAAGTTCGGAATGGTTTGCCATCAGGTAAATTCCACAGTCTAACTCTTCTGTCACCACTGCCAATAGCCAACAGCTTACTATCTGGGCTAATGGCTAGACAAGCAACCCAATCGCTATACCCAGTCAAAGTTTGGAGCGGGTTGCCATCAGGTAAACTCCACAATCTGACTGTGTTGTCACAACTTTCGCTAACCAGCAGCTTACTATCTGGGCTGATGGCTAGAAAATGCCCATGAAGTGTCGCCTGACAACGCCACGAACTATTCAGATGGTTAGGTAAATCTGCTACGAATTTCTGCCCCATCTGCACCAACTCGGCAAACTCCGTCTTCCGAACCCATCCCGCATCCTTCAACTGTCGTAATAACCTTACACTCCATATTGGCGGTGCTGTCTGAGCTAGTTGCCACATTTCTTCCCATTTCCGCCCGCTATTCAGGACTTCTAGTGCCGTCTCCCATTCTTCACGGGTCATTTCTCCCAGCCGCTTTCCTTTATGTCCACCAGATATAATCTGCACCCACTCCGCATGACCAGCTTGTCGTACCTTCTGTGCAATTCTCTGGCGTAGCTGCTCATCTCCAACTTGATATGCTGTCTGCAATAGAGTATATTCATAGTCCAAACTTTCGTATTTGTCCCATTGATCTGTCAGAAAATAAAACAACGCACGCTGGCTTGGCTCACGAGGTGCATAATTTACAGCAATGGCAACTTCACGAGCAATTGACTGATCTTGCATAGTAAGCAGATTGCATAATGCTTCCTGAGCTTCTGGATTCTGCAATTGCTGAATTGCTAACTTTGCTTCCTTAGCAATAATCGAGTCCGAGTCCTCATAGGCTTGCAGCAAAGGTTCCACTACTTCGGCTCTTTCCCTTATCAATGCCTCTACTTGCCTCACCTTCAAAGCATTTAGTACCCTCACATCTATCGGATTAGAAGCTATCCATCCTTGTTGGGTAAGTAAAGAAGCTAGCTCGGGGTGACGTGTAGTTGCCCAAACTCTACATATCTCATCTACACATGATTGCTTAGTTAGTTTTCTTAATCTTTGAAATATTAAGCTGCACAATTCTCTATCGCTGCTACGGGTTAAAGTTTCTGCCAATATCTGGATTGCTTTAGGATAATTACTTTGAGATAATCCCAGCACTGAGCTCTGCTTAAGCCACGATCCTATTAGAGGTGTTCGGCTGAACATCATCTTCTGAAATATTTCCAATTCTTCTGAGTCTATCTTGACTTTATTGCCTGACCTTACTTGGTACGCTAAGAAGATTTGAAATGCAGTTCCTCCAACTATTGCAAATACAATCAGGAAGAAGATGAGTCCAGCTACAAGAGTTAGTAGTCCTACAAACCCAAATATATTTAATAAAACTATCAGCAATAATAATGGTATGATATCTTCCATAGTTAACAAATGTCTCTACAAATTCCAACTTGTCTAGCTAACAACTTAAGTTCTCAATTCCAACTGCAACGGCACAAACTGCTGCTCTGCTTCCCGAATCTCTTGGAACGATGCCGACTGCGCCCGTCCTTCCCTCAGCCAATTCCGCAACGCCCCAATCGTCTCCTGTTGGGAAACAGCAAGCGGTACTTGGCGCTTCAGTGCCACTGAAATATCAGCTGTATCGAACTCCCTGTTAGCATTGAACCCTACATACATCGCATCAATAATTGCTTGCTCGATTTCTGCACCTACATACTTTTGGGATTCCCGCGCTAGCCTTGCAACATCGAAGTCTTGAGGTAAACGCTGCCGCTTTTGCAGATGCACCGTGAAAATCTCTTGGCGTTCTGCCACTGTCGGTAGGTCGAGGAAGAAAATCTCGTCAAACCGCCCTTTTCGTAGTAGTTCTGGCGGCAAACTAGAAATATCGTTAGCTGTCGCCACTACAAAACAAGGTGCAGTCTTTTCCTGCATCCAGGTGAGAATCGTGCCAAATACCCGCTTCCCAACACCACCATCCATCCCCCCAAAGGCAAAAGCTTTCTCCATCTCGTCGATCCACAAAATACACGGAGCTACCGTCTCTGCTAGTTGTAACGCCCTTTGGGTGCGTTCTTCCGATTCACCCACCAAACTACCAAACAGCGAACCCACATCCAGCCGCAACAAAGGCAGCCGCCACAAGCCACCAATCATCTTGGCAGTTAAACTCTTACCCGTACCTGGGATACCAATCAGGGCAATCCCCTTGGGTGATGGCAACCCGTAGTTACGCGCTTCTTGAGTGAATGCTCTTTCCCGCATCCGCAGCCATTCTTTCAACACGCCCAACCCGCCGACATCAGCTGGTGTTTCGTGGACGGCGTAAAACTCCAGCGCTTCGCTTTCGCGAATAATTTGCTTCTTCTCCTGGGTCACCAAGTCGATGTCGCGATCGTCCAGTACCCCATTACTGACAATCGCCTTACTAAATACCCGTTGTGCCTGAGATGCCGTCAGTCCCAATGCTGCTTGCACCAGTTTTTCTCGCCCCAATTGCGTCAGGTTTACCTTCACCCCTGGTGTCTGCGTGAGTCGTTGCAGCACTGCTTCCAATTCAGGAGTTTGAGGCAAGGGAAACTCGACTATCACCGCTTCATCTTTCAACTCCACTGGAATTTTGGCAGATGGAGCCGTAATTAAAATAGACTTTTTGCTAAACTTGAGCCGCCCAGCAACGCTGCGAAGTTTACGCTTGAACTGGGGATTGCCCCAGCAGTCGTGAAAATCCTTGAGGATAAACAAGCCGTCGCCTTCTGCCTTATCCACTTGTTCTAGAGCAGTAATCGGATCTTTAGCTGACGGTAAGGAACTGCGCCAATTCGTCAGAACTTGAAAGCCATCGGCAACATCCCAAGTGAGACAAGGGCGTTGGGCGCGATCGCATACCACTTTCACTACAGCCAGCGCCCGCTCCTCTTCTGGTGTAACCAAAACGATGAGGGTAAAGCGCGATCGCAAGTAGATGTCTAATTCCTGCTCGAACAGCATTTTGGCACTCCTGATATGGTCGAGTCCGCTTTGGAATCTAGTAGCAGTAAAAGGGCTGCTAGTAATTCATCCAAATCTTTGGATTTAGGAGATTTTGGGGTGGTGCTATCCCATTTCTCTCATACGGATTATTCTTAGCCTGCCCAATTTCTGTTGCTAACTAACGCCCCCCAGAGCAATATCAAACTAGCGACAGACTTAACCAAGCTACCAATTTTGCCCGCATCCGAAGTGTTTTGCGGCAACGATACCTGCGATCGCTCGTTTAGCTATTTGAATATTTAAATAGCTAACTATTTACCAAATAGTTAAATATTCGGATAGTTAAATATTTATTCTGGCGCTAGACAGCGATCGCAATAGCTCTCTTGTTTTGTTATGTAGAGGGCTATTGATGGTGAGCTGCCGTTTTCAGGCTGTGAGGGGGCTAGGGGGTGTGCTTACCCCTTGAAGCAGGCAATAACTCCTATTCACGAGAATAGGAGTTATTGCCTAACTGCTGAAGCATTAGGTGGTGAGAGATGTCACGATGGAAGAATTGGCACTACTGGTTAATCCACAAAAGCCATCAAGCACAAGTAAGCCCTGGATTAAAAAGCTCCTGACCATCCCCTAGTGCAGGCTGCGAGAGCAAAACAGTGAAATACAATAAACTTACGTAGAAATACGTATCTTCATTAAGTCTTTAAAGAATTGATGCTCAACAACGTTGACAGTTCATTATTGTCTCAGTTAGCTTAGTAACGAAATGATGCAACGAATACCGCGAGATTACTTAGACGAAGTAACGACGAAGTAACTAGGTTTGTTGAACAAACAAAACACATTTTCCTGTAGTTGTATTATCCCGAAAAACTCTATGGTTGCTATCAACTTTGATTTTTTGGGAATAGTCTGACCCTAATCTAGCTTTTAAAAATGGATCGAGAATCCTAACAGCGAGATGTAATAACTGATTCAATGAATCAGTTACTCCAGAAAATTTGTCTTAGCAATACTAAGTAACGCTACAAGCAACAGCGAAGTTTCATACTTTCAGAAATTGCTGCTCTTGATGGCGGTGTAGTTGCATAACTATAGCGCCAAAGCCGATCGCAATAAATGAAAGAGACAGCCGATCGTTTCCTCCATTTCAAGTAAATTCTCATTTTGTAACAATTACTGAATTTTAGCCGATTCTATGAATAGAGCAATTGTTCGGGTGCAGCGACCTGCAAAGCGTCGCGTTCAACGTCCGTTTGCAGATGTAGCACGCTCCTTGTTCGCGTACAGGTCGAGAAAGCAAAAGCAGCAACTGATATTTACAACTGTTTGGGCTACCGCAGTTACCATCTATCTAACTCAAGAACATTCTCTGGCAGCATGTGTTGGTTTTCTCTGCGGTGCCAAAGAAAAAGTTCTGCAAGCTCCAGGATTTAAAGACGCTAAAGACCCAATTGAGCTGTTATTTATTTCCATCAATATCTTAATTGTTACTGCCTTGGGCTACAGTGCATTTCGGGCAATTTCAGCTTACCGAGAAGGGGAAGATTGGAAAACTATTGCTAATAGTTTGGTAATCGCTGTAGTTGCTCTGCTGTGTTTCAACTTCTTGGCAGATTACGTATTCGGAGTTGCTGGCAGTACTACTAGCGCAACAGGTAATTAATGACGAAAAATGAATAAGGGATCTGAACCTATTCGAGTCAACACAAGTATAGGCAAACGCCCCAAGGTGGGTCCCGTACCAGGGGATTTTGCCTTTACTTGGGGAGTTATTCTAGTTGGCTCCTACCTGTTTTATCTACTACTCAATCAATTTTTTACTTTCAGTATCGAATGGGCGATACTGCTTGCCGCCGCACTAATTATTTCCCACTGGATTCTTTACGGTGACAAACCTTGGAAGTATGGTGGCAAGTTTCATCAACCTGCTACTTGGACGCGAGGACATCCCCAACTGCAACCGCATCGGGATGTGCTGAAGCCAAAAGTTGGCAAGAAAGTCGTTGGGACTGGCAAAAATAAAAGAGCGCTCAGTCCGCTTGAAGACGAATTTCACCTTGTCTGTTTGACACGGATTCAACTCAAAGGTCAATCTGTTGGGGCATATTTACTGCAAAAGGGAACGCAATTTCGTTTGGTATGGGCGTTCGACTGCCTGGGGATAAGCAGCACGCTTAGCTCTGAGGAAGTGGACGAAATTGTGGAGCGGCTCAGAAGTGGATTTAAGGGTCTGCCAGCAAGAGAGCAGCTGACAATTCACATGGGGACTTTCGCCTCTGATGCCGATCGCCAAGCCCAATTAAAGCACCTGACTGGCATTGCTCCAATTGACGAGCTGAAATTCCTGTTGAAGGCGCTAAGAGCGAGAATTCAAAAGCTGACTCGTCGCGGCAGCCATAATCCCAAGTTTTTGCGGCTCTACATGACTTACACTATTGAGTCCGGTGTGGAGAAGGCAGAAGGCTGGGTAGAAAAGCTGCTAGCTGAAGGTGAACTATTGTGGGATACCTACAGGGGCGTTAGCGCCCAAAAAGAACGCTATCGACTAGAAAAGCTGCTGTTCAAAGCATTTGACGATGGCTTCCTACCGACACAGCAGTTTTTGGCTACGAAACTAGGGCTGAAGGTTCGACCCCTGCCAGAGACAGAAATTTGGGCAACCGACTGGAAGCGGTTCAACTCTTCCCCACCGCCAGCCATTCCCCAACTATTGATTCTCGACGAAGCTGGCTTGCAGTGGGAAATTAATTCCCAAACTCATATCACCACGTCCTTGCTGTCAGCTGGCTCTCCGATCGCCGATAAACGTTGGGTGTACTTGCCTGGAATTCAATCTTACGTAGGTGGGGCAGTATACGAAGGAGCAGCGCACGAGAATAAACCAGGAGGATGGCCCAACCTAACAGCGCAATTATTCTCCGGCTCGGATGTCCTCAACCGCTCTGACGTAGCAGATACGGAAATCTTCGTACAGCTAACGTGCGCCAATCAAACGCTGGTAGTGGCAGCAACTCAGGAGTTGACCAAGCAAAGCAATCTAAGTGCAACGCTGGCACAAGATAAAAAGCGGATTGATGTTGGTGCATCCTACAACACGCGCAAGAACATTGAGGCTCAAGAAGCGCTGCTAGATGGAGAATTTGCCATTAATGTTGCGTGGGTAGCTTTGGTCTATCGCCCCACACCTGAAGCCCTATCGAAAGCATTGCAGCGATTCGTGAGTCTGTTCCGTCGTCCGGCTGTAGTCGTAAGAGAGCAGGAATACTTTGACACCATTTGGCTGGAGACGCTGCCCTTCGTTTGGCGATTGATGTTGGATAAACCCTATAACCGCCGCAAAGTTTACCTGACGCGAGAGTTAATCGGACTGCTGCCGCTAGTCTTCGATCGCACCTTAGATACCAGTGGCGTTGGATTCATTTCAGAAAAGGGCGCTACGCCATTATTTTCCGACTTGTTCGACCGACACCAACACATAGCGATTTTAGGCACGACGGGTTCCGGCAAGTCAGTCTTGTCAGCTGAGTACGTGACATTTGCCCTGGCACACGGGTTTGATGTCATCATCGTGGACTCGACTAGAGGCGATGGTTCTGGCACGTTCGACGCTTATACCGACTTTTTGGGTGGAGCTTATTACAACACGATCAAGGAATCCAATAATCTGTTTGAAACGCCAGACTTGCGCGGACTGCCGGAAGAAGAGCGAGAAGAAAAGTTTGGACTATTCAAGGACTTATTGCGCTCTGGACTGATGATGCTCGTACTCGATAAAGATGCAGACCGCAGCGTAGTGCGGACGTTTCGCTCGATTCTCAATCTTACCCTGAGCGCCTTCTTTAAAGACCCAGAAATTAGCCAACGGTATAATGCCGCTCACGACGGGGGCTTTGGTTCCCCAGCCTGGAGCCAAATGCCCACTTTACGCGACTACCTCCACTTTGTGGCTCCCGACTATCTCAACTTTACAATTACGCCGGAGATCAAAAGGGCTATTCAAACAATTCGGATGGAACTGGAATCGTGCCTAGAAAGCCAACTGGGGCGAGCGATCTCTTCTCCTTCAACTTTCCGCACGGATGCCAAATTAGTAGTTTACGCCTTGGGTAACTTGGACGACGAGCAGGATGCCGCTCCCCTAGCTCTATCAGCTTATGCGGCTGCCCTGCGCCGCTCCCTAACTAGTCCCAAGTCGCTCTGGTTTATTGACGAATCTTCGTTTCTGTTGGGTTTTGACAGCTTTGCAGAGATAGTTGGGGCAATTTTCGCTAAAGGGCGCAAGGCTGGCATCAGAGCCATGTTTTCAGCTCAAGATATATCGAGCATCAAAAACTGTAAGACCAGCAAACAGATTTTAGATAACACTTCCACTTATCTGATCGGTCGGATTAAGAGTAGTGCCATAGATGATTTTGAATCAGCTTTAAAAATTCCAAGAGCAGTAATTCGGAAAAATACCGTAGATAGTTTTGCATCACACGAGTCAGAGTTTGCAACACCGTGGCTCTTGGCGAGGGGCGACTCGTATATATTCGGCAAATACTATCCATCACTAGAGCAGTTGGCTTTATTAGTCAATAATCCAGACCAGGTAGCTATGCGGGAGAAATTTTGGTCGCAGTATCCGAATAAATATCAGGCAACTGTGGAATTTGCTAAATACTTAGCTTCAGCTAAACTCGATAATTCATCGCAGCAAAATGCTGTCTCCTTTTCCCATCAAGCATCTTGAAAATCCATGAATTGAAGGATTAGGCATCTGCGCCGGAATAAAATACCGGATGCTTGATAACCCCTTCAACCAAACCTTTATTCCCTACGATTTGACACGAAGCATCCGGTATTTTATTTTCAAGCTCCCCCCTTACCAATTTCATTAATCAGAGACGGTCATGAAAGTGAATAAAAAGATTTTCATCGGAATTACTATTGGTACTACGGCTATTTCATTATCTTTGAGCGTACAAACAAATTCGGCTTACGCCTTGGATATCCAGGAGGCGTTAAATAACTATTGGCAGCAGCTCCAGACTTTTCTAGGCAAAGAGTTAGACCAAGCACTAGGTAAATTGGATAAAGGAATCCAGACTGCTGTAGAAGATACTATTGGCGAATTAGGAATTCCCGATCCAGATAAAGTAGAGCAAAAAGTTGAATCACAAGTTCAAGAGCAGAGCGAAGCAGGTGCTTTTGGAGTTAACCCCACCACTCAAGCAAAAGCTACATCCAAAGCTGTGGAGCAAGCAATTGCTGAAAGTCAAATCCAGGCTGAACTAGGAGAACAGGGACAAAAACAAATTGCGGCAGAACTCAACTCGGTGGCTGGGGCTGTCTCAGAAACTGCAAATGCTGCTACTTCTGCCCAAAGCGCCAACGTGACGCAAGATGTCCTCAAGCAAATGGCGACTCAAAATACTAAGGTGACTGCTATTCTCCAAGCTGCTCACTCTGAAGCAGTGAAAACTCGCCTAGCCACACTTGAGTCAAACAAAAGCCTGTTAAATATTTCTAAAAATTTAGACCAGCAAGAGTGGAACAAACAAATAGATACGGCAGCTAGTCAAGCTGGGTTGGTGAATGCTACCGCTCAGTTCACCACACTGATTTCGGGTCAGTCTGCCACCCAGTCAAAGTCAAAAAATCAGTTTAGTCACGATGCAGGTGAGTAATGCTGTTCGCCGCTACGACTGCTTCAGATATTTTGCAGAATAATGCAGAAGTCAGCAAGGCTGTTCAAGACAGCCTCAGCCAGACATGGAAAACAACGATTGGGGGACCGCTGTATGCAGAGATTGCCGCTATCGGTGCTGCTATTGCCGTGCTTTGCATTGGACTGTGGGCAGCTAATTGGCTGCGAGCTACTTTAGATTCAGAAATCCCACCTAGAGCCTTCACCGAATTAGTCGTGCCAATTTTGATTGTCATGCTGCTAGGCAATCCGGTTAATCGCGGCACTTTTTTCGGTCAGGTGACTTTAGGACTGCATGAGGGGATGAATGGTGTCAGCAATCAGATTTTAGAGAAGCTGAGTCAAGACTTTTCCCAGGATGTCGTCGATCGCGCTGGAGTCAAAATTAGTGCCCAAGCGATCGCTGCGGATGCGCTCAAACTGTGCGCTCCGGAAAAAGACGAAGCAACCCGCAATGCCTGCTTCAACAATGCGGATAAAAAAGTTCAGGACTTGCTCTCCCCGTACCAAAATGAAAAGTGGGCGCAGGAACTGTACTGGCAGCTACGCGACCAAATTGCCGCAGCCCAAGGCAGCGGCTACGGTAACTCAGACTTTGTGGCTCGATTGTTCGGGGGGCTGGGTGCAGTCGTCAATCCCATGATGACTCAAGCGGCTATGGGGTGGCTGATGATCGTGGGAGCTGGTTTTGTTTGGTTCATACAACACGCCCAGCTACTGACAGCACTCATGGGACCGCTGTTTTTAGGCGCATCCTTACTGCCAATTCCTGGTAAGCCGATCGTTCTCTGGCTGACTGGCTTTCTAGGTCTAGGACTGGCAGATCTAGCGTACAAGATCTTAATTGCTTTAGTAGCAATCACGGTATTAAACTCCGGTCCCAGCGATCCCATGATTTTCCCCTTAATCGCTGGTGTATTTGGTTGGCTGTTTGCCCTCGGCATGGCTGGGGGAGGTGGATTGGTATTGTTCGCCAATCTCAGCCGGATTGGTAGCTTCATCTCTGGGAAACTCTAACATGACAATCTTTCATAAGCTCGAACGCAAAACTCCCAGCCTAGTCCCTCTATTTGCCCTGTTTAGTTTGGGCTTAAACGCTCTAGCGATCGCGTTACTGATTTTTCAAGGTAGCTTGTTGGTTGCCCTGAAAAGTAAACCAGCTCCGACGCTGGTGGAATTGAGCAACGGTAACTCTATCCGCGTCGGCGCTATAGACCACGACGATCGCTCTGCCCAAGTTGTAGACCAGTTTGTGCGTCAGACAATGACAATGTTGTATGACTGGTCGGGCAAAGTGCCGGACGCACAAGGCAAGCTCGTCCAAGACGAAGGGGTAAATATTGGCGACAGAAACAGGGTGACGCAACCAGCTTGGGCAGCTAGCTTTGCCCTATCTGAAGATTTTCGCCCCCAGTTACTAAAGGCGATCGCCCAGCTAACACCTGATGGCGTGTTTGACGGCAGCAAAGAAGTCATCCTACAAATTGGCAATCTCTCCCAACCGCAACCGATCCCCAACACTAAGGGTAAGTGGCAGGTAGATATGGTTGCTAAATTAATCTTCTTTGACCGGACAAATAAAATTGGCAGAGCGATCGGCTTTAACAAACAAATTCTCGTGAGGGCAGTAGACCCACCAACTTATCCTCCTAACCTAACTCCTCTGCAAACAGTCGTCTTGGGTGTGCGACAGAGCGGATTGGAAATTTATTTAATTCGTGACCTTGCGATTAAAGATAGTTTATGACTAATGCCAGTTATAATAACTCCGCTGATTGGGATACTTATATCGATTTAGATGAGGCATCGGCAGACCCTACAGAGCAGCAAGAAATAAAACTCGAAGTAGACACTGCTGGTACTGAAGCTCCTGAAGATCCCTACACTGTCCGCACTCGCCACTCGCTAGCTACCAGTCCTTACTCTAAAGGAATTGTAGTTGCCAGCTGTGCCTTATTTGGAACTGGAATTGTCGGTCTTGGCTTTAAGCTAGTTACCGGAGGATTTGCTGGTAGTCCTACCGTTGTGGAACAGCCAAAAACTGCTACTCCAAATCCCCAAGATAAAGGAAGGTTGGAAGAGCGGCAAATTTCCGAGTTGAAGACTCAAATGGCGATCGGCACGCAAGCTGCGGAAATCCAGAAACTCAACTCAAGTCCGTTGCCCGCTACCAACAAAAAAGCATCTTCTAAACCTGTCCCAAATGCAGCTGTAGCAGCAACTCCACCCCAGAGAGTCGTTGTCGCTTATTCTCCTCCACGTCCCGTGCCTAGAGCATTTACTCCACCAGCACCGATATCTAAGCCAGTGGCTATTGCACCGCCCAGATGGGTTCAGCCTGCTCGGTCTACAGCTGTCCCGCAAGACCCAATGCAGCAGTGGCAGCTAGCCGCTAATGCTGGCAGCTACGGTGAAATGTCTCCTGGTGACAGTTGGCAACCAGCTGCTGCTAATGCTGCTGGCGATCGCTCAAGCACTGCGATGAATTCCGCCGCTCTACCCAGTGGTGGGTTAGGAGCAGCACCATCTACCCTGGCTGAATCTCAAACGCAGACTTCCGATCCACAAACTCGTTACAAGGGCGTCAATTACGCAACAGCTACTCGTAACTTCATTGTCGGAACCAGAGCAGCTGGAAAACTGGAAACTCCGATAGCTTGGAGCGGTCAGCTGCAAAACCCGACTCAGAATTTCATGATTCAACTGCAAGAGCCGCTCAAAGCAGCTGACAGCTCCGTGGTAGTTCCAAAAGAAGCCTACATCGTAGCAAGAATCAACGAGGCTGCTGATACCGGACTCCTGCAAATGACAGCAACTTCTTTTGTCGTGAATGAAAACGGGCAAGCGACCGAACGACCGATCCCTGATGGGTCGCTGCTAATTTTGGGTAAAGGGGGGAAAATCCTGCAAGCGAAGGCTCGCCGTCGCAGCAGCTTAGGTAACGATATAGGTTCTTTCCTACTATCGGGCGTATCCCAAGCAACGGAACTAATGAATCGCTCTACTACAGAAACGACGATCGGCACATCCGGCAGCTTCCAAACCACCACAACTAATCCCGAACCCAACTTGATGGCTGGGTTCATCCAAGGCAGCACGCGGTCGGTGGTGCAGCGGATGCAAAGCCGCAACCAACAGGCTCGCCAGTCTATGCAGTCCGAGCCAAAGGTCTTCATCTTAGATCGAGGCACTTCCGTACAACTATTTGTCAACTCTTCATTTTCGCTTTAGAGTCATGAAAAGGTTAGCTTTCCTCCCCCTTGTCCTCAGCCTTTTGTTTCCAAGTAGTGCTTTGGCACTGTCAGCTCGGACAATATTCGCCGACCAAGCTCAAGGAACCAATGGTGCGATCGTCACGTTAGAAGTCTCGCCAGGGTATGGGCTAAATATCAATTTGATCCCGACCGGAGAGGTAGTTAAGAAAGCGTGGATTGACGACCCTTCCCGAATCGCTTTAAGTTTTGATGGTAACTTGTGTCAGTGGAGGGGCGATCGGCAGCAGTCCTGCTCTAATGAGGGTGCAACAGTCGTCCACCTGCGGCAAATTCAGGCTATTCAGTTTCAAAATCTGCCTCGCAGCCGTAGTGGTGGGACGCTGCTGACACTGATTGCAGAGGGAGCATCAGGGCGAAAGGTGTATCAGTTTAGAGTCGCTCCGACATCTGGGGAGCCGAAGTACACGGCTTTGATCGTCAAGCCCGACTCCGAGCGATCTACGCCTGCGTTCAACAGAGTTCCACTCGTAGTTAGCAGTCCACAGCGGCAACAAAGAACGACAGCGCCAGCTCTTCAGCCCGCTGTCATAGCTACAAGGCAGGAGCAGGTAGCACCCAAAAAGCCCCTCTACCAACCACCCAGACCTGTCGCCAGTCCAACTGGGGCTGTAACTTCTGGGCAAGTCGCGATCGCTCCTACGCCAAAACAACCAGCAATCCTTGCCAGTTCACCTGCCTCTGCACCAGCCCAACAAGTGACTAATACTCGCCTGAATCCTTCTAGGAGTCGTGCAAAACCATCAACCCCTGCACCGGAAGTCAGTCAAAACGCCTCGACTAGCTCTAGAAAGCATGAAGGTACGGGCGCACCAGCTACTGCACGGCAAGCAAGTGTCGGGACTACCACAGCTACATTAACAACTAATACTAAAACTCAACCACAGCAATCTCCTACCTCAATCGAAATCGCCAACGCTCTGATGCGCGGACTAGTAGTAGCGCGACAAAAGGGACAGATTAACCATCAAACCACTATGTGGCGACAGGTGCAAAGTGCTGTAGCTTGGCTCCGGCGCGGTGCGACAAAGCAGGAAGCAGCGATCCAGGCAGGAGTTCCCTTGAAGACGATCGACCAATTACTGGCATGGGGACAAGTCTCGCCGCTTTCATCTTTGAGTAGTCCTGAGATAGAAAGCACGCAAGACAGAACTAATTAATTTCATTCAAGATAAATACTCAAAAAACAGTAGTTCAAATCCTGTGGCTACTTGGAAATAAAGTTTTGACATCCAACCCTATGCGAATTCACCGCTCTTGGTACCGCATTTTCCTCGTTATTTTATCCATTATTAGTTTTGTCGTGGCGATTGCTTATCCCCAGTATGGGAATAGCTCGGCACAGGCTAAAGCATCTACTTCCTCTATCCCGACGATCGCTTACCCTATTGGCAAACAACAGGTGTTGGCTCCAGACTGGTTGCAGATCGCATGGTCTACTTTACCGCCAATTGCAGAATCGGGTTGGATTCAAATACCTGCAAACCTTGTTGCCCAGCTGAAGTACGATCCGTCGCGCTCTTGGAAGGCAGGACAAACGCCAGACTTCTTCACGATGTTGGGGGATGTGGAAGATGCATTCCACATGGAGAAATTTCAGCTTCAAGACATTCTCGATCTGACTGACTTAGCAATCAATAGCTTACAGTTGGACGATTTTGGACTGATGAGGTGGCAGAGTGTTGCGTCCTTAGTCGAAGCGATCCCGAATTTGAGAGATGCGATCGTCAGTCAAGTAGAACCAATTCGGGATTTGTTCGTCAAAGCTGGACTGGGATACGTCAACGCTTCAATTGCCCAGGTATTGCAACAGTATCCAGAGCTAAGTCAGCTGTCTTTCGCTCAACTCGATTTGACACGATACGCGCTAAAATCCATCCCTGGCTTGGTTGAAACTCCCCTAGAAAAGTTTTCGGCATGGCAGCAGAGCTTCATTGCTCAAGTGCCAGGGCTTTCCCAAGTGCCGTTTAGCCAGTTTCCCCAATCTCCTGCCAATGCAATTGGAATGGTTGGCATCACTGATGTGGTGTGGGAAGCAGTGGAACACGGCGATGCTAAAGTTGGCGAAGATTATTTCATCAGCGGCAGCATAAATGAGCAAAACGAAACTGTAGCCGTTGCCTGCGCTGCTGGCGAGTCCTGTCCCTATATAGAGTTGAGCGATCTGGTTGGTGCGAGTGGTTCGTTGTATGGCAAGCGTTGGGCATCTAGGGAGCAGAAAGTGCGGGGAGGCTTTGGTCCTCTAGCTGCCGTCAATAACGGTAGGGAGCCAACAGGTAGGTTAGTTTACGGTTCTGCCTTCAAAGTGGTTTTGACTGGTACAAACGAATCCAAAGGTACGGCTGACTTTGGCTTGTACCTGAGAGCCTGCATACGTATTCCATTTATCGGTAAGAGCTGTACCCCCTACTTCATCGGTCCAATTCCCTGGCTGCCAACCCGCGAAAAAGATTTGGTTATTGTCAGTGCAATGCCTGCGTGAGCTTCATTTGGCGATCGCTCCTCACTCGTTCCTTTCCCTGTAGCCCTCCATGTCCCAGCCGTCATCGACTATTTCCGTCAGTCAATTTGTCCCCCAACCACTGAAAGGAATGCTCTTCTCCCCATCTGGGATCGTGCTACTCCTGGCTCTGGTTGTCCTGGCAGCACTCAATTATTCCGGTCAGGGCAAGAAAGGCAAGCTGGCACGGGCGTGGTTTGGAGGAAGGCGCGAAAAGAGAGCAGCTAGGAAATTGGCTTGTCAGCAAATGGAGGCACGCGAACACAATAAAGTGGCGTTGTATATTGGCACTCCTAGGGGTAGCAGCGTCGAGGAGATTGACGGTAAAAAAATTGTCAACTTGCCCCAAGACCCTAAAACGCTCTATATTCCCCATGCAGAAGAGGGCATTTTAGCAGTTGGTCGTCCTGGCTCTGGCAAAACTTACTCCTCAATAGATCCTTTAGTGCGATCGGCTATTGACCAAGGGTTTCCAGTTTTTTACTACGATTTCAAAGGGCATGAAGACCCCGCACCCAGCTCTAAACTGGTTGGATACGCGCAAGAGCGCGGTTACAAGATTTCTATTTTCGCCCCTGGCTCTAAAGAAACTTGTGTCTGCAATCCGCTCGATTTTCTCTCAAGTCCAGGCGATGCAGAAATGGCATATCAGCTTGCCAGCGTCTTGAACCAGAATTTTAAACTCGATGATTCCTCGTCCAGCAACAGTAGTTTTTTCACTCAAACAGGCAATCAGTTAGTTCAAGCCATTCTCATGCTGGCGAAGGGTTCGCGCTATCCCGATATTGCTATGTGTCACAAGATCTTGGCACTGCCTAACCTGATTCAAAGATTAAGAGCAGCCAAACTCGACCCTTATCTCAAGGTAGCGTTCGATAACTTCCTTTCTTCCGCTGGCAGCCCAGAAACGGCGGCTTCTATCGCTACAACAGCCAGCTTGATGTTTACGCGATTCATGACCCCACAGGTGCTGGCAGCTTTTTGCGGTCAAACTACGCTTCCTCTTGACGTTGAAGGTCGGCACTTTATTGTGTTTAGGATGGACCCGCAAAAGCGGAGCGTAGTTGGTCCATTACTAGCGGCTACACTGCATTTGACGATCGATCGCAATATCTTCCGCCAACGCAAAACGCCCTTAATCGTCTCCCTCGACGAGCTTCCCAGTATCGATCTACCCATGCTCGCCGACTGGCTGAATCAAAACCGTTCTAGTGGAATGGTGTGCATCGTTGGATTTCAAGCTTTGGGATTTCTAGAAGAAACTTATGGCGAGAAAAAGGTGAACGGAATTTTGAGCGGTTGTACAACTCAAATGATCTTTCAATTGAACGACCAGCAAACTGCTGAATACTACAGCAAGCAGTTAGGTAATGAGGAAATTCAGTACAAACAAAAGTCGCGCAGTCACGGTAAAGGTGGAGCGAGTTATTCCTCTGCCCAGCAGCAACAAACTCGTCCATTAGTTGAAATTCAGGACGTTCAACAGTTTCCTAAAGGCAAGTGCATTCTACTCAATCCTGGCTACGGCGACCCCAAAAAAGAAATTAGAGTTCCCTTGGTACAACAGATTAAAATTCCCAAGAGTGACATCAATGATATGAAGAAAAGTGCTGCTATGTGGACTCAAATTAAAACGCAATTAATTAAGAAAAGTACGGCGAGGGAGCCTCCTGGAGAAGAGTTGGAACTGCGGGAGATGGTAGCCCGAAATCTGTTACCTGACCCAGAGGATGCACAAAAAGCGAAGGAATACAAAGCTCGTTATTAACTTGGAGAGCGATTATGACTTACGAATTTAGCGAATGCGACCTACAACGCATTACCAAACTACCTGCTTGGATTCAGGCATTGAAAGATAAGTATCCAGTCAGTGTTGTTAATACTGCTGATACTTGGCAACAGCAACCTTTACCAGAAAATTACATTCCTAAAGAAGTTGAGATTTTTTATGGTGATGATGTTGACGATTCAGATTTATTTATCCGAGATGGGAAACTTTATTCCTTCAGCCTAAGAGAGCCAGTAGATGCAAATGTTATTCAAGTGCTGATTGATGGGAACTGGGCTTATATCCAGGTTGAAGGTTGTATTATTCTTGACCGATTATGTGGAGTAATTTTGCCCGAAGTAGTAGTCAATCCTGAAGCTATCTTACACTCCGTTCTCAAGTCAAATATACAAAATAATTGAGAGATTAAAAACAATGATTAATCCATCTGATGGTAAAGAAATTCAAGAAAATTACCTGCAAATCCTGAACGATGTTATTAGCAAAATTGTAGATACAGCTAAAGCAGCAGGGAAGTTGAATTTAGCTTCAACCGAACAACCTGCTATTCAAGTATTTGTTGGAGCCAAAAAAGTTTACGAGCAAGTACTTGGGCAGCAATCTACAGGGAATGCAATTACTCCCGAACAGGTTGGGCAGGTAAAAAAGGCGCTGGAAGAGCCGCAGAATGTTAAAGGCTCCGTCAGAATCAAGATCGGCAGTGAAACTGTTTACCATGTCAAAAATGGTGAAGTGATTACCGACAATTTAGGATTAGCTAAAGCCCAAACTGCGACTCAGGAGGTCAAATCTACTCAAACTGTTGAAACTCCCAAGACTTTAGAAGCACAAATTGCTGCTTTACATGAAATTGTTGAGAAACAGGGACAACGCATTGAAGTTCTGGAGCAAAAACTTGAGCAGCTTAGCTCTTCACTAGCTTCCGTTCAAGTCAATAACCCCGTCCTGGGGCGATGGATGAATGCCATCAATAATTCGCTCTCCTCTTCAGCGCGGGAACTGAAGGAGAAGGTTGTCGATTTCGCTCGCAATCTTCAGGATAAAGCAGCATCGCAGGTTCAAAATCTTCAGAACAAGGTTGTAGAACAGGCTCAAAACCTTCAGGGGCAAGCAATTAATACTATAGATAATGCTGTCAAATCCGTTCAACGAGGTGTGGCGGATTTCAACGGCAACCTTGTCAAGGCAGCAGTAGAAAAAATGCTCGATCGCATTGGTCAAGTCCAACCTGACGGTTCTCGCATTTTCGAGGGGACTAAATATGCCTTTTACCAGCAAAACGGAGCGATCTCAGTAGTGGCGAAGGACGGTCGAGGCACGATTCTCAAGGATAGCGAGTTTACGGCTAATGCCTCAGCCCAAGATATGGCTAGCCTTGAAAGCTTGAGCGAAGATGTCAAGCAAGATTTTGGGCAACAGCAGGCTCAGTCCCAGTCGCGGGGACGTTCACGGTAAGTCGAAATCTCAGGGTTGCTTCCGCAACTGCTCTACTAATTCTTTTTCAAGTAGCAAAGATGCCAGATCGGTTACGCTCCCGATCGCCAAGTCCTGCAATCATCCGAGTCGTAGGCTGCTGGCTTGTGTAACTAAAGTTTGGCATCAATCGTGCGCGGCTTTTGGAGTTACCAAAAAGTTATCCAAAATTGGTCAATCTTCCTAGATCCTTAGTTTTGAGACGACAGATTTTTGGTTGGGGCGGTCAAACAGGTGGTGTTATTGACTTAAAGCCTAAATTATTGACAGGTGCGACCACCTGTTTGACCAAGATTGACCAATTTTGGAGAGGTTTAGTGCAGGGGATTTTCTATGGATGAAGAACGCCAGCGTCAGCTGGTTGATGCCTTTGCAAATAATTTCCTGTTAGGACGGGAATTCACAACCATTACAGCAGCCCGTCAGCAAGCAGAGGCGATCCTGGGCGAACCCGTGAAACCTGGCACGCCGCTTGCCAAAAGAGTTGACGAGTCGGTGGAAGCTGGACTGGTGCGAGCTGCCCGCACCATTGTCCAAGGGGCTGACGATCCGCTAAAGGTGTACGACTATTTAGTTGACCTGTACCAGCGTCAGCCGATTCTTGGCACGCGCAGTTCTACAAGCGTCCGGCAGCAGGCATACTCTACTCCGATTCCCATCGCCTACCTAGCAGCACGGCTAGCTGGAATTGATGCCCAGACAACAGTTTACGAGCCTACGGCAGGGCATGGCGCTCTTTTGCTGTTGAGCGATCGGGATAAAGTCATTGTCAACGAACTGAATCGGGAGCGGGTAGCCGACCTGCGATCGCAGGGGTATGCAGTCACCCAGTTCGATGCTACTTCCTACTGTCCCAACGCGGAAGTGGACGTGGTAATTGCAAATCCTCCCTTTGGCTCCGTCCGAGCAGAAGATGGTAGAACTAGGGTTTTCTCTGTGCCAAGAGCTGGAGTAGGTGAGGGCAGAGCATTTGTGTCAACTCAAATCGACCACGCGATCGCCTTAAACTCGCTCAAAGCTATGAAAGTCGCTGGGAAAGCCGTGTTGATTTTGGGCGGACAGCTAGGGGACGAGCGATCGCGCTCTAATGGCTACAACTCACAAACCAATCGACTCTTCTACTACACCCTCTACAACGAATACAACGTCACCCGCCACATTTCTATAGATGGAGATTTGTATCGACGGCAGGGCGCGGGTTTTCCCATCGATCTGATCGTCATAGAGGGGCGCGGCAAATCTGGATTGACTTTACCAGCAGCTGCCGTGCCGCGAATCTATCGCAGTTTTGACCAATTGAAGGAGTTATTAAATGACTCTCTACTTATTAAACGACAACAGCAAAGCGTGGATGCCTCCTTCGAGCGCGGGGATGGTGGGGACTTGGGGAGCGGTGCTAGTGCCGAGCCAACAGGAAACAATCCTCAACCGCAGTCAGTACCTGGAACTGCTGGCTCTGCGGGTGGAATGGTTGCTCCAGGAGTGGATGGACGCGGAAGAATTGACACCCAAGCAGGCTCTCAACCTACTCCGCCAGTACCTAGACGACAGACAGGTGGACTCGGCAGCGTTCCTGCCGTCCCAGCTGAACGATTCAGTGCCTCTGGATTGGGCGAAGGCACTGACCGTAGAGAACCAGGAATTGTGGGAGAAGTTTTGCCTGCAAGCGGAAAGCAACTTTCCGATCCAACCCGATCGGGGCGCTCCGTCAGAGCGGGAACTAGCTCTGGGGCTGATCGAGGAAACGTCTCTGGAGGAATGGTTGCAACTAGCGATTATCCCATCTCAAGAGAGCTAGACGCAGAAGTAGCTTTGCGCTCAAACCAATCGTACACGCAACAAATACAACAGGAAGAAAGTCTTGTGGCACGAGAAGATATACAGCAAGCAGAACTTGTTGAAGCAGCCACTACTACAGCCTTACAAGTTCCTTACGCTCCTAAAAGCACGGCTACGCAGGTAGGCACGCTGGTTCCTACCAATATGCAAACAGCGATCGCCTTAGCTTTATCCAAGATTCAGTCACAAGTCGGCAACCTGGATGCCTACGTCGCCACCAAGCTAGAATACGGCACTCCAGAAAATCTGCACCGTTACTTTAGCGCCGAACAAGTGGATGCGATCGCTTTGGGGATTCACAACCTGGACAAAGGAGCGGGTTTCATTATTGGCGACCAAACGGGTGTAGGTAAAGGTCGTGTCGTCGCCGCGATGATTCGCTATGCCAAGCTGAGCGATCGCATCCCCATATTTGTCACCAAAAACACGCAACTCTACGGGGACATGATGCGCGATCTTGCCGATATAGACATGGCAGGATTTCAGCCGTTTGCTACCAACAGCAGCTTAAATGTCCCTTTAGCCAATGGGCAAAGGTTGAGGCAGATGCCGACGACTCACTCATCAGAGATGTCTTCACTCATGGGAGCGGGTAATTTGGGTCAATACGATGCGATTTTTACCACCTACGACCAGATGAGAACGGTCAAGGGGCAACTAAAGGAGCGGCACAGGTTTTTAGAGCAATTTGCCCCCCGATCGATCGTCATTATGGACGAAAGCCACGAAGCAGGTGGCAGTTCTAATCCCGAACAGCAAAGCGGTCGCGCTCTCTTCGCTAGACGACTGCTGGCACTTTCTCAAGGAGCGATTTATTCCAGTGCCACGTTTGCTAAAAACCCGCAAGTGATGACGCTGTACTTTAAAACAGATATGCCTTTGGCTGTGAATGGAAATGTGGACAGCCTGGTAACTCTTGTGAATAAAGGCGGCATTCCCCTGCAACAAGGATTATCTGCAACCCTGGCTGAAGCAGGGCAATACATTCGTAGAGAGCGATCTTATGAAGGAGTAGATTTTCGAGCAGAAGTTAGGTCAATAGATCGAGACACGGCAGAAAATATCTCTGCTGTCATGGCAGCGATTCTGGATTTCGACCAAATAAAAAAGGCTGGACTCAAAGCTTTAGATAAACAGATGAAAGCCGAGGCTAAGCAGCAAGTTGCAGACAACTCGACGGGATCTGCTGGGGCGGAGAGTACCAACTTCACGAGCATCATGCACAATTTGCTCGACCAAATGCTGCTGGCAGGGAAAGCTGAGGCAACAGTGCAAGAGTGCATAGAGACGATTAATCGCGAGGAAAAACCCGTCGTTGCTGTTGCTAACACGATGGCTTCTGCGATCGAACGGTATGCCGAAGAGAATAATTTGGCTCCACGGCAGCCGATTAATCTTAATTTTGGCGACTTGCTAAAGCACTACCTGAAGCGATCGCGGGATGTCATTCTCAATGACGTTAATGG
>ERZ1066118.947-NODE-947-length-21482-cov-61.826901_pt1 | contig 21482 bp, 22 predicted proteins | sample MGYA00382765_ERZ1066118 | MGnify/ENA primary metagenome ERZ1066118 (study PRJEB33369, sample SAMEA5778348) | biofilm metagenome | biome: Industrial cooling water; feature: Water cooling tower basin; material: Biofilm | place: United Arab Emirates | collected...
ACTTTAGCATATCAGCAACTATGATTTTTCACAAATGATTTAGGATTGCTATATAAAACTCTAGCTAAGATATCTTGACCTAGGTCATTTGTACCAAAAGGATGTGACCAGCTAGGGGGAAGAGTCGCTTCAAGAAAGTCAATTTTATTGATGGGAGTAGTGTAAATTAACGGGCCAACTATAACACTTGATACAATGATTAATAATATAATTGTACCCACCATAGCTCCTCGGTTGCGATGAAATTGGCGCATAAATAATTATTTTGTTGAGGATACGCGCGGGTCTAGTAAACCGTAAAGAACATCAGCAATCAAATTAAAGATTACAATCAAAATACCATATATAAAGGTAATTGACATGACAACTGGTGTATCACTAGAATTAATAGAATCAATTAACAAAGCACCAATACCCGGAACACGGAACACTTTCTCTATGACTAAAGCTCCAGTAAAAATACTAGGAATATCTAAAGCAACTAAAGTGACTACAGGAATTAAGGCATTCCGCAAAACGTGACGTATAATCACAATATAATGAGGTAATCCTTTAGCATAAGCAGTTCGCACGTAATCTTTATGAATATTTTCTAAAATCTCTGAACGGACAAAACGCATTAATACTGCTGTTTGCCAAATTCCTAACACAAATATAGGCATAATCGACTGTTTAATAAGTTCAAAAAAACTATTTAAATCTGTTACTTGTAAATCGCTATTATAAATAAAAGGTAGCCATTTTAATTGAACACTGAAAATGATAATCAACAACAAACTAGTAAAAAAAGTGGGGAGAGAAAAGCCGAAAAACACCAAAGTAGTCAAAACCATGTCAAAGGTAGAATTGCGTTTGAGCGCAGAAATTACTCCTAAAGGAACAGCTAATAATGTACCCAAAAAGTAAGCTGAACCAACTATCCATAAAGTCACGGGGAGACGTTGAAAAATCAGACTACTAACCGAAGTGCGACTAGTAAAAGAATACCCCATATCCCCACTTATAAAAGCAGTAACCCACTTGATATAGCGGATATGAGTTGGTTGGTCTAGACCTAAAGACCTTCTAATGTTTTCCCGCACTTCTGCTGTAATTCCAGAATTAAGTGCAAATTCTCCCATTGGGTCACCAGGCGCCAATGCTAAAATAGCAAAGATTACAATACTGATAGCTATTAGTGTCGGAATTGAAATCAGTATACGTTGAATTAAATATTTGACCATGACTAACAACTTGGCGCCGCTATATTTATTTTACATTAGCCAACTGCAACAAGCATAAATTTTATACTGTCTTATTAAGTGGTCGTTCATCTGTTGTCAAAAAGGACACATTCCCGTAGCTTATATCTTGCACCATTCAAGAGCAAGCTCAAAGAAACCGGGCTTCTTGAGAAAAATTTGGTTAGAAACCTTGAAAAGTAAATTAATACTATAATGCAGGTCCTTAAGGTTTTGATTGAAATGATATATTCCTAATCATCTGGAGTTATTTTACGAATTATTAGGCTCAAGACGACGAGCAGCTTGCTCAAAGTCATCAGCAGCTTGATTTGTAGCTGTTACTTCAAAAAACGCCTCTGCGATGATCGGTGAAAACGTGAATGTATTTAAGCCTTGAGTTGCGAGCAATACAATATCATCTACACTGCGAATGCTAGCAACCAAAATTCGAGTGGCGCCACCAACACCGACATTTGCTAATTGCATTGCTGCCAAATCTTCAAGTCCATTACGTCCCAAATCGTTAATTCTACCTAAATAAGGTGCAACATAATCGGCGCCACTTGCAGCTGCTATTAAAACTTGGTGAATAGCGTAAACCCCAGTTAGGGTAACTCGAATCCCTTCTGCAATTAACTTACTTGCAGCCTCGGTTCCAACTTTGGTAATTGGCGCCTTAACTACAACACGTTTATCTATTTCTGCTAATAGCTTACCCGTTTTTACTAATGAATCAACTGTAGTCCCCCAGGTCTGAAGTTGAACTTCTTTAGCCTTTAAAGCAAACGCTTGGTTAGCTAAAACCTTTAACCGCTCAACACTACAGGTAACTTGAGAGCGTTCTAACAAAAGTGGATTTGTCGTTACTCCGTAAAATAGCCCTGTTGGCAACCAATGTTCCCACTGTTGTGTATCGGCAGTGTCGAGAAATAAACGGATTCCTTTATGCATAAACCTGTAACCTAACTTTTCATGTTATCGGGTTTTAACGGCGCCTTGCTTGAGTTTTTCAGTTATCATCATTCGCACGCCGCCTTTTGGAGCAAGGGTAAAACCACGACGTTGCATTATAACAGGTTTATCTTCTGCTAAAACAAGCTGATACTTTGATAAAATTGTTGCTAGAACTAATTTCATTTCCATTTGAGCTAAAGCATATCCCAAACATCGCCGACTTCCACCACCAAAAGGCAAATATTCCGCAGGTGAGTACTGGTGCCCTATAAAACGTTCTGGTTTAAACTGTTCAGCATCAGGATACAAATCTTCCCGATAATGCACAAGATAACTACTCATTAAAAAGGTAGTTTCCGCATCAAACTCGTAACCGGCAATCTTCATAGATGATTTGGTAATGCGTGGGAATAATACTGGAATAACTGGATACATTCGTAGCGTTTCTTGACAAACTGCTGTGAAATAAGGAAGTTGATTAATTTCGGTAAAATTGTTATTATTCCCTAAGCTGTCGAGTTCATGCTGCAATTTTTCTAGAACATCAGGATGTCGATAAATTTGATAGAAAGCCCACGATAATGTTGTTGCAGTAGTTTCGTGCCCAGCAAACAAAATTGTGAGCAACTCATCTTTTAACTCCTCGTCGCTCATTGCTTGTCCATTCTCATCCCTCGCTGCCATCATCAAACTTAAAACATCACTGCCGTAATCATTTTGTTTTGTTCTTTTCTCTGTAATTTCTGCTTGGAGCAAATTATGAACCTGGCGTTGTCTTTGTTTCATTTGCCCCCAAGGAGTCCACATTCCCCAATCTTTTTGTAAGAAGCGCAAAAATAACATGCTAGAGCGTAGAGGAGAATCAGTCATATCAAGCCAAGCTGTAAGTAGAGGTTTAAGTTGTTCATAGCGTTCCCCTTTACTTAAACCAAAGACGATTTGTAAAATCACTTCTAAGCTAACTTTCTGCATGGCAGAGCGAGTTATAAATGTTTGACCTACTTCCCATTGGCTTGCAATCTGCTCTGTAATTAAGCAAATTTGTTTTGCATAAGCTTGTAGTCTTTCTCCATGAAAAGGAGGCATTAATAATTTTCGTTCTCGTCGATGGCGCCCACCATCTATTAAAATTAAAGAATTTTTGCCGAGTAGAGGCTCTGCAAGGTCATTCCCGCGACCAACATCAAATTTAGAATCTTGGTTGAAAATTTCTTGAATAGCTTGCGGATTACCTACGATTACGCTAGGAGCAAGCCCACTAAGATGCATGGAAAAAATATCTCCATACTTTTGGCTATATTTGCGCTGAAATTCAATTGGGTCGGCGATCCAATTTATAAGTTGCCACCAAGGAGGACTAGTAATACGATTCGGTAGTTGACTCAACATAAATCTTTACTCTTTGAGTACACACAAATATTTTAACAATGTAGAGACGTTACATGTAACGTCTCTACACTTATGCAACGAACCTATTTTGAAATTCCCATTAGCAATGCTAGTGGCGCCACAAGTAAAAGCCACATAATGTTCTGTAAACCAAATTGCGACGCTAGTAACCCAAGAATTAGTGGCATAAAACCACCAACTAAACCAAACAAATTATCTAGCGTCATTACTGTACCACTTTGTCCTGGCATGGCTGTATATAATTGCCCTTTAAGAATAGAGTACCAACCAGCGTTGAAAAAACCCAGCAAGCCAAGAATTATAAATTTGACATTTATATTTGGTACAACCAAAAAAGCTGAGTAAAGACACAAGACAATTATGGCGCTAAATCTTAAATAATCTAATCCTCGCACTCGTTCTAGTAAAGGAATGATTAAAAAATCTCCTAATAATCCTACTCCTAACCATACAGTTACAGCAAAACTTGCCTGTGTGTTGTTTGCACCAACCACATCGACAAAGTACAATGCTAAAAAGCCACGTAAAACATCAAGCATTAAGTCAGAAAATTGTAGTAAAGTTAACCAGCGTATTACTTCACACTGTTTTAAGGCTTCAAAAGCGTTGCTTATCCCTGAATTAAAACTATGTGTTGGTTCATTAACTTGCTTTGATGCAGGCAAATTTCTAATTGGATTCCACAGCAACACCAATGTTAACAGTGTTAATACTGCCAATACTAAAAATGCAATTCGCCAACTTTGATGTAATGCCACAGTACAACCTAAAATCAACGGGCCAATTACATTTCCAACAGAACCTGCTAGTGTCCAACGTGCCATATTTTGCTCGTGTCGTGTAGGTTCAATGTCCATCAAAGTCGCTTGGGCAAGACTCACAAAGGCGCCTGAAGCTGGATAAAATAGTACAAATGCTGCGAGTAACAGTGAAAAGTTCTGGCTAAAGGAAACTAGCAGCAAAGAAATAGCAAAAGCTACACCTCCACCCAAGATAAGCTGGCGCCTCTTACCAATATCCCCCAGTATTCCCAAAATTGGTTCTATTAAGCTACTGATGGTATTAGGTATTGTAAGTAACATCCCGACTTGTACATAAGAAAGATGCAAGTCATTACGAATCAAGGGCCATGCGGCGCCACGTACTCCATCAACAAGTTCATCTAATAACTCAATAACTAAGAAGGTGAAGGTTAGTAAAATTAGATTCTTAGTAACTTTGTTTTTACCATTAAATGGCATATTGTAATTCTCCCATCCTCAAAATTTGATACCAACGCAAAATTTTTACAACGTTGGTTCAAAGGAGGGGGAATCCATGAGCAAAATCTTAGCCTTAAAAGTAAGACGAATTGCTTGCTGAATAATTTTCTAGCAGCTTACCAGGGTGGAAACATCATAAAAGCATTTATCTTGTGTGTTAATACTGTAGCATAGTTCACTACAAAATTGTATTTTCGCCGTAGGATAGGCTTCTAGCCTCTCCTTCATATAAAATCACGGTGCCACCAATAAACTCTTAACTCACCGGAATGCACCAGGGTTAGAAACCGGGCTTCTTGACCAAATTTTCGCTATAAACCCCTAATTTATCGTACAGAAGCCCGGTTTCTTTTGGCTTGTTGAGAATTTGGTAACGGTCTCCGAATCATTCAAAGAGTATGGGAAATCTCGTTGGTATCGTGTTCAGTTCCCTAATAATGCTGCTGGTTGGGTACGAGAGAATTTGTTATCAGTATGAGCAAAAGGATGCATTATTACTTGCCCAGAAAATTAAGTTTAGGAACCCAGTTTAGCTTGTGTGTTGTTATAGTGATGACAGGAGCAGGTTCAAGTAAACTCCATGAAGCCAATTCGTTTTACCAAACACGCTTTATCGCAATGCATCGAGCGTGGTACAAATGAGCTAGAAGTTACTGAAGCAATTCTTAATGGCAATCGAAAGCCAGCTAAGAAAGGTAGATTTGAATATCGTTACGACTTTCAATTCAATGGAGAATGGCAAGGGCGCTCTTATGCTATTAAACGAGTTTCGCCGATTATAGCCGATAGCGAGACGGAAATTGTAGTGATTACTGTATATACATTTTATTTTTAAGGAAAGTGACGCTATGAAAATTAGTTATGATCAAGAAACTGACTCACTTTATATTCGCCTGGTTGATGGATATCATGAATGTCGTACTTTGCGCTTAAACGATGAAATAGCCCTGAATATTGGTGCAGATGAAGTTTTAGTTGGTGTAGAAATTCTTGATGCAAAGGAGGTTCTTGGATCAGGGCAGTTGCCACAAGTTGTTCTAGAGAATATCCCATTTAAGATTGTATCAACGGCAGCTTGAAGTCCATAAAAAGTTTAGTTCTAAAACATTTAAAATTATCGTTTTTGAATTGGGCACCGATAATTTTCATTTGTCTTGGAAATTTTAATTTCTATTGTGTTCAAAACCTATGCCCTCAAAACTATAAACAGACATAATTTTAAGAAGCGTGAGTCATTAAATATTGACCGTTACCATTATATTGACCATCACAACTAGCGAAATTGCGTGCAAACCAGATTAAATAGAATCTCCATATCCGGCGAAACTTGACATATTCCATACCGTAATTTAAATCTTTTACTATTGCCTGACTCTTGTCAAAATTAATAAGCCAGGTAGCAAATGTTTTAGAGTAATTAAAGCCGTTTATATACCATTTTTGGATTGTTTTCAAGTCTTTGTCATGGCTGGGAATTGCATCGTAGTTCCAGTAACGACCTTGGGGAAAAATGTACTTGTGTGTATAAACGCTGGATATATTGTTTGGAGTACGGACTGTAATTATGTGAATAAAAACTTTTCCATTATCTTTGAGTAAAGAAGCTAGTTTTTGAAAAGATTTTGTTAAATTTCCAACATGCTCAAACAGCCCAATCGAGAGGATTTTATCAAACTTTGTCTCAAATTTAGCATCATTTAAATTTCCTTCATATAAAGTAAATCGACCTGAACTGAGGTAGCTTTCAGAGTCTTGCATCTTATGTCTTATATATTCACATTGCTCGTGACTCAAATTTAAACCGGTGAACCTGACATTTGGAAACTTAGAAAGAATATAATTGGGAACGCATCCCCAACCACATCCAAAATCTATGATTTCGTCTCCGTCCTTGATGTCTAACTTTTCAATTACATCGTCAATCATTTGAATCTGAGATTGCTCAAGGTTTAATGCTCCTTTTTCCCACAATCCCATACTATACTTAGGATAAATAAGTTCACTTTCGCCTAACATTGCATTCAGCATCGTTTGAGGCAAATCATATTGAACCTTCATTAGCTCCTGTGATTCTTCGGCGATATGCTCAGTTTCTTTTAGTACCCATTCATAAGGTGCAAGCAAGGAAGGAAAATATTTAAAGAATATAGGCATCCAGGTATCAAAAAGTCCTTGCAAAACCGAATCAGGAACCTCTAATCCATTTATATAAGCTTCTGCTACTGCCATTTGTATTGTATTCACGACCTGTACCGCTCCACGAGTAGTTTTGTAAGCTAAGGTCGTTTTGGTATTTACATCTCCCACAAGAGGGATATATTTTTCAAAATCTTGTAATGCGGTGTTAGTACTCATAATTAGGCTCCTTTCTCATTTACAACTGCTACACATTTACAACCAGCAGAAAGCAAAGCAACAAGAGTGCAGTATAATCACAACAGAAAATATTATCTCAAACTGAATATCATCAATAATTCTGACAATTCAGTCAGTTACAAACACAAAAATCTGACGCGCAGTTATATCGCGTAAAAGCAAATTTATTCTTTGACACAGCAGCTTTGACTCAACTGTACATTAATTGTTAAAACATGAACTGGGTCTTAATAAAACTAAATAACAATGCAGGCGCCACAACTGTTAATGCTCTAATGCTCAAGATAGTGTTTACAATTTTTATTAATTTACGACTCACGACTTAACTAAAGTTAAGTGTATTTATCGAGATATCCGTCCAAAATAGATGAGACATTGTATCCTGATGAAAATAAAATGGCAATTCTAACAGGTAATGCAAATACTAATATCCTGATCGGGACTCCAGATGATGACAATATTTCAGGTTTTGGAGGTAATGACTTTCTCTTCGCTGCTTCAGGTAACGACAGTGTTTTTGGTGATAATGGTAATGACTTGATTTCTGGTGGGGCTGGTGACGACTTCCTTGATGGTGGTAGCGGTGTAGACAGGCTTATTGGTGGTACTGGTAATGATATCTTCTTTTTCTCTGATGACCCTTTTGTAGGAAGTACAGCAAATCCACCAGATGTGCTTACTGATTTTCAAATTGGGCAAGACCGACTGTTCTTCAGTAGCGATAAGCTGGGCATTAACAATCTTAGTTTCCAAACAGGCATTAGCGGTCAACTTTCCGGTGACAGCAATCTAATAGTACTACAGGACGGTTTTGCGAATGCAGGCGCCGCTGCACAAGCTATTGCAGATAACAACGCAATTACAGCTGATGCTGGTTTGTTTGTTTACTTTAATACCACATTAGGCTTTTCGAGAGTTGTGTTCTCTACAGACCTTAGTGACAGAGGTCAATTCAGTGTCCTCGGCAATCTCATAAATCAAACGGATGTTGCCAACCAAACGCAATTTACTGCGAATGAATTCGTGCTGGTCTAAGATTTTCGCTCTATCAAATTCCCGACAACCGCATTCCGAAGTCGGGAATCTTGGTACTGAGTTAACCAGAAGCTTCAAGTGTTGGAGAGAAATTGCGACAGGTGGGACGGAAAAAGGCGCCTGTGTACGAACTGTCCTCTCTCAAGGTACTCAAGTTCTTCGGGGGTTGACAACTGTTGCTGAAATACCTAGGTATTCCTATAATTAGTAAGTAAATTACGAGATTATAGCCAGAGACATGGAAAGATACGTATCGATAGGAGAAGCAGCTCAGATAAAAGGTGTAAGCGTTGATACGTTAAGACTTTGGGAAGAGAAAGAGATATTAATACCTGTAAGAACAGAAGGTGGACATCGTAGGTACAAACTTTCTGACCTTTTGGGTGCAAATAATAATACAGATAAAAAGACAGTAGCTTATGCAAGAGTATCTAGTCACGACCAAAAAGCTGATTTGGAGAGGCAAGCATTGGTTCTCAGTGCATACTGTGAGCATCTTTCTTATAACTATATCCTCATTCAAGATTTAGGCAGCGGACTTAATTACAAGAAAAAGGGATTAAGAAAGTTAATCGACTTAATCCTTACAGAAGAAGTTGATAGGTTGGTTGTTACTAACAAAGATAGGTTGTTAAGATTTGGTTCAGAATTGGTTTTCGGACTTTGCGAGCATTTCGGGGTGGAAGTCATTATCCTTAATAAAAAAGAAGATGAAACATTTGAGGAAGACTTAGCTAAAGATGTTTTGGAAATCATAACAGTTTTCTCCGCACGTCTCTACGGTAGTCGTTCCCGAAAAAATCAAGAAATCTTGAAAAATCTTGTAAAAGCTCTTGACACAAAGAATAATCTAGATTAATATCGATAGTTATAGGATTGTAACTAGGGTCGGTTAAATGTCTACCATTACTTACGTCAAAGGATTGCCAACACCCTTATTTGAGATGAACAATCTCGGTTTCACTAAGTTTGAAATGTTCCTTACGGATTTTTCATTACTTTTCAGGCAAGCAACTATTAAAGCTATTGATATTATTTTGCCATCGAAAAACTTTGAGAAAGTAAAAAGCAAGGTAAATACGGAACTACAAAAAGAGTTTAATCTAAGTAAGAGACAAGTTAATGGAGTAATAGCACTTGCGTCAGCTAAAGTTGACTCAGCGAGAGAATCCAGAAAAAATCATATCAAGCAATTAGAAGGAAAATTAAAATCAGCATTAATATGGATTAAAAATGCTGAAAAAAGACTTAGTGACAGCCAAAAGTTTTATGCTAATAAAAACTGGCAAAAGTCTAAGACTGGATGCAAAGTTCCTTTATGCTGCGATTTAAGCACAGGTCGTTCTAATTGGCACGCAATACGGTTCCAGATTCATCACAAAAAACGTTATGTCTACCAACTTGAGAAGAAAATAGCGTTTATGAAGGTGGTGCCAATAAGAGTAAAAATGTCAAGTAGCGAGATTTATATTGTTGGTTCAAAGGATGAAAGTTTTGGTAATCAAGTCTGTCAATACGATGGTTTAAAACTATCATTCCGTGTCCCATATTGTTTAGAAACTAAGTATGGTAAGTACATTGAAACTCTTCTAGGCAACTTTGACCGAAACATAAACAGGTTGCCGTTAGTAGGAGCTAAAACCTGGCACTTTTTTAGAAAGAATGGTCGTTGGGTTGTAGCTGTCCAATTTACTCCAGCACCCGTAGTTCATGTCAGCAAACCAATTGAGTATGGCGCCATTGGTATAGACATTAATCCCAACTCTATCGGCTGGGCTTACGTTGATTATCAAGGCAATCTGAGAGATTGTGGTACTATAGAACTTATTTCAGGATTAGGCAGAAATTTTAATTCCCAACAATTAGTTAATGCCTGTTTGTCACTTTTCGTACTCGCTACCAAATACGCCTGTCCGGTTGTTTGTGAGGAATTAGATTTTAGCAAGAAAAAGGAATCGTTACGGGAAAAGGGTAGAAAATACGCTCGAATGCTGTCAAGTTTTGCGTACAGTAAATTGTATCAATTACTTGAATCAATACTTTCTAACCGAGGAATTAGCTTATATAAAAAAAATGCTGCCTATACTTCGATTATTGGGTTAGTAAAATATTCCCGAATGTATGGTCTGAGTAGCGATATTGCAGCAGCGTTGGTCATAGCTAGAAGGGGAATGAACCTGTCTGAGAGATTACCCGCATCTGTGTCCGCTTATCTTGGAGTGAATCCAAGAAAACACGTATGGAGCGGTTGGTCGAAACTGAATAAAATCACTTTGAACGCTGCCATAATCAAGTCACGGCACGATTATTTCAGCGTACCTAACTGGGGAATGGTGGTTAAGGATGTTGTCGAGCAAGTAGCCGTAAAACGTGAAAGTCGGGCAGCGTCCAAGTCTACTAATAAGTAGCGTTTCCATTCTTATTCAAAGTAAGTTATACCGTAGACTTGGATAGAGGAAACCAGATTTTCCGAGATTTTTATAAGCGGTTGATTGGCGCCCTAGTATTTCGTTGCGATGAGGATGGCGCCCGAACCGTGCAATCACGTCACGATGTCCACGCGCTTGCGTTGCGGAAAACTCTAGCAAAGCGCGATACTCAATAGGCGCCTCATAAACAAGTTCATCTGCAAGCTTAATTGCCAACTCTAAGTTTTTGATCTCCTCAGAGTGTCCTAGTGGTAGTAAAAAGAAGGTCTTCTCCCAAGGTGTCTCAAGAGCAGCATAGTGACCAACTTCGATTCCTTCAAGAGTCAGCGCGCAAGCTTTTTCGTCCTGTGCGAATGCTTGAGCAGTTCCCCTATAAATAGTTCGTGAGAACTGGTCGAGGATAATAATAAGCGCAAGTCGTGACCGTGGTTGACTTGACCAGGCGCCGAGTTCACCTTGCGTAGCTTGTTCCAGTAGCAGTGAAAAATGCTCGGTTATATAGGCATTTCCACCCCCACGAAACCACCATTCCCACTGACGAACCATCGCCCCAGTATCATCGCTTACTTGGTTGGGAAACCAGAACTTTATAACATCTTCATATTGTTCAGTTTTCAAGGTGAACCTCCTCCTACATTTACTGACTTACATGTTTGCTTTTAATGCTTTATGCAACACCATAAAAATGAATTAAAATAATCAGATTACCACTCAACATTTAAATCTTGGCGCCTGTACTTACATGAATCGACTTGTTTACAGGTGGCTTTTCAGTTTGTCTTTTAAGTATAAAACTTGCTTTTTTGGTATATATTGCTGCTGTATGTAAAAAGTTATGTCGGAGCTTTTTTATTGTTGGTGCCTATCGGAAAATATGGTGTTGGCATCAAGTATAATTAATATTTATCAATATGATGTTTCATAAAAGCTCAAGTTATAATTTGTAGTTGGTCTGGTTCAAGCGAAGCGTCACCTGTGACTTGAGCGCAGAAAGACCACCAGAAGCAGTTGTAATACTGCTCGGTTAAGAAAATTCGATAGAACCATAAACCTTGTAGAGACGCGATTAATCGCGTCTCTACGTGCCCGGAATCAACGCAAAAAATCCTTAACCGAGCAGTATTGGAAGCAGTTGTAATTGCCGCTTCGGTATAGACTGATGAATTTTTTGGATTAAGAAATATCCTTAACCGTTTAATCTATTGACTATAATTGCTGCAAATGATCTTAGCCACAGCTGCTGTTGACGCAGGAAATTTCAGGAAGCAAATTAAAAACTTGTAGTATATGATACTAAGTTTTTACGTAATATTTAGTTGATTCGATTCACAAAATTATGCTTTGAGATGTCAAAAAATGAACCACGATAAAGTAACATTACATCCAAAAGCGAAATAGTCTGGATACCACCATTGGCAAAGTCTACAACAAGAAAAACAGCTACCCCAGAATCAGAAAAAACTACGGAGGCGCCCGTAACAGTCTCGATGGATGTGGCCACCGCAGGATCAGGGGAAATAACCGAACCGTCCATAAATATCTCGATGGATACAACTGATGACCAATCTCCGCCAAAAGCTACCATATTGTTCGACGAAGCTCATAATGAGTTATTGCGGTGTCAAAAAAACTCTGATGACGAAGAAGTTGACACCTGGTCTACTTTATCATCTGCACTTCGAGCAGAGATAAATTGTGGAGCAGATGTTTATACAGGAAAACAAAATGGAACTAATAAAGGACTTCTGACTAGGGATATTCTCAGTCCTTACCAAGTATTAGCCCTCATTGCTCCCACTGAAGCTTTGAGTAAAGAAGAAGTAAGCGTAATTACTAATTTTGTTAAACAAGGTGGTTCGCTTCTTATTGCACAAAATTATGAATCTTTGCACGAAGATAAAACTAAGCGTAGTATAAATTTATTATTAGAAGAATTTGGACTCCATACTAAACCCTTGCTTAACAGCTCGCCAGAAGGTATTTTCGCACCACAATTTAAACCACACTATCTTAGTTCCGAAATTAATGAATTAGTTATTAGAGACCCAGCTTACTTAGAAATTATTAATAGTGAACCGCAATTAGTTGCAAACTTGCCTTGCACTGAAGAGGCTTTTTTAGTTACGGTAGAAGCTGGGGAGGGTCGTGTAGTCGCTATTGGTGATTTTGTAATATTTGGTGATGAATTAATTAATGAAGCTGATAACAAAATGCTTGTTTTAAATATTTTCCAATGGCTACTATATAAAAATCCTTTAGATTGCTTTGATACTCAATTCGATACTCAAGTCAAGTATGGAAATAGCAGTACATTTTCAATATATTTAAAAAATCCCCACCGTAATCGTTTGCAGCATATTAACTGCTTGCTAGAATCGGATGCAGGCGCTTTAATTGACCAACCAGAACAGCGCATTCGTTCGCTACCCGGTAACGGAAAAGTTCTTCTCAAATGGAACTTTGAGGCACAAAAACTAGGCTATCAAAGCCTTAGACTAACTATAGATTTCCCACAAACAACATACTATAGCCCTCTATTTTTTGACTTTGCAGCGTATTTCCAATGCATTCCAGACGTTGAAATTGATCTAATAAACCTTACCTCTCAACAAAAAGCACCTGAAATAGTCGAAACAGGTATTCCAGTTGAGATGGAAGCAATTATGCGATGGAAACATGAAGCTAAACAAATACCACTACAATTTCAACTTGAAGCTCCCTTGGAACACATATCAATTGAACCGATAGAGCAAGCGGAAGTTAATCGCTGGCGAATTACTGCTCTTGATGAAGGAGATTGGAAATTAAACCTTAAAGTTTTGGGACTTAACCAATCGATTACCCGTTTGATTCGAGCTTACCCTTCAATTCAAAAACAAATTATTGATATTGAACGCGATATAATTAATCCATTGGTCTTAGATGTAAATTATCAAGTTTCGTTGTTACGTAAAGAATTAGTATCACCAGATATTGTGAAAATTCCATTTCGTTTATTCACACCTGAAGAACAAGTTCGTTTGGTTGAAACGCCTCAAGTAGGTGATGTTTTGTTAGAAGCTATCAAAGCAGTCAGAAAAGAAGAAAAACTAAATAAATTATTAGTTCAATTTATTTTAGAAAACATTTCTCCAATTTACTCAGTAAATCATGGTTGCTGCACACCCTACGACCCAAAGTTTGCTGAACGTTTAGTTGATATTGTTGAACAAAATCCAGACTATGAAGAACATATTGCTTATAACTTCATGAGTATTAATAATGATAATCGTTTTAGCAAAACTTGGTTGCAACAAAATATTACAGCACTGATATTACATGAAAAATATGGTCATGGTTTTTTTTATAATGGAACCAAACTCGGTAAGCAGCTAGAAATTATTTACCGTCATGGTTTAGGCCCTAGTAATGATAGTGAACAAATGCGGGCGCCTTATCCGCGATTTCTATACACGGAATACAAAGAAGCCATCGAATTAATTTATGACAGCGCACTTATAGTCAATGAAGGCTTTGCTACTTGGCTTGAACTGGCATTATTACCCCAAATTTCTGAACTCATTGGACAAGCTGCATACCGACGTAAAGATTTCCTATTTAACCGCGATAGTAGTATGATTAAATTAGTGGAAGAGAGCAAATATTTTCAGAATTTTGAACCACAGCGAGTTTCCAAGTATCGTGAAGGATGCGAATATTTGGAACTTATCCAAGGTTACTTTGGAAAGAATTTTGGTCCCAAATGTGCTGTTCAAGCAATGATTAAAGCTACTGATATCGACTTCGGCATTACAGAGCTAAATGGGCAAGTCAAATTCGCTTTGGACAGTGAGCAAATAGAAGACGCATTACTTGAAGACGAAAATCATGATGCTCGTGCAGATGAGCGGTTACGAGCAATTCATAACGTTTTACGGGAAAATCAAGAAGAAATTTGGCACGAGCAAGAAAAATTACAATGTTATCGTAGTTGTTTACACTGTGAATGCCCAATCAATGCTATAATAAGCGCCAAGCTGAACTGGTAAAAAATTATGCAAAAAGATAACCAGAACAATTGGGAATACGAGCGACGTTCAAAACCATCACCTTCCAAGAAGCGCAGAGAAGGTGAAAGTAATCCTGGTACAAATGCTCCAGGTAGAGACGACAAAGATCCAACAAAGAAGCCTAAAAGAAAAAAAAGTGGCTTTTAATCTATAGTAAAAATTTACTATAAAGTGATATAGCTATCAATTAATTTACTGAAATTTCTACGGTAAAAATATAAAAATTTTTAGAATTAACATGTGATATTAATCACAGTCATTTTCAGATACTCAGGGTAATCTATTCCATTTAGGTATTGTACTTATATCTTGAGGAGAGAGGACTTGAGTAAACAGAATTACGAGATACTACTTCAAACTATTTGCAAAACAGGAAGAATACAATTAGAAATTACAAAATCTAGTGAATTTTCTTGGCAAGTTGCGCTAGCCGAATCTGAACAAATTGAGGGAAGCACAGTGTTAACTGCTTCTACAATAAACACCTCAAGTTTTTCACAAGAAATAGATGATACAAAATCAGGAAATGATTGTGGAAGAAATAGACATCAGAATAATGTCGTAAAAATAAATTCAAATACTGAATTTTCGGAAATAGAAAAATATTTGGAGGATGTTAATAAATTACATAGAATCTTAAAAGACTTTCATGGAACTAAGGATAAGTTGATAGTTCTCTGTGGTGGTTTAGGAAAAGAATTAAACCATAGTTACGATCAGTTAGATGGGGACGGTTTTACGGGTAAAGTATTTGAATTAGCACAGCAAATGCGTATTAGAGGACTTATAAAGGCTTATATTAGATATCTTCTAGAAAATGATATTAGAGTGTTAGAGAGAATCAAAACACTTGTTGAATCTTGCTCAAAGATGGAAAAACTTACAGCTAGTCCTAGTAGTAAACAAAAAAGATAAAGATATGGAAAATAAGTATTTAGATTTTGTTTCAGAAATACTTAGTAAAGATGATGCATTACCACTATTACGCCAATGGTTGGAAAGGCATTTTAGCTCTCCTGACAAATTGAAAATTTTGTCTAGCGATTTAAGAATTTCCTATGCTAGTTTGGTCGGTGAGAGTATAAGAGGTAAAATAAATGATTTAGCAGAAGCCATAATTAACAGACAACAAGTACCTAATTTAATTAACTATTTACGCAATGACGACCCAATACTTTTAAAAATTTTTGTTAAGCATATAATCAATGAGAGAAATTCTGAATTTTCGGCATATAAATTAACTCAAGCTTCTGCTGATACGAATGCTGAACCTGAAACTGCAATCAAAAACGAGGAAATATTTATATCTTATAAGTGGGGGGGACAGGGTGAAGAAGTTGTTAATGAATTAGATAAAGCTTTTAAAAAGAGGGGAGTTACAATCATTAGAGATAAGGGAAATGTAGGTTACAAAGAAGATATAAAAAAGTTTATGAAGCGTCTAGGTCAAGGTAAATGTGTCATTGCTGTAATATGTGATGAATATCTTAAATCATATAATTGTATGTTAGAGTTAGTTGAGGTTGATGAAAATGGCGATTTCGATAGTCGCATTTTCCCTATTGTTATAGATGATGCTAAAATTAATAAAACTTCTGAAAGACTTCAATATGTTCATTATTGGGAAAATGAGATTGACACATTGGATAGAGAAATAAGAAAGCTTAGTTCTGCTAACTTACACGGAATTCGTGAAGACCTTGATACATATGTTAAAATTAGATCAACTATTTCTAAGTTAATGAGTCTTTTAAATAATATTAACACGTTCAACACAAAGATGCATATTGAATCTGATTTCGAGGCTATTTTTACAAGTATCAGCCGTAAGCTATCACAATAGTCGAGCTACGTAAGCATACAAGAAAAAATAATAATGATTGATCTGCCTCAATGGCAAGTGAAGTTATTCGAGTAAATGCCCTAGGACATTGAGCAAAAATTTTGTTGAATTCTAACTTTACTCAGTCCTAATTTTTGTGGTCTTCAATTTTTTGGTATCCTGTAATATCAATTTTCATTACTTTTTTAAATTCATTTAAATTTTGCGATTGTAAACAAGCCACCAGTATTCGCGTCTGCGTGGTGTGAGTTGTACAGTATGGCTTCTTCGTGCTGTCCAAAATAGTTGCTTGCCAGCTATCGAAGGTTTTAGCAGACCAGCATCCCGATACTCTTTAAGAAGTTGTGCGATAGCTATTTTTTCCTGGTTTACAGGTTCATGGACATTACGCACTAGTCTGACATTGATACTTAAGGTAGATGCACACTATTTTTACATTATCTTTATTATGGTGCCAATCTTCTAATCGCTCCTACAATAGAACTTGTATTCCAACCGACCATCTCATGAGCAACTGATTGAACAGCCACTGGTACCCTTAAACTACCCCAAGGCTCAATACCAATAATTGGTTTGTTCATTTCCAATGCTATATCAATTTCTTTTTGAATCCATTGCCTATATGCAACATACATTCCAGATATAATTATTACAACTTGAGATAAGGCAATTTGCTGACGTAAGCCTGCTTCTAGCTGACCTGTTGTTCTTATTTTCAAAGGGTCATGCTCAGGAACACTGTAATTCCACCAAGTAAAATTATTAGCGTTATTTAACATATTTACTAATACATAGTAGTTATCGTTATGAATCCATGCATGACTAATGAATAATCTATAAACTCTTAATGTAGGCATTGAAATTCCTTTATTGTCTGACGTGTTCTATACTTGATTGAAAAATCGAAACTAAATTTACTTAGTACTAACTTTAAATCTTGCTACCAATACCTTAATACAGGAGTACTTTAAGTAAGTTAGCATTTTTATACATGAAGCTAATATCAGGCTAAATGTGGATTACCGAACTTAGTACAATTATTCTTTATCGGTTAACTGTCTTAGTCAAACGATGGTACTTGAACAAGTGTGACAAATATCCGCTACAAAGCGAAGATGGCTGTAATTTCTAAATAGGGTTTGCTGAAAAAGTCTTAAACAAACAATCTTAAGGTTGACCAATTATTCATGCAAGTTTTTCCATAAATTTTATTAATTTGTTATTGTCAAATCATAGGTTTTATTTATAGGAAACTGGAAAAAAGGTCTATTTTTGAAAAATAAATATAAAAAGACACAAAAAACCCGTGATAGGTAAGTAGAAAGATTCATTACTAAAAAAGTAATAGCAATTGCTGTTTTAGAAGTATGAGGTAGTTTCGCCATCACTCTATTAAGACTAAATCTTCTTTTAGCTTGTCCCTTACGGGTTCGCCAGTCGCTACAACGGGGGGAACCCCCGCAACGCGCTGGCTCACCAAACTTTCCTTCAATACTATTACGTACTCTTTCAGATTCTAAAGCCTGCTTTTTTTCTTCTTTACTAAGAGCTTTTGGTCTTCCTAGAGGGGGTCCACTCATCTTAATACCTCTCTCTTTACACCAAGCTCGGTTTTCTCTTGTTCTATAAATTTTATCAACATGAACAGATTCTGGATAGTAGCCCGTATAGTTTTTATATGCAACTAAAAAGTGCTTTAAAATCTCCCGATTCATTAAAATTATCCCAACTAATATGGTCTAAAAATACATATCCATTAAAATAACTAGCAGATAATTTGGCGACAAATTCTACCGATTTACCCGCTTTACCTCGCACAATCGGGCGAATATGCGGCTGGGTTAAACTAACAATGCGGTCATCAATACTGTGTTTTTTATTTTCATATAACCATAGTTGTTGACGATAAATTTCTGAGACGACAAGCAACATTTCATATTGCTTGTCAGTTAATTTTTCGCTCGCTAGCTCCAGATATAAGTAACTGATTAATATGAGCTAGATTTCTCTTAATATATTGAAGTTGTTTTTTTATCGCTTTTCTTTTATCTTTTTGAGATGGGCGCCGCTTTTTGGCTACATCTAAATATTTAGATGTTTAAGTACTTAAAAATCTATAAGTGTTGACGCTTTAACAAGATAGAAAAGTAAATAGTTGTGGAATAGCACCTGATGTTCTACGCTATAAACTCCTGCAATCGCTTCTCTTTCTCCTCCTAATCGGGCAAATAATAAAGTTTAGCGTAACACCTACGGAAGAGCCTAAAAGTTTTTTATATATCTTCTAATTCACTAACTGTACAGATGATAGGGTTAAGATGAACAATTTTCTTGTGGCATTGTTTAGCATATTTAACAACGTCTGCTGTACCTCCCAAACCTCTAGAAGGTTTACCATCCCAAACGGCTACTAGAAAATCAACTAAATCTACCACTTTTTTACCAGCTTCAAAATATGACTCTTCATCTGAAGCCATTCGCGGAAGAATATTGACTGTCGTAGCTTTATCAAGTATACAATGATATTTCTGACGGTCTTCTCCTTCTGAAAACTTGAACTCATATCCATTAAAAGGAATGATTACTGTGAGACTTCCGCCATACTCTAAAGCTGTCTCAGCAAACAATTGATCTGCCCCAATCGCAAGTGAGGTTACTCCAGTAAATGGCTTAGGAGATTGAGCAAAAATTTTGTTGAATTCTAATTTTACCCAGTTCCAATTTTTAGGGTCTTCAATTTTTTGGTGTCCTGTAATACCAATTTTCATTACTTTTTTAAATTCATTTAAATTTTCTGATTGTAAATAAGCCACCAGTATTCACGTCCGCGCGGTGTGAGTTGTACAGTATGGCTTCTTCGTGCTGTCCAAAATAGTTGCTCGCCAGCTATCGAAGGTTTTAGCAGACCAGCATCCCGATACTCTTTAAGAAGTTGTGCGATAGCTATTTTTTCCTGGTTTACAGGTTCATGGACATTTCCATGCTCATCTTCAGGTTCATATTCAGGGTCTAGTTGATACTCGTAATCCTGTTTTGGAAAAAGCTCGAGAAGCCTATATAACTTAAGACGGTCAATAAGAGGCGCACATTCACGAACTACTGTTACCCCTGTTGCATATGATTTGTATACTGGACGTTGATCCCAAGAACCAAATCTTCGCTCCACGTATGCATAGATTGATGAGGCTGTTACCCAACCCATATGGTCGGCTGCTCCTCCCTCTAAAGCATCCAAAACTGCTGCTGTAAATAAACCATGTCCACCTGCTTCAAGAGAAACTTGAGAGTCACGAGACGCAGCGAGAACGGTCATATCTTCTCTTAAAACAGCTAGAGGATTACTACCATTGCTAGACTTCAAAAGGGAAGGGTTTGCTATATCTCCACTGTGGCAACAGTCTAAAATTATTAGAATATCGCTTGCTTTAGATTCGGATGCCATTTGTATTATCTCTTGCATTGGCACTCCCCAATCATCTTTAGTAGAATCGTAAGTACATAAATACCCTCCAAATGAAGTTAAAACTCCATGTCCGGAGAAATAAAACAATATCTCGCCTCTAAAATCGCTGGAAAAGAGCTTTTGGCAAGCTTCTCGTAACTTAGAGCGTGTAATAAATTTTCCATCCTCCATTTTGTTGAGTAAAGTTCGACACTCGTAGTTAGGCTTTCCATCTTGATTTCGCTGAAGCAAATTACTCATAGCCCTTGCATCCGTTACACATCCAGTTAGGTTTGGTGCGTGTTCATATGTATCAATTCCGATTAAAAAAGCACGTCTAGGCATATATAAGCTAAGTTTTTGCTATATGACAAGGCTTACAAATAATTGAAAACTACCGTAGTTTTGGAAAAGAGTAAGTATAAATTTATTTTACTAAACTACTAAAGACGATTATGTTAAAGCAACTTTAATTTTTATTTTTTGGACTACTTTCTGTACTAGTTTAGTAGACCCTATTAAATTACTAGGGGATATTCTACCTGACCCTAGTAATGAATGTCGCTTACTTAAGCTAAAAAATCTGATCTAACGGTTGGGTTGCGCCTGCGGCGTACTACGTAAACGCAAAGCCTCCACCCAACCTACAGTTGTTAAGCGTCACGCACCGACTGTAAAATCACACATATTATAATTAAAATTTGGTACGGCAAAGGTAATGATTTTGATTCATTACAGTGTAGTTTTATCTACAAATAAACCTGATATTTCTCTAAGGTCGTGACCCCCAAGTGTTAATGGTTGATTTAATACATCCATAGATTTGACTATTACAATCTCGGATGCATTACTCGATTTAAGGGCATTTATTGCATTTTCAGGAATATCATCTAAGAAAATAATTATTTTTATAAATCCTTTATGTTGAATTGCAATATCAAACATTGTTTCAAGTTCTAGCCCATAGTCCCACAATTCATTTAAAGTGGGTATTCCATCTGGTCTTATTAGCTCAGAGTTTGAAACATATTCATCCCATACTGGCTCACAAGCTTCATTCCCTTTTGTTGTAATTGGATAGTCTGGAAAAACTCCCCAAAATGGTTCTCCTCTATTTACACGCCAACTAATTGCAGGTAATAAATTACTTTTGACGTAATTATCGTATCCAACAAACTCTGCTTCGTTTCTTAACCATTTAACAAGTAGTTCCTGAGCATATTTTTGAGCGTGAGTTTTAGGTTTTAGCATTTATTGTTCCTCGTTATTGTAATTTAACTTCATCCAAATCTAGATAATCATATACAAATGCTTTTCAAGAGCAACGGGTAAGGTATGTACTCATCATACTTCTGAAGTTGCGGTGCCTCGGTCACCAGGTGCCGTAAGAAAAAGTTTAGCCTAGACAAAGATGCTTCGTACCTCAGCATGACAAAGATGCTTCGTACCTCAGCATGAC
>ERZ1066118.950-NODE-950-length-21318-cov-9.133659_pt1 | contig 21318 bp, 37 predicted proteins | sample MGYA00382765_ERZ1066118 | MGnify/ENA primary metagenome ERZ1066118 (study PRJEB33369, sample SAMEA5778348) | biofilm metagenome | biome: Industrial cooling water; feature: Water cooling tower basin; material: Biofilm | place: United Arab Emirates | collected...
CCGAGGGCGCCGACCTCGTGGCCCTGGCCACGCCGCACCCCGAGAAGGCCGAGGGGTTCCGCGCCTTCCAGCCCCGCCTGCGCGTGCACCCCACCTACGAGGCGCTGCTGGCGGACCCCGAGGTGGACGCGGTCTACGTGCCCCTCCCCAACCACCTGCACGTGGAGTGGACCGTCAAGGCCCTCGAGGCGGGCAAGCACGGTGTGAGGTGACAGTGAGATCGGCAGTGGGCTGGGGGATGTGGGATTGGGTGGTAGGAGCCGAAATCTCGTGGTTGCGCGGGGGGTTGCGGAGGGGGCGGAGAGGCGGCGAGGCGGTGGGGGGAGTTCGGCAGTGGGAGCTTGGCGGGGCGTCCGGGGCGGGCTGCAGGGGTTTCGGGCGCCTGGCGCCCCTGGTCGGGCGGCGGGGGCGCAAGTGCGCTTCAAGGCTGGTTAAATCGGCGCCGCGACGCGCCTCGGGGGACGTCGAAGGGGGTGCGGCGAGGGCGCTGAACTGGGACGTGGGCCTCCCAGTTCGCCGGCGACGTCCCAGAAGGGCGATGCGGCCCGTGGCGCCAAGGGCTTAGGCCTTCGCGACCACTGCGCCGCGCTGCGGCAAACTGGGATGCGATTTCGGCCGTGCCGGGCTGCCGGCGACGTGGCAGGATGGGGCCGCACCCCATCAGGAGGCCGCCCATGAGACCCTCGATGACCGCCGCCCTCGTGCTGGTGGCTGCGTGGACGGGCGCCGTCCATGCAAGCCCAACCGAATGGGCAGTGCCGCATGGAGAAGAGTTCCTTCTCGCTTACGCCGAGCAGGCTGGGAGGCTTGCGGACTGCGGCCCTGGTGAGGGTCCGGGCCGTGAAGACGTGGCCGTGAAGGTCGAAACCTTCGTCGAGTGGCGCCATTCAGGCTGGGGCGCTTGGCTGACGGGCGCTCGCGACGAGTACGGCGACGAGCTGCTCAGGCGTGCCGAGGCGGCCTTCGCCCAAGGTCGCATCGAAGGTTGCACATTCCCAGGGGCATCCGGCTGGCGTGGCCTGCTGAACAGTAGCGATGCGGGGTTGGCCGAGGTTCTGGCGCTGGCCCCCCCCTGAGCTACAGCGAGGTCATCACACAGCGGACGCGCCCCACCGGGTCAATCTGCGCAGCGTCCTCGCCCTCCAGCAGTTCGGGCGCGTAGGCCGGGTTGTCTGAGACCACGAGGAGCGCCCTCGGGCGGCCGTCCGGCCCAAGGTCTATCGGCGCAACGCGCTTGATGAAGGAGGCACCGTGGCGGTTGAAGGCGTAGATGCCCTCGCGCACGATGCCGGTCGGCCGCCCCTCAGCCACGTGAACGAGCGCGAGGGCGCCGTCCGGGATGCCGGGTGCCATGCTGTCGCCCTTGACGCGGACCAGGAAGGCGAGCCCTTCGTTGATGCCCTGACGGCGCAGCCAGGTGCGAGAGAAGGCCAGGCGCTCGCGCTGGCCGCCCTCGACAGGCTCGAGCCCTATGCCTGCGGAGACCGAGAGGTCCATGCGCTCGATGAGGGCGTATTCCTCGCCGTCGGCGGAGAAGTCGCCAGGGCCGGGACGAGAGCGGTCGGGCGGTTCGATGCGGCGCCCCGACGAGCCGACGAAGCCGGGCTCGGGGGCGTGGAGCATCTCCCCACGGCCTTCGAGAAGCCAGTCGGCGCTGACGTTGTAACGCGCTGAGAGCCGCTCAAGGAAGGCACGCGAGAGGTCCGCTGCGCCGCTCTCGATAGAGCCGATGCGGCTGGGACTGAACCCCACCGCAGACGCGAACTCCCTTTGCTTCAAGCCCAACGACTTGCGGAAGACCGCAAGTCTTGCGCCAGGCGTATCACTCATTGGAAGCAAAGCCCTTGACTGCTCATCCATCAGGAGCCATGTTGCTCTTGATTTGAGAGCAAACACGGCGACTCGGAGCCTTTCTAATGGCAAAGCAGGTCACGACGCTACAGCCCGGGCCTGTCTTCTATGCAGCCTTCGCGGGCGCGATGAAGGCGCTGGACTTGTCCTTGAAGGACTGGGCGGAGGCGCGCGGCTACTTCCCGATCAACGTCAAGGCCATGGCGGTCGGGGCGACCAACGGCCCGAAGTCTCGCAAGGCCCGCCAGGAGATGATCGAGACGGTCGGCGAGGACCTGTTCCGCGCCCTCTACGAGGCTCGGCTCAAGAGCGAGGAGGCCCAGTGATGGGCGCCCTCACCCGCCAGGACCTGACGGTGATCGAAGGGGAGGCGCGGGTCAGCTCGCGCCGGCTCGGGCAAGCGCTCGGCTTCGCCAGACTGACCAACTTCCACCGGCTGGTCCGCCAGCACCTCGACGAGCTGGCGGACCTGGGCGGACTTTCACTCTTCAAAGAGCAGAAATCGGGTCGGGGCCGTCCGGGCGAGGTCTACTTCCTCAACGAGCACCAGTCTATTGCCGTGTCCATGTGGGCCGAGACCCCGGCCGCGCGATCGATCCGCCGGGAGATCATCGACCTCTTCGTCGCCTACCGGCGCGGCGACGCCTACGAGGTGGCCCGCCAGCGTCAGGTGCTCGACCCCTTCGCCGTGCAGGCCGCGCGGACCCGGGCGGCCGCCGACCATGTCGGCGCCCTCGTGCGGCTCGACGACGCCACGGCGCGGCTGACGCACCTGCCCATCTGGAAGAACGGGCGGCGGCCGCGCTGGTGGTCCAACGTCGCGCTGCGGGAGTTCCTGACGGCCGCGCACCGGCAGATGACCCTGGCCGAGGCGCGCGCGGACGCGGCTCGCCGGTTCGGGGCCGACGCGCCGAGCCTTAGCGGGCTGCACCGCTACTGGGCCAAGCTCGACACGGTGTTCGGGCCGAAGGCGACCGCCCGATGAGCCCCTTCGATCACGAGACGCGGCCGTCCCTGGGGGATGCGGCGGTCGCCAGGGGCCGGGGGGAGGTGCGACCCCTCCCGGTCCCGCCCCCTTCCCCGACCACGCCCGGAGACCTGCCATGCTGACGGCCGAGCAGCGCCGCGCGCTCCAGATCATCGTCGCGCGCCTGGACGCGGGCGGCAACGCGCCCACGCGGCTGGAGCTCGCAGCCGAGCTGGGCCTGCGGAGCAAGAGCGGCACCCAGCGCCTCGTGGACGCCCTGGTCGAACGGGGCTACCTACGCCGGCTGCCCTACCGGGCGCGTGCGCTGGAGGTCGTGCGCCGGCCGGAGGCGGCCGTGCCCCCCGTCGCGCCCGCGACCCTGCCGCCCGAGGCCGTCTTCGAGGCGGCCACGCGGCTGCCGGACGCCTCCGCCCTCCAGCTCGCGCTGGTGCTCGTGGCCAAGGCCACGGACCCGGCCTGCGTCGCGGACCTCCTGCGACTGGAGATGGCGGTCGGCGCGGCTGTGGCGCGGCTTCTGCCCCCGGCCCGCCCCGGGCTCGCCGCCCTCGCCCCCCTCGACGCCCTCGCCCGCCTGGAGGCCACGCCATGAGCCTGCCGCTGATCGCCATGACGGACGCGGAGATGGAGCTGGCCGCCGCGCGCGCGGCCGTGCGCCGCCCCGACCAGCACGAGCCGGCCGCGCTCATGCGCGCCTGCGACCTGCTGGTCAGCCGGGGCGACTGGCTGGACGCCCAGGCGGGCGTGGCGCTGCGCCGCCGGCTGGTGGCGGAGGCGCGGGTGGCCGCGCAGGCCCGCGCCGAGGCGGCGGCGGTGGCCGAGGCGGCGGCGCGGGCGCGCATGGAGGAGCGGGTCTGGGCACTGCTCGTCGAGGAGGCGCGGCACGGCAACGGGAGCCAGGGGGACGGGAGCCTGGAGGCCGAGGACGCGGCCTGGGCCGCGTGGCGGCGGCGCGTGAGGGTCGAGAACGCGGTCGGCGCCCTGGCCCTCCTGGTCATGCTGGCGGGCGGGCTGTGGGGCCTCCAGGGGCTGGGGTGGCTGCCGTGAAGCCTCCGTTCCGGGTCGTGCCGGTCAAGGTGGACGGGCGCACGCGCCACGCGGTGGCGGACGGCGAGGGACGCGTCGTGAGCGCCTCCTACGACCACGCGGCCCATGCCGCGCAGCTCCTGCGCGGCTTCGAGCGCCGCGCGCGCCAGGCCCGGCGGGCCTGCCTGTGCTGCGGGGAGGGCTTCAAGAGCGAGGGCGCGCACCATCGGCTGTGCGACGCCTGCCGGCGGCGCGGCGCGGCCCTCCACGGGGTGGCGGTCCAAGCCGTGTCGGTGGGGCGCGCCGTGCCGCCCCGGAGGGCGCCGACGTGACCCACGCCGCGTCCCTGCGCTCGGCCCGGCTCCAGCGCGTGCTGGGGGTGCTGGCGGACGGGCGGCCGCACACGACGCGGGCCATCATGCGCAAGGCGCACGTGGCGGCCGTCAGCGCCTGCGTGAGCGAGCTGCGGGCGCACGGGGCGGAGATCGCCTGCGAGCAGCGCGACCTGAAGGGCCGGCGCCGCTTCTTCTACACCATGACCAAGGGGCCTGACGTGAACCACGATGGCGGAGCAACAGGAGGTGCGACGCCATGACCGAGGACGAAAAGGCCAAGCTGCAAGCCGTGCGCGTGGCGGTGGGGACGGCGGACTGGAGGCTCCATGAAGTCCTTCAGCTCTTCGAGCTGTGGGCGCGCGACACGGTCATTGATGACGACGAGATCGTCGAGATCGCGCAAGGGTCCGAGGACGTCGCGGTCCGCCTGGAGATGCTGTCGGACACGGCGAAGTCGCTCGCGCTCAACGTCACCGAGCGAGCCGTCGAGGCGCGCCTGCAGCTGAGCCAAGCCCTCTCTGCACTCAAGGCCCTCATGGAGAACCCTACGTGACCCTCCCCGTCAGGCAGGCTCTCACGGTGCTCGACGTGGGCCTGATCGAGGTCGTCGCGCGCCTGCGGCCCGTCTCGGCCCAAGCGGTGGCGACCCTGGTCGCCTCGATCCAAGAGAACGGGCACATCCTGAACCCCCTCCTGGTGCAGCGGACCGGTAGCGCCTACCGACTGATCGACGGCGCCCATCGGTTGGCGGCCGCGCGCGAGCTGGGCCTTGAGAGGGTGCCGGTCTCGGTCTTCGAGTGCGGCGTCGACCAGGCGCTGCGCATGGAGGTCGACGGCAACATGGCCGGCGCACCGATGTCGGCTCTGGACACAGCCGTGTTCCTGGCAGCGCGCAAGAGGCTCTACGAGAAGGATCATCCCGAGGCGCGGCGCGGCTTCGCCGGTGGCAAGGCACGGCATCAGCTAACTCTCGGAACGATAGTCAGCAGCTTCGCCGAAGCGGCTGCGCTGGCCATGGGCAAGCCCAAGGTCGCCATCTATCGCCTCGTCGCGGCGGGCGCTCGCCTCACGGCCGACGAGGTCGCCCAGTTGCGTCGCGCTCCGGGACCAGTGCGGCTCGACGACCTGCTCGGACTGAACAAGATCAACGACGACGAGGAGCGCGGCGCGGTCATCGCAGCGCTCGGCTCGGGGACGGCGAAGTCCACGGCAGCCGCGCGCGCGGCCCACGCCGCTGCCAGGGGCGGCAAGCCCCCAAAAACCTCCGTTGAAGCCGCCTTTCAGGCTCTGCAATCCGCCTGGTCGCGTGCCCCGAAGGAGGCGCGGCGGCGCTTCGTCGAGCACCTGTGGGACGACATCGAGGCGCTGGCGCCCCCGGACGGGGTGTCGGCCGAATGGGGCGCCCTGCACGGCAAGATCATGGGCGTCGTGCGCGAGGCGGCCGAGTGACCGCCGCCCCCTCCCGCCTGTGGTGGACGGCCGCGGAGCTGGCCGAGGCCCGCCTGCCGGACCTGCCGGCCAGCAAGCGGGCGGTCAACGCGCTGGCCGAGCGCGAGGGCTGGGCGCGGGCGCCCCGGCTCGCGCGGCGCCGGGCGGGCAAGGGCGGGGGCTGGGAGTACCACTGGACGCTGCTTCCGAGCCGCGCCCAGGGCGCGCTGATCGCCGCCGCCCGCGCCCCGGCCGATGCCCCGGCCGCTCCCGCCACCCCCGCCCGCATGGGCCGCGACGAGGCGTGGACGTGGTTCGAGGGCCTGCCCGAGGGACCCAAGGCCGAGGCCGCGCGGCGCCTCCTGGCCGTGCAGGCCGTGGAGGCCTTGGAGGCGGGCGGGTCGAGCCGGCACTTGGCGGTGGCCGAGGCCGCGCGACGGCACGGGGCGGGCGCGCGCACGCTCTGGACCTGGCTCGACCTGGTCGCGGGGGCGCGGGCGGACGACCGCCTGCCCTACCTCGCGCCCCGCCACCGCGCGGCGCGGCGGGCCTCGCGGCGCGTCGAGGTCGATGCGCGCTTCGGCGACCTGCTCAAGGCGGACGTGCTGCGCGACAGCCGGCCTTCGGTGACGTCGGCCTACGACCGCTGCCGCGCCATCGCCGAGGCCAAGGGCATCCCCGTGCCGCCGCTCCACGCGGCGCGCCGCTGGCTGAGGCGGAGCGTGTCGCCGGCCGCCTGGACGCTCGCGCGCCAGGGCGTGGAGGCCCTGAGCCGGATGCGTCCCGCCCAGGTGCGCGACAAGACCACGCTGAGGGCCATGGAGGCGGTCAACGCGGACTTCCACCGCTTCGACGTCTTCGCGCGCTTCCCCGCTTCGCCTGACGGGCAGCGCGAGGAGGTGGCGCGGCCGCAGATGGTGGCGATCCAGGACGTCTACTCGGGACGGCTGCTCGCCTGGCGGGTGGACCGCACGGCCAACAGCCACGCGGCGCAGCTGTGCTTCGGGGAGCTGATCGAGCGCTGGGGCATCCCCGAGCGCGTCCTGCTCGACAACGGCCGCGAGTTCGCCGCCAAGATCATCACCGGGGGGGCCAAGACCCGGTTCCGCTTCCGCGTCCGCGAGGACGACATGGAGGGGCTGCTCACCTCGCTCGGCTGCCAGATCCACTGGGCGACCCCCTACTCGGGGCAGTCCAAGCCGATCGAGCGGGCCTTCCGGGACCTGTGCGACCGGGTCGCCAAGCACCCGGCCTTCCAGGGCGCCTACACGGGCAACCGGCCGGACGCGAAGCCCGAGAGCCATGGGAGCCGCGCCGTGCCGCTCGCGACCTTCGTGGAGGTCCTGGAGCGGGAGATCGCCGCGCACAACGCCCGGCCGGGCCGGCGGTCCGAGGTCGCCTTCGGGCGGAGCTTCGCGGAGGCCTTCGACGAGAGCTATGCCCGGGGTCCCGTGCGGCGCGCCACGGCGGCGCAGCGGCGCCTGTGGCTCATGGGAGCGGAGGGCCTGCGGGCGCACCGCGACAGCGGGCAGCTCAGCTTCATGGGCAACCGCTACCACGCCCCCTGGATGGTCGCGATCCGGGAGCGGCGCGTGACCGCGCGGTTCGACCGCGACGACCTGTGGGCGGGGCTGCACGTCTACGGGCTCGACGGCGCCTACCTGGGCTTCGCGCCCTGCATCGCCAAGGTGGGGTTCTTCGACGCAGCCGGCGCGCGGGTCGAGCGGAAGCTGAAGCGGGACTGGCTGGCGGCCTCCAAGGCCGAGCTGGCGGCGGCGCGCAGGCTCACGGCCGCCGACGTGGCGGCTGAGCTGGCGGCGCTGCCCGGGACGGCTGAGGAGGCGCCGCCCGCGGCCACCGTGATCCGGCCGGTGTTCGACGGGGGCGCGCGGGCGCGGCCTGCCGAGGCGCCGGCGGAGGGGCCAGCCGAGGTGGCCGACCTGGTCGCGCGGCTGCAGGCCCGCGAGGCCCCCGTGGGCGAGGGCCGCGCGGCGTTCGCGCGGGCTCGCGAGATCCTCGCGCGCCTCGACGGCGGCGGGGCCGTGACCGACGCCCAGGCTGCCTGGGCCAGGAGCTACGCCACCACGCCCGAGTTCCGGGCCTGGGCGGCGCTTGTCGAGGACTTCGGGGAGGGGGCGCTGGGATGACGCGCGAGGACACGGGCGCCGGGACCATCGCGCCGCTCAGGAACGTGGCGAGCCTGTCGGCGCTGATCGACCGGCTGCGCAACCGCCAGCCCCACCTGCCCGGCATGGGAGCCTTCTACGGGCCGTCGGGCTACGGCAAGAGCTTCGCGGCGATCTACGCGACCAACCGCTGGCGGGCCGTGACGGTCCAGGTGAAGAGCGTCTGGACCCCGAAGACCCTGCTCGAGGCGGTGCTGACCGAGATGGGCGTGACGCCCGGCCCGACCGTGGTGCGGATGCTCGACCAGGTCTCGGGGCAGCTCGCGATTAGCGACCGCCCCCTGATCGTGGACGAGGCGGACTTCCTCGTGAAGCGCAAGATGATCGAGATCGTGCGCGACATCCACGAGGGCTCGGCCGCGCCGGTGATCCTGATCGGCGAGGAGATGCTGCCCCAGAAGCTGCAGGCCTGGGAGCGCATCCACAACCGCATGCTGAGCTTCGTGCCTGCCGAGCGCGCCGACCTGTCGGACGTCGGCCACCTGGCGCGCATCTACGCGGCCGGCGTGAAGGTCGCGCCCGAGCTGCAGGCCCGCATCCTGCGCGCCTCCAGCGGGGCCACGCGGCGCATCTGCGTCAACCTGGACCGCGTCCGAGAGTTCGCGGCCGTCAAGGGGCTGCGGGAGGTCGGTCTGGCGGAGTGGGGCGACCAGGCCCTGTTCACGGGCGCGGCGCCCGAGGTGCGGCGCTTCGAGGAGCCCAGCCCGAGGAGGGGCGCGGCATGACCGGCGCGAGCCCCCTGCCCGAGACGGACGACGCGGGCGGGCGGCTGGCGGCGGCCGCGCGGCGGCTGGCGAGCTGGACGCGCGAGGAGCTGGCGCGGGAGGCCGGGGCATCCTATCCGGTCGCCCACGCCTGGGTCGAGCGACAGATCCGGCAGGGGCTGGTGGAGCGCGCGCGGGGACCGGGCGAGACGCGCTTCGCCCGCGTGGCGGCGGGCGGGGGCGCGACGGGCAGCCCCCATGAGCACATGTGGGCCGCCATGCGGCGCCTGCCGAGCTTCACGGCCGGGGAGCTGGCGGCCATCGCCTCCACGGAGGCGGTGGTCATCGGCGAGGCCCTGGCCGGACCCTACTGCCGCGCGCTGGCGCGGGCCGGCTACCTCAGGGCCGTCCGCAAGGCCGTGCCCGGGGTCCGGCCCGCGAGCTACCGCCTGGTCCGCAACACCGGACCCATGGCCCCCGTCGAGCGGCGCGTGAGCGGCATCCACGACGCCAACACGCAGGAGTTCATCCTGGCCAAGGGGGCGGGCCTCGTGCCCGTGGCGCGGTGAGCGGGCCTGTCGAGGCGGCGGAGGCGGCCTGGGGGGAGGAGCTTCCCGACTGGGTGGTGGCGCTCGCGCGGGCCTGCGCGGAGACGTCCCAGGCGGCCGTGGCACGGCGGATCGGACGGTCGGGCAGCCTGGTGAGCCAGGTGCTGCGCAAGCTCTACCCGGGCGACCTGGTCGCGGTCGAGGAACTGGTGAGGGGGGCGCTGCTCGCCGAGACCGTCCCCTGCCCGGCCCTGGGGCCGCTGGCCAAGGACCAGTGCGCGGGCTGGCGCAGGGCCGCGCGGGACTTCGCCGGGCACAACATGCTGCGCGTCCAGATGTACCGGGCCTGCCGGCGCTGCCCGCGCTTCACGGGGCGCGAGGAGGGAGCGGATGGCTGAGGGGCGCTGGGGGTCGGTCGAGGCGATGTGCGCGGCGGCCGACAGGGCGATCGCGCGGGTGGACGCGGAGGGCGAGCGCGGCGCGCTGCGCCTGTCCATCGAGGAGATCGTGGCGCTGGCGAGCGTGGCGGCCCTGAGCGGGGCCACGGCGCGGGTGCGGGAGATGGGAGAGGGAGAGGGCGCATGACGAGGACCAGGAAGGCGCGGGCGGTGGCCGGGGCGCTGGGGGCAACGCCGCAGAGCCGGGAGGACGTGGCGCGCGACATCGCCAGGCTCGGCGAGGTGATGCGCGGGATCGAGGCCCGAAAGGGCTAGGCGGAGGCGGAGGTGCAGGCGGCGGGCGAGGCCCTGGCGCGGGACCTGGCCCAGCCCCTGGCGGAGGTCGAGGACCTGCGCCGCGGCGTGCAGGCCTGGTGCGAGGCGCACCGCGAGGAGCTGACGGGCGGGCGCACCAAGACCGTGGAGTTCGGCTCGGGGCGGGCGCTGTGGCGGCTCAGGCCCCCGAGCGTCTCCCTGCGCGGCAAGGAGGCCGTGATCGAGGCCTGCGCGACGCTGGGGCTGAACCGCTTCCTGCGCATGAAGGTGGACGTGAACAAGGAGGCGATGCTGGCCGAGCCCGACGTCGCGCGGCGCGTGGCGGGGGTGTCGATCGGCTCGGAGGGCGAGGACTTCGTGATCGAGCCCGCCGGGCTGGAGGTGTCGTGATGCACGACGCCCTCCAACTCCTGATCGACCGACCCGACCTGCAAGACTTCCGGGCGGAGATCGTGGACCTGGTCGCCGACGCCACCGATCGGCTCGGCGGCACGCAAGCCCTGGCCGCCGTCGCGCTCGGGCTCGGGCTCTTGGCCGCTTACGTGGACCAGGAGGCAGGCCAGGGGCCGGACGCGCTGGTCGCCATGCAGGCCGGGCTCGCGCGTGGCTACGGGCTCGCCTCGCGCCCCGCCGAGCCCGGCGCCCCCGTGGTCGCGCTGTCGTTGCGCGCCGACGCAGAGGGGTGAGCCGTGGCGCCCTCCCTCCCCCTCGCGGGCCTCCGTGACGGCGGGCTTCAAGCCCCCCTTCAACGGCCGCTCTTTGACATCGTGAACCCCGGGGCCGGGGGACCAACCGGCTCAGACCTTGCCCCGTGCCACGTCGCGTTGGGAGACGCTGTGGTAGGAGCAGCTACACGTCTGCCAACAGCCCTCCAGCGGCAGCCGCTCCAGGTCGTCGCGCCCCAGCTTGCGCCCCTCAAGGTCGCGGGCCGCCTTGCAGGCCGGGATGTTGCTCCCGACGTGAGTGTCGATGCGCACGTGGTCGAGGTAGTTGTCCCAGAGGCTGGGGCTGCGCAGCCGCTCGTGGTCTGCGTGCTCCCAAGTCCAGCGCCTGACGCGATACATCAGCACCTCGGCGAGGTCTCGGCTGATGCCCTCGGGCCACTCGGCGGCCTTGAGGCGCTTACCGTAGTAGGTGCGCCCGGTCAGACGCGCGAGGTCCTCGGCCGTCAGGGGGAGAGGGTTCGGGAAGAGCGCGATCACTTCCTGCGCCACAGCCAGAAGCTCGGCCGGGTCGCGCTCGGTCGGCGCGTTCGGGTTGACCTGGATGCTGGCGGTGAAAGTGAGCTTCGGGGCTTCGTCGGTCATGCTGTGGCTCCTGGGGTCAGCGACGGCCGCGAGCCTAGCCGGACCCCGCATCGGGAGTCTCAACCCTCCGGCTTGATTTCCACCTCGGAGGCGCGCATCTTCGGGCCGTTCGGTGTCGCCGTCGAAAGCGGCCCGAACAGGCTACCGCAGGCGGTTGCGCCCCGAGATGGCTGTTCCTCAGCTTTCCTCCGGGTGCCACACGCGCATGTCCAAGGCTTCGGCCTAAAGGCGTGTGGGGATCGTCCTGCGGCGGTCTTTCGAACACCCGGGGGCGAAGGCTCCCGAGCAACCGCGGGAGATGACCATGACGGCCTTATTAGAGGTCCCCTTCCGGGGGGACACCATCGCTTGCGTGGAGACGCCGGAGCGCGTCCTCGTGGCGATGAAGCCCATCTGCGAGCGCGTGGGCCTCGCTTGGCAGCCCCAGCACCGCAAGTTGGCAGCCGAGCCGGAGCTGTGGGGTGTCACCATGTTGGTGATGCCGTCGGCCGGCGGGATGCAGGAAACGGCCTGCATCCCGCTCACCCGGCTGGCGGCCTGGCTCTTCACGATCAGCCCGAACAGGGTGAAGCCGGAACTGCGCGAGGCGCTGGTCGCCTACCGCAACGAGGCGGCCGACGTGCTGGATGCGCACTTCCGCCTGCGCGCCTCGGAGAAGGACGACCTGATCTCGCACCTCACGGCGACCAACGAGGCCTGCCGCCGCCACCTGCTCGCCAACTCGCGCACCTGGGCGCAGATGAGCGCCATGTTCGACGCGGGGCTGGAGGACTACCAGGTCGCGCAGCGCATGAGGCTGCCCGTGCTGCGGGTGGCGGACGACCGCAGGTTCATGGCGGAGTGCGGGCTGACGCCGCGGCCGGGCCTGTCGGGCACCACGCCGGACGCCTACCGCGACCGGATCAGGACGCTCCAAGGCCAGCTCCTGCGCGAGCGCCGGGCGCGCCGCGAGGCCGAGGCGCAACCCTCCCTTCCGCTGGAGGGCTGAGCGATGGAAGAGACCTACACCATCGAGCAGCTCAACGCCTTGCGCAACGACGTGCTGGCGGTGCTGGACGGCCAGTCGGCGGACTGCATGAGGTTCGTGATCCTGAGCATCCTGGCGGCGCTGGTCGAGGAGGAGAGCGCGACGCTCGCGGAGGCCCAGGACTACATCGCGCGGGTGTCGGACTACCTGATCTCGAACGCCACGACGGTCATCGCCGAGAGGCCGCGTCATGCCTGACGCCCCCGACCCCCGCGACGTGCTCAACGACGCCACCGAGGGCCTGGGCGCCGTCGTGGCCCTGCTCGGCCAGTGCCACGACCGCAAGGCGGAGGCCTACTTCGAGTGGGTCGGCCCCCACCACCTCCTGGCCCTCCTGCGCCCGGTCCACGCCCAGCTCCTCAGCAGCACGGCGCAGCTCCAGGACTATCACCCGCGCGACTGGGTTCCGCCCCTGCCGCGCGGCCGCGACGCCGGCCCTGACTTCGTGGTGCCCCGCTCGCTCTGATCGTCTGCGGCCCTCCCTCGGGGGGGCCGCATGACCGCCTCGCCCTCCATCGCCGTCACCCTGCACGAGGGGCCCATGCTGGGCGGCTCCGTGCTGGCCTCCGCCTCGGGTCGCCTCACGGACGGGCGCCGCGTCGAGCTGGCGCTGACATGCGAGGGCCTGACGCTCATCGCGCTGAGCGACGGCACCCGACCTGCCCGCACCGTCTGCGTGATCCTCACCGAGCTGGTCGGGGCCGCCTGCGACGCCATCGAGAGGGACACCCCATGAGCCGCGCGAGCCTCATCAGGACCGTGCACGTCGGCGCCCGCGCGCTGGGGCTCGACGACGACGCGCGGCGGGACCTGCAGCTGGCGGCCACGGGCGTGGCGAGCCTCAAGGACATGACCGAGGCGCAGATGCGCGCCGTCCTCGATCGCATGAAGGGGGCGGGCTTCGACGCCCGGGCCGGCCGGCGCCACAAGGCCGCGCCGCGCGCGGACCTGCGGCTCTGCCACGTGCTCTGGCGCATCCTCGCCGAGGGCGGGGCCGTGCGCTCGCCGGGGCGGGCGGGGCTCAACGCCTTCGTGCGCTCGCGCTTCGGGGAGGCCTGGGGGGCCGTGCCGGCCGACGTCGACATGATCCGCGACCACGCGCAGATCGAGGCGGTCATCCGGGCGCTCACGGAGATGGGCACGCGGGCGGGGCTCGACATGGGGCGGACGGCGAGGCCTCGGAGGGCGCGGCCGTGACCTACGCCCGCCCCGTCCCCGGCATCGGCTGGCGCTGGGTCGCCTCGGACGGGCGCGTGGGGTCGTCCTATGCGAGCCGGACGCTGGCGGCCGAGGACGCCTTGCGCGTGGCGCTCGCCGCCAAGTGGGACCCCAAGTTCCCCGCCGAGACCAAGGCCGCGCTGTGGCGGTCGCTGAAGGGCAAGGGGTGGCGCGTGGAATGGGTCGGGGGGGACGCGAGGCCCACATGAGCCACCGCCCCCTCATCACCGACCACGCGCTGGTGCGCTACATGGAGCGGGCCCTGGGCCTGCCCGTCGAGGAGCTGCGCGAGCAGCTGGCGGCCATGCTGCAGGCGCGGGTGGAGGGGCCGCCGCCCGCGGAGGGCGCCGTGTCCGTGGGGGCACACCTGTTCCTGCTGCGCCAGGGCCGCGTAGCCACCATCGTGGCCGAGCGCGCGTTCCACCGCGGCCGGCGCCGGCACGCGCGCGAGCTGGGCGAGGACGACCCGCGCGACCCCGCCTGCCGCCCGGCCCAGGAGGGCGATCCGTGGTGGGGGGACATGGTGCGCCAGGCCACGGGCGGGGAGGGCTGAGAGGGTGGCCTGGATCGACGAGCTGGAGCGCGACCTCGGCCAGGCGGCCCGCCTCAGGCTGATCCAGGCGGCCGGCGGGCAGAGGCGCGACGTGCCCTCGCCCGGCTGGGCGCGCCGGTCGCACCTGGCCGAGGAGGCCGGGGCGGAGGTGGCGCTGTGGCTCGCGCGGCGCTTCGGGGGCACGGCCGTCGACATCCCCTCGGCGAGGGGGCGGGAGGCCGAGGACCGGGCCGGGCGGCTGAGGGCGGCCGTGCTGGAGGCGGGGCTCGACACCCCGCGCCGGTCCGCCAACGACCTGGCGGCCGAGCACGGGGTGACGGCCACGCACGTGCGCCGGGTGCGGGCGGAGCTGAGGGCGGATCGCCAGGGCGGGCCGCGCGAGCCGTCGCCGCAGCTGACGCTGTTCGGGGACTAGCCAGCCCCTCGCCGGCTCGGGGCGTTCGGCGCTGGGGACGATCCCCCGGATCGTCCTCCGGGCGCGCCTCACCCCCCCGCACCTGCGTGCCCCGGCCCAAGGTCGCGCGCGCGTGGCATCTCCGGGATCATCCCCGGAGGGTCGCATGAAGCTGGTCAGGCACAAGATCGTTGAGGCCCCGTTCACCCCTGCGCGGCAGGTCGGTGGCGAGATCGTCCCCACGATCGTGATCCTGCACGACACCGCCGGGCGCATCGACAAGGGCAACTCGGCCGCCTTCCTCGCCTCGGCGCCCAAGGTGTCCGTGCACTTCGTGGTCGAGCGCGACGGCTCGGTCGTCCAGCAGGTGCCCACCAACCGCCGCGCGGCCCATGCCGGCCAGTCGAGCTACCACGGCCGCGCCGGCTGCAACGACTTCTCGGTCGGCATCGAGATCGTGAACCCCGGACGGCTGGTCGAGGTGGCGCCGGGCGTCGGCAAGACCTGGTTCAAGCAGACCTTCCGCGACGGCGAGGAGGCGGGCGACAACCTGCTGCGCACGCCGGAGGCGGCGCTGGCCACGCACGGGCCCGGCCTCTGGATGGACTACCCGGAGGCGCAGGTGGCGGCCGTCGAGGCGCTCCTGGTCGCGCTCTTCGCGGGCATCCCGACGCTCCGGGACGTCACGACGCACTGGTACGTGAGCCCCGGGCGCAAGGTGGACACCAACCCCTTCTTCCCGCTGGAGAGCCTGCGGTCCCGCGTGCTCGGGCGCGACGACCCGGCGGAGGAGGAGGCGGACGCCGGGTCCACGGCCGAGGCCGACGAGTGGGCGCGCGTGACCACGTCGGGCACGGGCCTTAACCTGCGGCGCTGGCCCTCCTTCAACCCCAACATCATCGGCACCGTGCCGGCCGGCACGCTCGTGCCCGTCCTGCGCCAGGGCTCCTTCGGCGGCGAGCTGTGGCGGCAGGTGCGCTTCGACGGCCGCGAGGGCTGGGTGGTCGGGCGCTACACGACCCCCGTGACCCGGGCGGCCGCCTGATGCGCCGCCTTCGCCTCTCCTGTTGGGCCCTGATCGCCAGGGCCGTGGCCCTCCTGGCCTGGGCCCTGGTCTTCGCGAGCCAGCCCCTACCCGCCCCCGCCTTCCTCGAAAGGACCCACCCATGACGCAGCTCACGGGCACCAAGCCCGCCATCCGGTCGCTCGGCGTGTGGGGCGGCGCCGTCGCCACCGTCGCGGGCGGCGCGGGCCTCCTGGGCTACACGGTCTCGGCCGAGGAGGCCTCCGCGCTCGGCCAGCAGGCCGACGCGGTCGCTGCGGCCGTCTCCCAGGCGGTCCTCCTCGTCTCGAGCCTGGCGTCGGCCGTGGGCGGCATCATCGCCATCATCGGCCGCGTGAGGGCCAGGGCGCGGATCGGCGCCGCGGCGGCCGAGGACGTCGAGGGTCCCTGACCGTGGATTATGGCGAGAACGCGGGCACCATCGCTGCCCATGTCACGCTGGTCGTGGCGCTGGCGCTGCTGGTCGCGCGCTTCATGCGCGGGGCGACCGACCGCGCGCGCCTGGGGCGGGCCGAGGATGCCGGGCTGTCGGCGGGCGTGGGCTTGGTGGCCCTCACCCTGTCCATGGAGGCGGTCTACTACATCGCGGCCCGTGCCCTGAAGGCCACGGGCGGGCCGGACCTCTGGGCCGCCCATCCCACGCCCGAGCTCCTGCGGCTCCTGCTGGTGGCGGCCGTCTATCTGCTTGGCGTGCCGTTCCTGCGGGCCTGGGGCATCAAGGGGCGCGCGCTCCTTGGGCGCGTGGCCGCCGAGGCGGGCGGCCTCGCCGTGCTCTGGGCACTGCTGACGTGGTGGCTCCGGTGAGCTGGTTCGACGGCCTCAAGCTGGTCGACATCCTGATCGGGCTCCTGATCACGGGCTTCGGGGGCGGCTACGCCCTGCTCGTGTGGCTGCACGGGCGGATGCAGGCCGCAGCCCAGGCCGCCACGGCGTCGCTGGGGGCCGCGCAGGCGCGCACGGCCGAGCGGCTCGACGCGATCGAGTGCGACCTCAAGGCCCAGGCGGCCGAGGCCAAGGCGGGCCGGGAGGCCGTCTCGCGGCTCGACAACCGGGTCACGAGCGTGGAGCGGGCGGTGGCCGTGCTGCCCTCCAAGGACGACTTCCATGCCCTCGCGCTGACGCTGGCGCGCATCGACGAGCGGCTGAAGAGCTACGGCGCCTCGGTTGAGCGCATCCAGGAATGGCTGACGGAGCAGGGGCGATGAGCGGGCGCACGATGGACCAGATCATCCGCGAGGAGGCGCGCCTCATCATCCTGCGCGCGCTGGCCATGCAGGTGGACGAGCGGCTGGGCTCGCCCCTCCTGGGCGAGGAGCTGGCGCACTTCGGGATCACGCGCGACCGCGCCTGGGTGCACACGGAGCTCGCGTGGCTGCAGGAGGCTGGCGCGGTGGTCGTGACGGAAGCCGGCTCGATCCGCGTGGCGCAGCTGACCGAGAGGGGCGCGCGGCACCTGGCTCGGGCCTTCGTCATCGAGGGCGTCAAGCGGCCCAGCCGCCAGGAGGGCTGAGGTGGCCGAAGGCAGGGGGAGGCTCTCGGGGATCGACCTGATGCCGCCCGAGGCGGACGGCATCATCGCCTGGGCGGCGGGCGAGCTCGCGGCGCGGGCGCGGACGCAGACCGAGATCTTCGCGGAGTTCGCGTCCAAGTGCGAGGCCCTGATGCGCGAGCATCGGGGCGAGCTCGACTTCGCGATCCCGAGCTTCTCGGCCTTCAACCGCTACTCCATGCGGCAGGCGAAGCTGACGCGCCGGCTGGACCAGACGCGCGAGCTGGTGTCGGCGCTCAAGGGGACGCTGAACCCGCAGGCCTCCGACGACCTCACGATCCTGACGGCCGAGACGATCAAGAGCCTGGTCTTCACCATGCTGGGCGACGCCGAGGAGGCGATCGAGCCCAAGGACGCCATGCACCTGGCGAGCGCGTTCAAGAGCGCGCTGCAGGCCCAGCAGGTGTCGGGCGAGGTGCGGCGCAAGGCGGAGGTCGAGTTCGCGGCCAAGGTGCAGAAGGCCGTGGACACCGTGGCGCGGAGCAAGGGGCTCACGGCCGAGACGGCCGAAGCGATCAAGAGCCAGATCCTGGGGGTGTCGTGATGGCCGGCAACGGGCAGGGATCCGTCAAGGTCGACCCCGACGCCCAGATGCGCCACTTCGACAGGCTGTCGCGCGAGCTGCGGGATGTGCTCAACGAGGCGCCCTACAACTACGCCGTCGGGTCCACTGCGCGACACTACCTGAAGCTCAAGGCCCATGACCCCGCGAAGGCCAAGGCGTTCCTCAACGGGCTCCGTCGTCCGCTTCCCGCCTTCTGCGCCGCAGCCTACGACCGGCGTCACCCCGAGGCCCGGCCGTGACCGCCCCCATCTCGCAAGGGGAGTGGCAGCGCCTGCGCCGCGAGGCGACGGAGGCGCTGCCTGCGGTCGTGGCGGAGGTGGGGCTGCCCAAGGTGCTGCTGCCCTACCAGCAGCGCACGGTGTCGCTCCTCGACAGCACGGGGACCAACGTCCTCCTGGTCGAGAAGTCCCGCCGCATCGGCCTCACCTGGGGGCTCGCCGCCTACGCGGTCCTGCGCGCGGCCCGCGCCAAGGCGGCCGGAGGCATGGACGTGATGTACATCTCCTACTCCCAGGAGATGACGCGGGAGTTCATCGACGCCTGCGCCATGTGGGCGCGCGCCTTCGGGCTCGCGGCCCAGGAGGCGCAGGAGACCTTCTGGGCCGACGCCGATCCCTCGGGCGACCGATCCATCAAGGCGTTCCGCATCGGCTTCGCCTCGGGCTTCGAGGTCATGGCGCTGAGCTCGGCCCCGCGGGGCCTGCGCGGCAAGCAGGGCGTGGTCATCATCGACGAGGCGGCCTTCGTCGAGCAGCTGCGCGAGCTCCTCAAGGCCGCGCTCGCCTTCCTCATGTGGGGCGGGCAGGTGGTCGTGTGCTCGACCCACGACGGGGCCGAGAACCCCTTCAACGAGGCGGTCCAGGACATCCTGGCGGGGCGCTCCCCCTACCATCACCTGCGCATCGACCTGGACGACGCGCTGCGCGACGGGCTGTTCCAGCGCATCTGCCTCGTCCGGGGCCGCAGCTGGTCGCCCGAGGCCGAGGCCGCCTGGCGCCAGGAGATCATCGACTTCTACGGGGACGGCGCCGACGAGGAGCTGTTCTGCGTCCCCTCGGCCTCCTCGGGGGCGTGGCTGCCCGCGCCGCTGATCGAGGCCCGCATGGTCAAGGACGTGCCGTGCCTCCGGCTGGATCTGCCGTCGGACTTCCTGCACCGTGCGCCCCTCGACCGGGCCTCGCTCCTCGCCCCCTTCACGGAGGCGTTGAACGACGCCTTGAAGGGCCTCGACATGGGGCCCCAGTACGCCGCCGGCTTCGACTTCGCCCGCGTGGCGGACCTGTCGGTCCTGTCGCTCCTCGCCATCGAGCAGCGGCTGAGGCGCCGCGAGGCCCTGTCGATCGAGATGCGCGGGGTGCCGGGCGACGAGCAGAAGGCGGTCGTGCGCGAGGTCCTCTCGGCCGTGCGCGAGCGCCTCGTGGGGGCGGCCTTCGACGCCACCGGCATGGGCTGGACGGTCGCCGAGGACATGGGCCGCGTCTTCGGGCTGCGCGAGGGCGAGGACGGGGCGGGCCTCGTGTGGGCCGTGAAGTTCACCGAGGACTGGTACAGGCTGCACATGCCGCCCCTCAAGGCGGCCTTCGAGGACGACGCCATCGCCATCGGGCGCGACGCCGACCACCTCGCCGACCTCCGGGCCGTCAAGGTCGTGCGCGGCACGCCGCGGGTGCCGCCGACGCGCGAGGGCGAGAAGGGCCGCAGGCGCCACGGGGACTACGCCATCGCGCTGGCGCTCGCGCACTTCGCGAGCCGGCAGCGGTGGGTGGAGTACGCCTACCGGGCGGCGCCGCGCACGGCCGGCGGGGAGGCCGAGCCCGGGCGCCTGGCGATGTTGGCCGAGGACGACGACCGGCGGGCCCGCGGGGGCTGGTGGCGCCAGCCCCTGGGCGCGCGGCTCGGGGGGAGGCTGTGATGGAGGACGAGCTCCGCTACGACTGGACCATCCCCTTGGGCAGCGCCGAGACCCTGGAGCTGACCTGGACGTCCGAGGACGGCTCGCCCATCGACCTCACGGGCTGGACGGCCGAGGTGTGGGGCGAGGCCGCGCCGATCGCCGGCCAGGTCACGGCCGCCTTCGGGGCTCGCACGGCCGGCCGCATCGACCTGCGCATCGCGGCGCTGCGGACGCTGAGGGCGGGCATCGCCCACGAGTTCCGCCTGTCGCTGCAGCCGCCCGCGGGGGCGCGCCAGATCGCCCTGTGGCGCTTCGTGGTGGTGCCGCGGTGACGTCGCGCCTCACCATCGTCGAGCGCCCCAACCGCCTGGTCGTGGCGAGGGCGGGCGTCCCGGGCCCCCCCGGCGCCGCGGGGCCGCCCGGGGGCGCAGGCTACACGCACGCCCAGGCCATGGCGGCCGCCACCTGGACAGTCAATCACAACCTGGGCCGCAGGCCCAGCATCGTCGTGCTCACCACCGGCGGCGTCGAGGTGGACGCCGCCGTCACCCACACATCGGCCATGCAGGCCGTCATCGCCTTCAACGCCCCGCAGGCCGGCTCGGCCGTCTGCACCTGAGGAGCCCGTCATGGCCACCAAGCCCCAGCTCACCGACCTCGACTTCGCCGGCGCCGGCACGCTCTTGAACATCCGCGACGCCACCTCCGCCCAGGAGCCCGTCACCAAGGCCCAGCTCGACAGCGCCGTCGAGGGCCTGGCCTGGAAGGACTCGGCCCGCGTCGCCACCCAGGCCAACCTCAACCTCGCCAGCCCCGGCGCGTCGGTGGACGGCGTCGCCATGGCCGCGGGCGACCGGGTGCTGGTGCGCGCCCAGACGGCCGCGGCCGAGAACGGGCTCTACGTCTGGAATGGCGCGGCCGTGGCCATGGCGCGCAGCCCGGACGCCTCGACCTTCGCCGAGCTGGAGGCGGCGGTCGCCAGCGTCGAGGAGGGCACCAGCGCGGGGGCCACCTTCCGCCAGTCGGCGGTCAACGGCACGCTCGGGACCACGGCCGTGGCCTGGGGCTCGTTCGGCACGGGCGCGCCCGCGGCCACCGAGGCCACGGCCGGCATCGCCGAGGTCGCCACGCAAGCGGAGACGGACGCGGGGACGGACGACAGCCGCTTCGTCTCGCCCCTGAAGCTCGCGCAGCTCGCGGGGCGCATCCGCAAGGTGGCGCAGACGTTCGGCGACGGCTCGGCCACCGCCTACGTCATCACCCACAACCTCAACACCCGCGACGTCCAGCTCCAGGTGTGGCAGGCCACCGGCACCTTCGACCTCGTGGACTGCGAGGTGGAGCTGACATCGGTGAACAGCGCGACGGTGAGGCTCAACGCGGCGCCGGCCGCCGGCTCGCTGCGCGCCGTGGCGATGGGCTGATCCCGTGCCCAGGCCCCTCCTCACCGACCTCGACGCGGCCGGGCAGGCGCGCGTCACCAACCTGCCCGGCCCCCAGGCGCCCGGCGACGCGGTGCCGCGCGCCTACGTGGACGCGCGATCCGTGGACGTCCAGGAGTTCTCCGCGCCCGGGCCCTTCACGTGGACCAAGCCCGCCGGCGCCAGGCTCGTGTGCGTCAGCATGACCGGCGGCGGCGGGGGCGGGGGCGGCGGCTCCTCGCGCACTGACAACGCGACGGCGGCCGGCGGCGGCGGCGGGGGCGGCGCGGGGGGACGGGTCGAGCTCGACATCGCGGCCGACGCGCTCGGGGCGACGGTGTCGGGCTCGGTGGGCGGCGGCGGGACGGGCGGGGCGTCGGTCACGGTCGCGGCGGGCAACGCGGGCACGGACGGAGGCCGCACGAGCTTCGGGCCCTTCGGCGCGCGCGGCGGCAGCAACGGCGGCGCCGGCACCACGGCGATCGGCACCGGCGGCCAGGGCGGCGGCACCAACGCCGGGGACATGGTCCAGGGCAGCGCCAGCCTGACGG
>ERZ1066118.953-NODE-953-length-21265-cov-33.862188_pt1 | contig 21265 bp, 14 predicted proteins | sample MGYA00382765_ERZ1066118 | MGnify/ENA primary metagenome ERZ1066118 (study PRJEB33369, sample SAMEA5778348) | biofilm metagenome | biome: Industrial cooling water; feature: Water cooling tower basin; material: Biofilm | place: United Arab Emirates | collected...
ATTTGCTTCGCGTTGAAATCTCGCGAATCTCTTTCCTCTTTGTCCAAAGTCCAATACCTGAACCGGCGACGATCTTAGGATTAGTAGCGGTTGCTGGTTTGGGTGCGACGCTGAAGCGCAAACAGCAACAAAAAGCGCAGTAGTAGATTCTTGTAAGATATTATGCCTCCGGTACGCTGCGCGATCGCTCACACCGCCAACAACTCGCGCTCTCAAAAAATAACCTTAGCTGTTGGCTTAACCGAATTTTGGACTGCCCTGTCTCCCACGAGACAAGGCAGTTATTGTTTTAGGGGTGTGGCGTGCCAGATCGGATCGTATGTGCCAGAGGGTGTTGGTGATGCGATCGCCCGACGCCAAACATCGTACCCCTTCAGTGGTACGCTAAAAATTAGCATTGCTAAATGTTAAGACCAACTCCCGTATCTGAAACACAGGCACAGCATGGTAGCCACCACAGACAAAAACATCGGGCGTATTACCCAAATCATCGGCCCCGTGGTAGACGTAGAGTTTGCCACCGGCAAAATGCCCCAAATCTACAACGCATTGAAGATCGAAGGCAAAAACGAAGCCGGACAAGACGTGTCCGTCACCTGCGAAGTGCAACAGCTGCTGGGCGATAACCAAGTCCGCGGCGTTGCTATGAGTTCCACCGATGGCTTAGTTCGCGGTATGGAAGTGGTAGACATGGGCGCTCCCATCAGCGTGCCAGTTGGTACTGTTACCCTCGGTCGCATTTTCAACGTACTGGGCGAACCTGTAGATAACAAGGGTCCAGTAAACGTTACAGAAACCTTCCCCATCCACCGTCCAGCGCCCAAACTGACGGATTTGGAAACCAAGCCTTCCGTTTTTGAAACAGGGATTAAAGTGATCGATTTGCTGACTCCCTATCGGCGCGGCGGCAAAATCGGTCTGTTTGGCGGTGCAGGCGTTGGCAAGACCGTCATTATGATGGAACTGATCAACAACATCGCTACCCAACACGGTGGTGTGTCTGTATTCGGCGGCGTGGGCGAACGCACTCGCGAAGGAAACGACCTTTACAACGAAATGATCGAGTCTGGGGTTATTAACAAAGATGACCTCAACGCCTCGAAAATCGCTCTGGTTTACGGTCAAATGAACGAACCACCAGGAGCGAGAATGCGCGTCGGTCTGGCGGCGCTGACAATGGCAGAATACTTCCGCGATGTCAGTAAGCAAGACGTACTGCTGTTCATCGATAACATCTTCCGTTTCGTACAAGCAGGTTCGGAAGTATCCGCACTACTCGGTCGGATGCCTTCTGCGGTAGGATATCAGCCCACTTTGGCAACCGACGTGGGTGCGTTGCAAGAGCGCATCACCTCGACCACCGAAGGTTCGATTACTTCGATTCAAGCCGTATACGTACCTGCGGACGACTTGACCGACCCCGCACCGGCAACAACTTTTGCTCACTTGGATGGAACGACCGTACTATCTCGCGGTTTGGCAGCTAAAGGAATTTATCCCGCAGTTGACCCGTTAGATTCTACCTCCACGATGTTGCAACCCGATATCGTTGGCGACGACCACTACGGCACTGCTCGCGCTGTCCAATCAACGCTGCAACGCTATAAAGAACTGCAAGATATTATCGCGATTCTCGGTTTGGACGAATTGTCGGAAGACGACCGTCTAATCGTGGCTCGCGCGCGCAAGATTGAGCGCTTCTTGTCTCAGCCGTTCTTTGTAGCAGAAGTATTTACGGGTTCTCCCGGCAAGTACGTCAAGCTGGACGATACGATTAAAGGCTTTAAGCAGATTCTGTCCGGTGAATTGGATGAACTGCCAGAGCAAGCTTTCTACATGGTCGGCAGCATCGACGAAGCGCTGGCTAAAGCTGAAAAGCTGAAAGCTAAGTAATAGGGAATTGGTAATTGGTAATTGGTAATTGGCAGAACTATTGCGATTACCGATTACCGATTACCCATTACCTATTACCTATTACCAAAGGACAGAAATTGAGATGACTTTAACCGTTCGCGTAATTGCTCCAGACAAAACTGTCTGGGATTCGAGTGCTGAAGAAATTATTTTGCCCAGCACGACGGGGCAACTCGGTATCCTCAGCGGTCACGCACCTTTGTTGACTGCTTTGGATATCGGCGTGATGCGCGTCCGCACTGGCAAGGATTGGTTTCCTATTGCCTTAATGGGCGGATTTGCGGAAGTGGAAAGCAACGAAGTGACCATTTTGGTCAATGGTGCCGAACGCAGCGATAAGATTAATCTGGACGCGGCGAGGGCTGAATATACTCAAGCTCAAGAACGTTACAACCAAGTTCAAGCTGGCGGTAACCGTCAAGAGCAAATTCAAGCAACGCAAGCTTTGAAGCGCGCCCGCGCCCGATTTCAAGCCGCTGGCGGCATGGTTCAAGTTTAAAACTTATCAAATTTGGATTTGTACGAGTGGAGATGCGATTAGTCGCATCTCTATTTTTTTTATGAAGGGGTTTGCGATCGCTTATCGGTAACGTCAGCCGGGGCGGGTTTATTTAATCTTTGGGTAGCCTTCAAACATTTCTGGTAAAACCCGCCCCTACGATGCACAACCTTTCGGCTCGAAATTGATATTAGATTAAAAACGCGATCGCATCTTTACAATCATAGGACTTACGCAGAGAAACCGGGTTTCTATGAAAAATCGTCGGTTTGGCAACGAAAGATCCACGCAGAAACCCGGTTTCTAGGATCTTCGCGCGTAAGTCCTAAATCAATCTAATTTCTCGCTTAAAACCGACAATTTTGACCACAAACTCGGTTGCTGGTGGAAGCGATCGCATACCAAATATTAAGAAATTCTGTAAATCAAAGAAAGTTTTAAGAACTCGGTCAACTCCAAACTGAATTGCTAGTGTAGATACACATTGCTCCCTTTGGGGGATGAATTTTTTTATGAAAAGTTTCAAAAAAAGCCATAAACTACTGGGGCTGGCAGCCTCGGTATTCGCTTCGATGGCAGTCACTTCTTTTACCCCTGCCAATGCTGCATCCCGCAACGAGTATCAGATACCGGAAAAACACGTCGCACAACAAGTGCAACCTGCTTCCCCCGTGTCCTTGCCAACTAACAACGCTCAAATTCAAACGATGCAAGTGGTAGAACCTTGGGCGCTGATTCCCATTGTTATAGTGGGCGGTATTGTTATATTTGTGCCGCTATTTTTTGGCGGACTTGTAGTAATTGGCGAACGGGAAGTCGGTATAGTTGTAAAGAAATTTGCGCTTTCCGGTCGCGGACTGCCTCCAGGGCGTTTAATTGCTTTAAATGGGGAAGCTGGCTATCAAGCGGATACCCTAGCACCGGGATGGCATTGGGGTTATTGGCCTTGGCAATATGCTGTCCGCAAAGAAAACGTTACCGTCATCCCGCAAGGGGAAATTGCCTTAGTTGTCGCCGCCGATGGTGCTTCGATTCCCCTAGAAAGAATTTTGGGCAAAGTAGTAGATTGCGATAATTTTCAAGATGCGCGGAAATTCCTCACGAATGGCGGGGAAAAAGGGCGACAATTGGGTATTCTAACTGCTGGAACTTACCGCATCAATACGGCTTTGTTCAAGGTGATTACAGCAGCTAATGCCAATCAGCATGGCATGAGGCCGGAACATTTGCACATTCATAGCATTTCACCCGATAGAGTCGGAATTATTACCACTTTAGACGGCATTCCGATTGATGAAGGCGAAATTGCAGGCGCAATTATTCCCGGTCACGATAACTTCCAAAACGGTCAAAAATTCATCAATGGCGGCGGACGCCGAGGTTTGCAAGAGCAGGTATTATTATCTGGTTCGTGGAACTTAAATCCTTGGTTTGTCCAAGTTGAACAAGTCCCGATGACGGAAATTCCCATCGGCTATGTAGGCGTGGTAATTTCTTTCGTGGGGACGGCATCGGAAGATATCAGCGGTGCGGCTTTTACTCACGGTCATTTAGTCGAAACTGGACACAAAGGTGTGTGGGTGGAACCGCTTTATCCAGGCAAACATCCGCTGAATACGCGCGTGATGAAAGTGGAATTGGTGCCGACGACTAATATTGTGTTGAACTTTACGGCGCGAATTACTGGCGGACACGGGTACGATACCAATTTAACGGCGTTGAAATTACTGTCATTTGATGGATTTAGCTTTGATTTGGAAGTATTTCAAGTCATCCACATCGGTTCGATGGATGCGCCAAAGGTGATTTCCCGCTTGGGTTCGATGCAAAATGTTGTAGATCAAGTTTTGCGTCCAATTGTGGGAAATTATTTCCGCAATTCTGCTCAAGAATACACGATTCTGGATTTCTTAACTGCTCGCAGCGAACGACAAGCAGAAGCGGCAGAATATGTAAAAGCGGCGTTGCGTTCTTATGATGTACAAGCGGTGGATACTTTGATTGGTTTGATTACACCGCCGCCGGAATTAATGCACACGCTAACTGAACGCAAGTTAGCGGAAGAACAGCGCAAAACTTACGAAGTGCAGCAGATGGCGCAACAGCAACGCCAGTTACTGGTGCGGGAAACGGCGCTGGCAGATATTCAGCAAGAAATGGTCAAAGCTGAGCAAAATGTTAGTATCGCCGAACAGAAAGCGAATGCCAACATTAAGCAAGCGACGGGTGAGGCGGAGTCTACTAAGTTAAAAGCAATGGCGGAAGCGGATGCTATTCGCGCTACGGGGAATGCGAAGGCGGAAGCTTATCGCGCTGGTGTGGAGGCGTTGGGGGCGCAGGGTTACACTTCGATGCAGTTGATGCAAATTGTAGGCGATCGCAAGGTGCGCTTAATCCCCGATGTGTTGGTTAACGGTAACAATGGCGGTAATGGTTTGGTTGATGGTTTGCTCACCATGCTGTTGTGGAATCAATCTGAAAAATCCCATAACGGCACCCCGCCGGAAGTGCCAAAAGTATCGGGTACGGATGCAATAGTTCCTTCCCTGGATAAACCTCCGGTAATTCCGGTTGAGATTCGACCTAAACCAAACGGTCAACCTCCATCAAGTCGTCAATAATCAAGGCAGAAACCAGCGTTTTTTGAACAATATCTTCGCCAATTATCTGCAACGCCTACACCCTAAAGGGTGTGGCTACATAAACGAAGCCTGCCTACGCAGGCTTAAATCAAAACCAGCCCGCCTTCGCGGGCTTTGTTTGTCAAGCGCGCACCCTTCAGGGTGCCGGATTGTGGCGAAGGTATGATTAAGCCCGTATCAATCGCTAATCACTAATGGCTTTAAACAATCGTTACCGCATAATTGAATTAATTGCTCAAGGCGGATTTAGCAAAACTTTCCTGGCTGTGGATGAGCTTAAATCGCCAGCTTTAAGTTGTGTCGTTAAACAATTTTTAGTTCAAAGTCAAGAAAAAAATATAACAATCTTTGAAGAGGAAGCAAGGAAACTGAAGGAATTGGGGCAGCATCCGCAAATTCCGGCGCTGTTAGATTTTTTTGAGTCAGATGGATTTTTTTATTGGGTGCAAGAGTTTGTTGATGGGATGAATTTGGCTAAGGTGGTTGAGTTAGAAGGCGTTCTTAATGAGTCGCAGGTTTGGGATTTGTTGAATAATCTGTTACCTGTTTTGAAGTTTATTCACGATCGTGATGTTATTCATGGGGATATTAAACCAGCAAATATTCTTCGAGTTGGAAGCAAGGCGGAGCCTTGGGGAAGGCGTTCTCCGGGCTTACCGCCTGGGAACGAGAAGGTGGGGCAGTTTGTATTGGTCGGTTTTGGAAATGGTATGGGGAGTGCGGAATATGTCGCGCCGGAACAATTGCAGGGGAAGGCGGTTTTTGCTAGCGATCTTTATAGTTTGGGGGTAACTTGTTTTTATCTGTTGACTGGGGTTTCTCCGTTTAATTTATCGCCTGGGATATGGACAGAATACTTGCAGGAGAAAATAAGCGATCGCTTCTCCCACATCCTCGATAAACTCCTACAAAATGACCCCAAGCAACGCTTTCAATCCGCAGATGAAGTTATGAGAATAATGGGGACAAAACCCCAAATCTCAAATCTCAAATCTCAACTCTCAAATTCCCTATGTTTGCAAACTCTCACCGGGCATGGGGGTTTATTTTCGGGGGTGAATTCTGTTGCTATTAGTCCCGATAATCAAGTTTTAGCTAGCGGTAGCGATGATAAATCAATTCGCTTGTGGAATGTTGCGACGGGGGAAGTAATAGCCACTCTCGTCGGGCATACAGGCTTTGTTCAATCTGTTGCTTTTAGCCCGGATGGAGCTATTCTCGCTTCGGGTAGCGATGATAAAATGATTAAACTCTGGGACTTACAAACTTATCAAGAAATTTGTACCTTATCCGAACATTCGCGCGCTGTTAAATCGGTGACATTCAGTCCGATCCCCCCCCAACCCCCCCTTGGCAAGGGGGGGCAGTTCGATCCCCCCCAACCCCCCCTTGCCAAGGGGGGGCAGTTCGATCCCCCCCAACCCCCCCTTGCTAAGGGGGGGCAGTTCGATCCCCCTCAACCCCCCCTTGCTAAGGGGGGGCAGTTCGATTCCCCACTGGCTCAGGGGGGGCGGTTCGATCCCCCCCAACCCCCCCTTGCTAAGGGGGGGCAGTTCGATCCCCCACTGGCTCAGGGGGGGCAGTTCGATCCCCCCCAACCCCCCCTTGCTAAGGGGGGGCAGTTCGATCTCCCCAACCCTGCGGATCAAAAAAGCACCGTATCCGTTGGCTTCCCCCTTTTTAAGGGGGATGGGAGGGGGATCTTCGCTAGTGGGAGTTGGGATAAAACGATTAAATTATGGGATTTGAAGGCAAAAAAGGCCATCTGCACGCTAACTGGACATCAATTGCAGGTGACTTGCGTAAGTTTTAGCCCTGATGGACGCTATCTTGCTAGTGCCAGTTTTGACAGAACTGTACGGTTGTGGGATTTGCAAAACTGGGAATTATTGACGCATCAAATTTTTAAAGGGCATTCTTGGCCTGTTTTTTCGGTGGCTTTTAGTCCCAAGGGGGATATTCTCGCCACGGGTAGCGGTGATAACACAATTAAATTGTGGGACTTAAAAACCGGGCAAGAAATTCGCACGATTTTGGGTCACTCTTGGTCTGTGGTGGCGATCGCTTTTTCTCCGGATGGGGAGACTTTGATTAGCGGCAGTTGGGATAAAACTGTCAAACTTTGGCAGGTTAGTACTGGCAAAGAAATTGATACCCTTGCTGGGCATTTAGACGCGGTTTCCACTGTTGCCGTTAGCCCTAACGGACAAATTATTGCCAGTGGCAGCAAGGATAAAACTATCAAATTGTGGCGGCGCGATGCTTAGTTGCTGCCAGTAAATGCCACTTCTGGGAATTTAGATTGCGCTTCTGACATGGGGCGGCGCTTGCCTTCCTCTTGCCAGTAGTCAATCACTTCGGTGGCTTTATTGAGCATTTCGACGCGGTCGATATCGGAAATCCAGTGCTTGGACTCCAACTCACTTTTTAACTCTTCCCATGCATCATTTCGAGGCCAGAAAAAGTATTTGGTTAAAGGACTGGTTCCTTTACCTACTACTTGGTCAACCGCGATCGCAACATCCTTCTCTAGCCAGAGAACCTTTAAAATAAACTTCGACAAGCACACCTCCGGGTTCATCCCAGATTCTTTACAACTCTACAACCTTATTATTATATCGTATCTATTGCCGGTTGATTAAAACGGGGAAGGCAGTAATGACTCCGATTGTGGTTTTTGATATTGATGGTGTCGTGCGCGATGTGGGAGGGTCTTATCGGAGAGCGATCGCAGATACGGTAGAATATTTTACCAATAATGCTTATCGTCCTACGGTGGAAGACCTCGACCGCCTTAAATCGGAAGGCATCTGGAATAATGATTGGGAAGCGTCGCAAGAGCTAGTTTATCGTTATTTTGAGGCGCAGGGACGGCAAAGAACGCACATTCCGCTCAATTATGACGACCTGGTTGCTTTTTTCCAATCGCGGTATCGCGGTGCAAATTGGGATGGTTATATCTGTTCCGAAGCGTTACTGTTGCAACCAAGTTATTTTGAACAACTCACGAATGCGGGAATTCGCTGGGGATTTTTTAGCGGCGCACCCCGCGAGGAAGCGATGTATGTTTTATCCCGACTCGGTTTAAACTCTCCCGTGTTAGTTGCAATGGAAGATGCACCGGGAAAACCCGATCCCACAGGTTTATTTGCCACTGTGCGTCAACTTGAGGAAGCGTCATCGGTAATTTACGTAGGTGACACGGTGGCGGATATGTACGTGGTGGAAAAGGCGCGTAACTTGCAAGACAACCGCACCTGGATTGCTGTAGGAATTTTACCGCCCCACGTTCTGGAAACACCACTACGCCTGGATGCCTATACTGCTACTCTGCAACAAGCGGGTGCTGCTATAGTTTTGAACAATGTGCAGGAATTGACGCCAGCGAAAATTTACGGATTGCTTGATATAGATTTATAGGTAGCGATCGCTCAAAAACCTGTGGAAAATACGGATATTTTTCTAGTTACCCCGTGTTTTTCCCTGGTAATATACAGTTCATTTGTTCGCGCATCCGTATTTTCCGCAATCAAAAAGCGCGCTCGATAAAACTTTGTTGATTTATCGAGATAATTATACATATAATAAAACAGCAATATCAAAATCTCTATTTTGAGATAGCCGTATAATTTTAACTGATTTTAGTAAGTTTTTTATTGGCTAAGGGTGCAGGCTAAGCGAGAAAAATATCGATCCTAGAAAACTATTGCCCTGAAAGTGGTGTAGGTAAGGAAATATGGCAGATAATATTGCAATTGTGGCTGGATATGCCATCCTGAAAAAAATTCATCAAGGAAGCAGAACATTAGTTTATCGAGGAGTGCGCGATCGCGACCAAAAACCCGTCATTATAAAGCTACTTAAAAACGAATATCCTACCTTCAGCGAACTGGTACAATTTCGCAATCAGTATACAATTACCAAAAACCTGGACATACCAGGAATTGTGAAACCTTTAGCTTTAGAAAAATATGGCAATGGTTACGTGCTAGTGATGGAAGACTCTGGGGATGTTTCCCTATCAGATTATATGGCTAATTTGGGGGAAAACCAGTCAGATAATAGCTTAGCGGTTGATAAATTTTTGCCTATAGGGATCGAGATTGCAAAAATCTTGTCAGGACTCTATACAGAGCGAATTATTCACAAAGATATTAAACCTAGTAATATTCTGATTAATCCAGAAACAAAGCAGGTAAAACTGATTGACTTCGGCATCGCCTCATTATTGCCTAAAGAAAACAGCGAAATTGCTAATCCCAAGGTTTTAGAAGGAACGTTAGCGTATATTTCTCCGGAACAAACCGGCAGGATGAATCGCTGTGTTGATTATCGCACGGACTTCTACTCGCTGGGGGTGACGTTCTACGAATTACTAACCGGACAACTGCCATTTAATGCTGCCGATGCGATGGAGTTAGTTCACTGTCATATAGCTAAAATTCCTCAATCGCCAATAGAGATAAATTCAGCAATTCCTCAAGTGGTTTCTGATATTGTAATGAAATTAATGTCGAAAACCGCTGAATTGAGATATCAGAGTGCTTTTGGGCTGGGATATGACCTGGAAATTTGCTGGAAAAATTGGCAAGAGAAGGGCAGAATTGACCGATTTATTTTAGGGGAGAGAGATGTATGCGATCGCTTCCTCATCCCTGAAAAACTCTACGGCAGAGAAACCGAAGTCGCTACACTATTAAATGCCTTCGATCGAGTCAGCAATCCCCCCCTTGCCAAGGGGGGGATAGAAATCATGTTAGTGGCGGGATTTTCTGGCATTGGTAAAACTGCTGTAGTCAATGAAGTTCACAAACCGATTGTCCGCCAAAGTGGTTACTTCATCAAAGGGAAATTTGACCAATTCAAACGCGATATTCCCTTCTCGGCTTGGGTGCAAGCATTTCAGAATTTGATGCGGCAATTACTGACTGAAAGCGCTGCCGATGTGCAGAAATGGCGAGCCAAAATCTTAGAGGCTTTGGGTGAAAATGGTCAAGTCATTATTGATGTCATTCCCGAACTAGAACACCTGATTGGCAAGCAGCCAGAGGTTCCAGAATTAGAAGGAAATGCCGCCCAAAATCGCTTCAACTTACTGTTTGGTAAATTTATCCGATTGTTTGCCACAAAAGAGCATCCTTTAGCGATATTCTTGGATGACTTGCAGTGGGCAGATTCGGCTTCATTGAAGCTGATACAATTGTTGATGAGCGAGACGGATAGCAGCTATATATTATTAATCGGAGCATACCGGAATAACGAAGTTTTCGCTGCCCATCCCCTCATGCTAACCTTGGATGAGATTCGCAAACAGTCAGTAACAGTCAATCAAATTACTTTAGCACCCCTAGACCAACTTGCCCTAAATCGCCTGATTGCCGATACCCTGAGTTGTCCATTAGAAACAGCATTTCCTTTGACAGAACTGGTATTCGCTAAAACCAAAGGCAATCCTTTTTTTGCAACGCAATTCCTCAAGTCTCTGCATGAGGATGGGTTAATTTCATTTGATTTTAGTTGCGGGTATTGGCAGTGCGATATTGCTCAAGTCAGGGCGCTGGCATTGACTGATGATGTAGTTGAATTTATGGCGATTCAGCTACAAAAATTGCCTCTAAATACGCAGGATGTTTTAAAGCTTGCAGCTTGTATAGGCAACTCTTTTGACTTGGCAACCCTAGCAATAGTTTATGAAAAATCTCAAGCAGAAACGGCGGCTGACTTATGGAAAGCATTGCAAGAAGGATTGGTAATTCCCCGCACTGAAGTATACAAGTTCTTTCACGATTCTGAATCAGTTGAAGTTGTACCAGCATCTGATTTATCAGTTACATATAAATTTTTACATGACCGAGTACAACAAGCGGCATATTTTTTAATTCCCGAATCCCAGAAACAGTTAACTCATTTAAAAATTGGGCAACTGCTGTTAAACAACACCTCTCAAGCAGAAATAGAAGAGAAAATTTTTGATATTGCCAACCAATTGAATATCGGGGCGGAGTTAATTACCCATCAGAATGAGAAAGATGAACTAGCTCAATTAAATCTTATTGCTGGACGCAAAGCTAAAGCGTCTACAGCTTATGCAGCTGCTCTCAAATATTTGACTATAGGCGTACAAATTCTAGCTAATTCTAGTTGGCAAACCCACTATGAACTGACATTATCACTGTATAATGAAGCCGCAGAAGTGGCATTTTTAAACGGCAACTTTCAGCAGATGGAGGAATGGACTGATATTGTCATCAAACAAGCCACAATTATTCTAGACAAGGTGAAAGTTTATCAAGTCAAAATTCAAGCTTGTATGGCACTCAACCAGCAACTTGAAGCCGTTAATATCGCCTTACCAATTCTGAAATTATTGGGGGTGGAGTTTCCTCAAAAACCCAGCGATTCAGATGTTCAGCTAGCACTGGAGGAAACCAAGTCAAATTTGAGTGGCAAGCGAATTGAAGGCTTAATTGACTTGCCTCAAATGACAAACCCTGAGAAGCTAGCAGCGATGAAAATTCTAGCGAGTGTATTTTCTGCTGCGTTTCAAGCTATTCCAGAAATGTTTCCCCTGATTGTGTGCAAACAGGTTAATTTATCCCTTGAATATGGGAATGATTCGGGATCGGCTTTTGCTTATGCTACCTACGCATTAATTCTCTGTGGAATTGTGGGAGATATTGAATCTGGCTATCAAGTTGGTAAACTGGCTCTAGGTCTGCTAAACCGGGCAAATGCTAAAGAAGTTAAAACTAGAACGATGCAAATAGTTTATAGCTTCGTCATCCATTGGCAAGAGCATCTTAATCAAACAATACAACCTTTACAAGCAGCTTATCAACATGGATTGGAAATTGGAGATGTAGAATATGCTGCCTATTGTGGAGCAGTTTACTGTCTCCATGCCTTTTTTATTGGTAAAGAACTTAGTATTTTAGAGCAAGAGATGGTAACTTACAGTGAAGCGATCGCTCACCTCAAGCAAGAAACAGCATTAAATTATCATCAAGTTTATCAACAGTTTGTAGAAAATTTATTAGGTAATTGCGTTAATCCCTGCCAGTTGATTGGTGAGAGTTACAACGAAGATAAGATGCTGCCACTGCATCTAAAACTCAAGGATAAAACAGCAATTTCTTATTTATATTTTAACAAAAGTCTTCTTTGTTATTTGTTTGGGGAGTTAGAGGAGGCTGCTAAATTTATCGCCCTAGCCGAACAGTATTTAAATGGATTAACTGCAACCATCAATATTCCTTTGTTTTACTTTTACGATTCTATAATCAAGTTTGCTGTATACAAAAATAATTCAAAAACTGAGCAAAATGATATTCTTAATAAGGTAAAAAACAATCAGGATAAAATTAAAAAATGGGCAGATTATAGTCCGAACAATTATTTACATAAATTTTATTTAGTTGCAGCGGAAAAGCATCGGATTCTAGGGGAAACTATTGAGGCTATAGAATGTTACGATCGTGCAATTCAACTCGCGCAAGAAAACAAATTTATTAACGAAGAAGCATTAGCTCACGAACTTGCGGCTAAATTCTATCTTTCCTGGGGTAAAGAAAAGATTGCCCAAGTCTATTTAACTGATGCTTACTATGCCTATGCTCGTTGGGGTGCTAAAGCTAAAGTTGAAGATTTAGAAAAGCGGTATCCCCAATTACTCGCTCCGATTCTGAACCAGAAAAATCACCTAAATCCAAACGAAACAATTACCCAAATGTCGAGCGGAACGATCGCATCCACCAGTTCAGATGTATCAAACATTCTGGACTTAGCGACGGTGATTAAAGCTTCGCAATCGCTTTCAGGGGAAATCGATCTCAATCGGTTGCTTTCAACATTGATGCAAGTGACGATCGAGAATGCCGGAGCGAATAAAGGCGCTTTGATTTGGGTAGAGGGAGATGCATTAACGATCGCAGCTCAATGTGCGATCGCTCAAGGCTGCCACCTACAGTCTACTCCGATTGATAGCTCTCAAGATATTCCCATTACCCCGATCAATTATGTGTGGCGCACAGGGGAAACTTTAGTCATTAATGATGCTACTACTGAAACAACCTTTGCTGCCGATCCCTACATTATTCAACAGCAACCTAAATCAATTTTGTGCTTGCCAATTCAACACCAAGGAAAAGCGATCGCTCTGCTTTATCTAGAAAACAATCTAATTACCGGAGCCTTTACCCCCGCCAGATTGGAACTTTTAAAAGTCCTATCTGCCCAAGCAGCAATATCGCTATCTAACGCACAACTGTACGCCCAAGTTAAGAAAAGCGAGAATTTACTAGCAGAATACAATCGCACTTTAGAACAACAAGTTGCCGAACGAACTCAAGAACTATCCCAAGCTCTGGAACAACTCAAAAATACCCAAGACGAACTGATTCAATCGGAAAAAATGGCAGCTTTGGGACAACTGGTTGCTGGTGTTGCTCACGAAGTAAATACACCCTTGGGAGCCATTACATCCTCAATTAAAAATATTGACAATTTTTGGAAAGATCGTTTAGATAACTTAACAGTAATTTCCCAAGAACTCTCTTCAGAAATTAAACCTTATTTTTTAGCATTGGTGCAAAAATCTAGCGAACAAAATCAAACTTTATCTACGCGAGAACAACGGCAAATTAAAAAAGCTTTAGCCGAACAGCTTAAGGCGCACCAAGTCGGAAATGAAACAGCGATCGCTAATACGTTATTAAATATTGGCATCTATGATAATGTAGAAAGCTTTCTGCCTCTGTTAAACCACCCAGATAGCCAAAAAATTCTACAAATGGTCAACCAAATAGCCAACGTACAAATTAGCACTAAAACTATTATTACAGCTGCCGAACGAGCTGCTAAAGTAGTGTTTGCTCTGAAAACTTACGCTCGCTACGATAGCATGGGAGAAAAAGTCAGAGCCAATCTTATTACTGGGATTGAAACTATCTTAACTCTCTACCAAAACCAAACTAAGCACGGTGTAGAGATTATCCGCAACTTTGACTATTCTATACCAGATATTTCCTGCTATTTTGACGAACTCAATCAAGTCTGGACAAATTTAATTCACAATGCCTTGCAAGCAATGGATTACAAAGGTAAATTAACGATTGATGCGACTAAGCAAGAAAATCAAATTCACATCGCCATTACCGATAGCGGTACGGGGATTCCTCCAGAAATTATGCCCAAAATATTTCAGCCTTTCTTTACGACTAAACCTGCTGGGGAAGGCAGCGGTTTGGGTTTAGACATTGTCCGGAAGATTGTTGAGAAACATGGGGGCAAAATCTCCGTGGAGTCTGTACCGGGTAAAACTACGTTTACCGTATCTTTACCGATAAACAGCTAAAAACCCAACAATAAAGTGAGGAGTTTAAAATATGTCAGAAGCAGTAATTTTATGCGTCGATGATGAAGCAATAGTTCTCAAAAGTTTGTCGATAGAGCTGCAAAATGCATTTGAGGATAGCTATATTTATGAATTTGCCGAAAGCCCAGATGAAGCATTAGAAATAATTGAGGAATTCCATGAAGATAAAATTCGCATTCTTTTAATCGTCTCAGATTGGCTGATGCCAGGAATGAAAGGAGATGAATTTTTAATCCGCGTACATGAAAGATATCCAAATATTGTCAAAATTATGCTAACGGGACAAGCTGATGAAGCAGCAGTAGAACGTGCCAAAAAAGACGCCAATCTTTATCAATGCTTGCGAAAACCTTGGAAGTCTCAAGAATTAATTGAAACGATTCGTTCTGCTTTAGCAAAAATATGAATCAAGTTGCCATTACAATTATCTGCGTCGATGACGATCTAACTGTTTTAAACAGTCTGAAAATAGAGCTAGAAAACAATTTTGGCGAACAATACGTCATCGAATTGGCTCAAGATGGGGAAGAAGCTTTAGAGATATTCGCCGAATTAATGGATAATGGGTACGAAATCCCCATAGTAATTTCCGACTATATTATGCCAGGGATGAAAGGGGATGAGTTACTTCGATGCATTCATGCTATTTCCCCTAAAACGCTCAAAATTATGCTGACTGGACAAGCAGATATAGAAGCGATGGGTAATGCGATTAATTATGCTAATTTGTATCGCTTTATTACTAAGCCTTGGCACGATAAAGATTTAGTTTTAACGGTGAAAGAAGCTATTAATAGCTATTTTAACGAGAAAGCATTGGCAGATAAAACCACCAAGCTTTTAAAAATCAATCGCGAATTAGAGCGATTAAATCAAGCTTTTTCTCGCTTTGTTCCCAAGCAATTTCTAAAATTATTGAATAAATCTAGTATTGTTGAAATTGAATTAGGCGACGCGGTGCAGCAAAATATGTCAATATTATTTGCTGATATTCGCGATTTTACCAAGCTCTCGGAAAAGATGACTCCCAATGAAAATTTTAAATTTATCAACTCTTATTTAAGTTGCATGGAACCAGCCATTATTGAAAATGGTGGATTTATTGATAAATATATTGGCGATGCAATTATGGCGCTTTTTCCTGAGAGTGCCGACGATGCTCTGAAAGCGGCAATTGGTATGCTGACTGCCTTAAATGAGTACAATCAAGACCGTCAAACTATTGGCTATCCCTCAATTAGAATTGGCATTGGAATCAATACAGGTTTGCTGATGCTGGGAACTGTAGGCGGAAAAAGTCGCATGGATGGTACGGGGATTGGTGATGCGGTAAATTTGGCTTCTCGCGTCGAATCTCTAACTAAAGATTACGGGGTGTCGCTGTTAATTACGCAACAAACTTTTGAACTATTGCAAGATCCAAATCGGTACGCACTGCGCCTAATTGACCGAGTCCAAGTTAAAGGGAAATCTGAATTGGTCACAGTTTATGAAGTATTTGAAACCGATCTACCTACGATCAGAGAAGCAAAGTTAGCAAATAAGACAAAATTTGAAGAAGCCTGGTTACTTTATAATCAGGCTTCTTTTCCAGCAGCAGCAAAATTGTTTAGGCATTGCTTGTGCCAAAATCCGGGCGATCGCGTGGCGCAAATTTATCTCGAACGCTGTCAAAATAATTTTAACTATCATCTAGATGAAGCTGTTTGAAATTTGTTAATTGCTAATTGTTAATTGCTAATTGCTAATTGTCAATTGCCTCCTCCAGCAGCAATTAGCTATGATCGCTTATATCATGTCCGGTAGCATCGGTAGCTGCACGTCCGGGGCGGGTTTAAAAAATTCCTCGATGGCAGAAACCGGGTTTCTTAGTATATTTTAGTTTCCAAGTCGAAAATTAATCGATAGAAACCCGGTTTCTTTAGATAAAACCCGCCCCTACAACATTAAAAATTATACACAACCTATGCTCTTGGACATGATATAACTCCGATTACCAATTACCCATTACCAAACTATTGCAATTTCAAAAATTTCTCCAATGCTGCGACCATATTAGGAGGCCAACGACGGATATTTTTGACCCAATCTATATCTTTATAACGCGCGTCCAGTCCGACAGCCGCTACCCAGTTACTTTCTGCTTCGCCTTGCTTTCCTTCTACCCAAAGTGCAGCACTGAGAGCAGCTCGCACATCGGGGAACATGCTATATTTGCGAGCAATATTTTTCAACGTGCGAATCGCCTCTTGGTTTTGACCTGTTTGATACAATGCTAGGGCATAATTGGCTCTAGCAAAGGCGAAATTAGGGGCGATTTCTGTGGCTTTTTGGTAATCAGCGATCGCATCTTCCCAATTCCCTAACCCGGCGCTGGCATTTCCCCGGTTATTATATGCCATTGCATCGTTGGGATTGATTTCCAAAACGCGATTGTAGTCGGCAATTGCTTCTGTAAATCTTCCCAATCCTTCTAACGCCGCACCGCGATTTAAATAAGGATCGGCAGCATTAGGGGCGAGTTCTATTGATTGATTGAAATCGGCGATCGCATCTTCTAATTTATTCTGACTGGTTCGAGAATTTCCCCGATTGCTCCAAACCGCCGGATTTGTGGGAAATTTTTCGATTAACTGCGTCCAGTATGTTTCTGCTGTGGCAAAATCGCCTTTATCCGTCGCATCGAAGGCTTTCTGCGCCAGAGCATCCCCTGCTTGCAACTCTGCTTCTGTAATTGTGGGGGCTGTTTGAGTTTGCGCGATCGCAGGCATTCCCCATAGCAACAGAATGCTTACTAAAGTCAGAATTAAGCGTATCATTTATTAACCGCTGACTATCAACTGAGTTAATTTTATTTTCCCATACATTGTCTACCCGGTCAATTCGTTTTAAACTTTAAATAATAAATTTTTCATGACTTATATTGTATGTTATTAACTGCAACTGGGATGCCGCCTTGATTGAGAGATGCGGTTAAAGCGGTAAGAATTTCCACGAGTTGAGTGCCGAGCCAACCCGAGGAAATCGAGTCAGGTTTATTTTGAATCACGCTGGAGAGGAAGCGATCGCAAACTTTTTTCAATGGTTCTGTTGGTTCTAGCTTTAACACTTCGCAGCGTTGATTAATGGGAATAAATAGCTCGTCTTTAACTGCAAAATTTCCATATTGAATTGTTAAAGGAGCATCAACAGACATTTCGTCAAAAATTAACGTGCCGTTGCTTCCTACTACTGCTAAACGCCGCTGTTTATCGGGATTGAGCCAACACAGGTGAATTGTAGCTTGAAACCCGCTTTTGTAAGTCAGATTAACCCAAACTAAATCGTGTAAATTTTGGATGGGAGGATGGCTTTGATTTTGTTGCAACCAAACTCTACCTGTAGCTTGCACTTGGATCGGAATTTCACCCAGCCAAGTGTTGAAAATGGCGATATCGTGAATCGCTAAATCCCACAAAGCATCAACATCGTAGCGCACGGGGCCTAAATTAGTTCGGGTAGCGTAGCCATAGCGCAAGTCTCCTAATATACCCGTTGCCAAAACAGTTTTGCCTCGCTCTACAGCCGGATGGAATAAATAAGTGTGGTCAACGAAGAGTTGGCGCTGCTGTTTTTCGGCTAATCGACACAGTTCGACGCATTCTGTAGGATCTAGGGTTAAAGGTTTTTCGGTGAAAACGTGGTAACCTTGCTCCAGAGCGTCGGCGATCAAATTGTAATGGGTAGATGCTGGAGTGACGATCGCTACCGCATCGAGTCCGGGTAATTGTCGCACGGTTGCCCAGTCGGTGGTTAGAACTACAGTATCGTTTAACTCAAAGCGCGATCGCAAATCGGCTAACCGCTCCTCGTTTGAATCTACCACGGCTACCAAAGTTGCTTGGGGATGTGCCAAAAAATTTCGCACCAAGTGTACTCCCCAACGTCCAGCCCCTAATACAGCGATTTTTATCGTCATTGGTAATTGGTAATTGGTAATTGGTAATTGGTAATTGGTAGTTGGTAATTGATAATATCATGTCTGTTAGCAATGGTTATGCAAGTGTTTTTAATGCTGTAGGGGCGGGTTTTACCAATCAATTCTTGGAAAGAAACCGGGTTCCTATGAAAAATCTTTGAGCAAGGAAAGAGATCTACAAAGAAACCCGGTTTCTGGATTCGTTAAACCAGCCCCAGGTTACGCTAACGATGCCGCCAAACATGATATAATTCCTAATTGTAAAGGCGATTCATTACCAATTACCAATTACCGATTACCCATTAGCCATTAGCTTTACTTGCTCAAACGCTTGTTTAGCGGCGGCTTGTTCGGCAGCTTTTTTCGATCCTCCAATTCCTTCTCCCCAGGGTTTTCCTAAGATTTTAACCACAGCTGCGAAGGTGATGGAAGTTCCTCGCATCGGCTTTAATTCTGTCACTTCGTATTCTGGCAAAACTTTGTAAGCGCTTTGGGTGAATTCCTGAAGTGCGGCTTTATAGTTTCGCAAAGCTGGATCGGTGCGAATTTGTGCGGCTAAAGTTTGGAAGTGAGTATCTAACCAGGGACGGACTAATTCTAAAGTGTTGGTGCTGAGGAAAAGCGCGCCCAAGACGCCTTCTAAGGCATCTGCTAAGCGCGATTCTCTTCCGGCAACATCTCCGGCGGCACTTTTATCCATCAGTAGGTATCGTTCTAAGCCGTAACTGTCGGCAATTTGCGATAGGGTGCGATCGCTGACCAAATTCGCTCTGATTTCGGAAAACTCCCCTACCGAAGAGTGAGGATAACTTTCCCATAAAAATTGCGAAGCAGCCAGCCGCACGACTGCATCTCCCACAAATTCCAGCTGTTCGTAGTTTGCTGTGGGGGAGGATGTCGGATGAGTTAGCGCCAAATCCAAAAGCTGCCACTTGACTTTTGCTATTTCAGGAATTCCGAGTTTTTGAACTAAGACTTCGAGTTGATTTTGGCGACGGGGATATCGGAGATTCATTGAAGGAAGGCGGATCTTTAGGTTCCCAAATTGTTTTGGCTACTTCAGTGTACAGCCCCTCGACCTCTGCCATCAGTTCTTGTTGAATTGGTAACAGAGGGGCTTCGTCGTGCAATCTTTGCTGCAAGTACAGCAACCTTGCCATTGGTTTGCGTAACTTGGTCAGCATTTGTTCGAGTTGTCTGGCGCGACGCAGTTGCAGGACGATATCGCCGCTGACTTGAGCCTTTTGCTCTATGATAACCGCCAGCCCCGTTGCGATCGCCATTACTGTTTTACCGTCTTCTTCATTCCAGGCGTTAGGGGTTTTGCTACCTACGGTGACGACGCCATAAACGCGGCGACGTCCTGGAATCGGTGCCGATATCAGGCTTACCGCTTCCGGCATCAAGATGTCTTTTTGACCAGGTTGTACCACATTGGCAACGGAGATTAACTTACTTTGATTAAGAGCAATACCACTAGCTCCAACTCCCAAAGATGATAAGCGCTGGTTGCCGTTACTGAACTTACCATCCAAGGAAAAAATCATGAACTGATCGCCTTGAAAATTGAGCGCGATTGCTGCATTGCTAGCCCCGAAGATCGTCGATAAAATCCGCACCGCGTCTCGCAATATACAAGGCAACGGCTGATGCTGCAACAAGATGGCTGAAAATTCGTGCAACGTAGAAAGCTGCATCGAACGTCGCTGACTGCCTATTTCTGCTGCTTCGAGTAGCTGCAACAGACGGTTGTTCATTTCTGCTATATGTGCGTTTTGCTGCATGTAGTTCCGCGTTTGTACTGCCTGATACTCACAACCCGCGATTTGTGCAAGCAACAGCGATACTTGCTCGACCATTTGTCGATTGTAGAACCACCCCCCGTCCAATTCGGTTGTTGCAGACAATCCGCGATCGCTTTCGACTTTGGTTGCTACCATCCCTGCCCAAAAATCGGGGGAATTTACTACTACAAACCTTTCCCGCGATCGCGCCGCTCCCGTTTCTACTGGTATAAATTTTACGCCCTTAATTGAGGGTGGCTCAATATCAGCGACGCCAAATGCTAAAACTTGCTTGCACGTCGCCCCTAAGCGGGTATATTTTTCCACTTGAGCGGCAAACTCAGAGAACCGCTCTAAGCCAACAAAAAGATCGACAGCGAGTTGATGGTTGAGTACTTGCTCAATCAGCAAATTACTCATCGCGTTTGCAGCCGTGATGGTGCTAACGCTGCGCCAATCTTCGTAGTGGCTAGAAATTGAACCAAACAAAGATATATCCACAATTATGTCACCCTGATTAATTTTACCCTTGAGGTTTATGCAAAGTTAGAACCGAGGCTTGCCAGCCTAGCTTTAGGGTAGCAGGACTTAAGTATTTTCTCGCTTCAACCAACAAGCCAGTACGGGTGGTGAAACCCTTCGCTGGGATCGATCGTATGCTTTTTGGTTTGTTTCCTAAATTTTGAGTTTACTTTCATCCCTGGGGTTGGGATTAGCCAACTGGTTTGATTGTATCGCCAGGGCTTTCAGTTTACCTTAAATATTTCTTTACATTTTTGTCGGTAACTTTTTTGGCAACTTGTATATTTATTAACAGAAAAATACGCAGACAAGATTAATAGACTCACATCTTGCACTTACCCGATAAACAGCCTCCAAATAAATTTGGGGCTGAAAGCTTAAGTTAGCTTTAGCTAACTATAATCAAGGTTTTAACCCGTTTCAACGGGTTGCCTGCTTTGTGATGTGAAATTTATTTCTGTTGGCTCAGTGCAAGATGTGAGTAGACTCAGATCTTGCACCTACCCGATAAACAGCCCCCAAATAAATTTGGGGCTGAAAGCTTAAGTTAGCTTTAGCTAACTATAATCAAGG
>ERZ1066118.955-NODE-955-length-21209-cov-211.961860_pt1 | contig 21209 bp, 21 predicted proteins | sample MGYA00382765_ERZ1066118 | MGnify/ENA primary metagenome ERZ1066118 (study PRJEB33369, sample SAMEA5778348) | biofilm metagenome | biome: Industrial cooling water; feature: Water cooling tower basin; material: Biofilm | place: United Arab Emirates | collected...
TTCAATCGGCACGGGCTTAAGCAGTATTTAGGGTGGTTATAACGTGGTAGACGCGCTAGTACGCTACAGGACGCGCTTAGGGCTTTTTACCTTTTAAGTAATCCACCCATTTTGTTTTTGTGGTTACTACTTCATAAACATAACCATATTCAGGAAAACTAGCGTTATCACTAGATATATCGGTGTAGTTAGCGTATTTATAAGCTACAAAGCCATCTTTTTCAAAATAATCGCCAACTTTACCAGATGCCATGTCATGCGGGTGATGTCCCATTTATTTTTCACTCCAGTTATTAACTTGTAATTTTTTCCAGTTTGTTTCACGTCCATCATTTACTTTAGATAAGATTGCTGCGAAACAATCCCCAATGATGTTGTTAACTGTGGTTAGAACTATTTCAGCATAGTTTAAGTTAAACTCTATATTAATCTCATCATGCACGTAGTTGATAGCTTTTAATTCCCATTCTGGCTTATTTTCGGCTAAGTCAACTATTTGTATTAACGCTCGTTTTAGCGCGGTTGCCTCAGTTCTAGACCATATTGCAGCTAAACATTGGGTGTATGGCAAGTCAATATCATTACCATCAACTTTTACTAAATGTGTGATGTGGTTGTTAACAGCTTTAATATTGTTTACTGCGTAATATTTGCCATCAACATAAAGTAAATTAACCTTATTACTTAACTCTGATACTAGTTGTTTCCTAAAGTTAACTACATTGGGATAAAGTTGTTCACAACCTTTAATAGCGGCTTGACATGCTTCTATAGAGACAATTTGACCTGAGTTAGCCTTAATTTGTTCTTGTACGCGCTTTGCACCCGCGCCATTTAACCAACCGTAGTAAGTGTTTTTAGCTGCGTCACGATAGCCTTTATATGGCTGCACTTTTTTATTAGCTTGAATATCTTCCCAAGTAATATTATGTCCAAGTGCTTTTGCAACATATTCAGCTACTTTACTATGATTATCTATGCTTTCATCATTACAGCCTAATATAGCTACTTCGTCATCTGCTACATCTGCCGCAATACGACCGTGCGACGCGGCTAAGTCGATAATTCCAAAACCACGATTACCAGATACAGCTACACACGTCCTAACACCGGGTAACGCATATTCTTTAAGTGCTGGATGTTCTTTTGCGCTAATAGATTGTAAGTTGGGTAAGTCGTTAAATACTTTAGAATTACCACTTGAAAATCTACCCGTGCCAGTTAATGTATTAAAAACAGTTTGTACACGTCCGGTTTTTTCAGCACTTCTAATTAATGATTCTAGTTGCTGAATAGGTATTTTAATTGCACGTAATTTACTTAGTAATTTAATTTCTGGGTACTTGTTTAAGTCAGCAAGTGCTGTTTTGTTGAGTGATTTAATATTGGTGTTGTATTTTTCATTCAAGTGAATAACTAATTTTTGATTTTGACTGTAATTTAAACCTGGTACAAGGTTTGACCATTCATCAAGTAATTTTGCTTGTATATTTTGGCATTGTTTTAGATTAGCTTCTGCTTTTTCTTTGTCGAATGGTAAACCAACATATTCTAACTCTATAGCACACGGTACGATATCATTTTCTAATTGCCAAGCATCCATCAAGCCGTTTTGAGATAACTTTTCAAATCCGAACTTTGAGGGATTTTCATACACTTCTAACAAGCGTTTATACACCCAATAGGTAATATAGGGGTCAGTAACAGCATAGTTAATTTGTTCTGTTGTTAGTGTTGCACCCCAGTCTGATTTTTGTTCAGTTTTATCTATCTCTAGCCCTAAGAATTTAAGTGCTAGGTTGCCTAGACCATAACCACCGGGTAACACCCTTAATTTTCCATAATCGCCAAACAATACTTTTGCGCCTAGCATCGTATCAGATATATTACGCGCTCGATTAAAGCCTAGTTGGAACCGTAGGAACCGTAAATCAAAGTGTATGTTTTGTCCGATAATTTTAACATTAGGGTTACTCAACTGTTTATTAAGCAGTGTCAGAAAATCATTTAAAGATTCATGGATAGTGGCTTTATTGTCATCTCTACCGCCTAAATTAGCGTAGTAGATAGTTTCACCATTACTAACCTGAATAAGCCGAATATGTCCTTTATTCGCGTGTAAACCTTCTTTGTTTTTCTTGTCGTTGCCATAGGTTTCTATATCTAGTGATATTTCTTGCCATGTTGTAATGTCAGCAAGTATTGCGTGATAGTTATCAGCATTGGGGTCAATTTGTTGTTTAATTGGATTTGGTAACGCAAAACCATCAATACGATTAATTAATTGTATGCGTGTATTAGTGTCAACATGTTCCCAAACTTCGTTAAAAATATCACGTGCTTTTAGCGCTTCAAGGTATTGTAAATCTACATCTTTGGTGCAATTTCTAACAAGTCGGTTTACTTCCCATTCATGCTTACGTTCACCCCAAACTTTAGCGCGTTCGGTATCATTAGTTAACCAAGCATCAAATACAACGTTTCTGTTATCAGAGTAATTTAGTGTGTATGGTCTTACTCGCTTACCATTTAAGGTAACTTGTTTTTGCTTACTAGATATAATACCCAAATTTTCAAACATTACTTGAATAGGACGCATACTGAATTTATCAGCTTTTTTAATTTGTAATGACTTACCGAATATTAAATGTACATTTTCTTGCTGTTCAACTAAGTATTCAAAAGTTTCAATACAATCTGTATCATTATCTGATAGAGCGGGTTTATCTAGTAAATCAAGTAGTCCCGACTCACGTATAAACTCAGCTTTTGCAATTAGCTTTTGACGCTCAATAAAATCATGTCTAATAACGCTACCTTCACCGCTTACTACTTGTGAGCTAGCGCTCAATACTTGCAAGTCTTGGGTAACTTCATAACCAACTGTACAAGCATAATGTAAGCGCAATTGATTGTACCATCCGTCAGCGTCTTTTGCTGCTAATTCTTCAGTTACGGGTATTGCATCGCCATAACGCTTAGATAATACACGCGCTTCTAATGCTACACGTTCGGTATCAGTTAAATCAACTTGATTTTTTAATTTTGAGTAATCGTCATCATTAATTAATTCTTGTTTCTCTAACTGACTGCGATAGGTTTCTAATGATGTATCCTTTGTTTCTGTTGCAATATCATACAGTTCGTTACAGGCAATATCAAATGTAAAAATATCATTAGCGGTATCAACTTCTGTAAGCTTGACATTCTCAAGTTTTAAGCCGTGTACGACGTAATTTTTAAACTTGTTAACCTCTTTATTCTTTGCTGCAATTAAATTATTGAAGTAATAGCTAGATGTATTACAGTGTTTAATTTCTGGGTATTCGGCAACCCATTCATTATCATGATTTGTTAGTAACGTTTGGGTAAAATCAAACAGTTCATTGCTACGTGTTTCTATTGTTTGCGCCGTTGTACCTAAGTTGATATAGCTATTATCATTACCACGTTCGGCAACCCAAATTAAGCGCGGTACAGTTTTATCACGCAGTCTCATTAAAAATTGTCTTACGCTATCAGGTGAACCAACTCCTGTAAATATTCCACAGCACAAATCAAAAGCAATACGATTTTCTATAGATACCCCAGTACCCATACTCGGACTACCAATAATTACTTGATAGCTATCGCAAAGTTGATTTATTTTTGATGTTGCCTTGTATGCTGGGTGTTCTGGATTTTTGGTAGTTTCTGAGTCAATTCTCAGCACGCTAAAAATACCAAATCTTAAGAACAATTTTTCAAGGTTGATAGTACCATATTTACTTTGTTCATCTTGTCCAGTAACGCACAACATGACGCGCTTACCTTGCAATGCTGCATTAATAGCAGTTGCTATTACATCAATAGGTGTTTTGATTATTCGATTATTAATTAGTTGCTTGTGTCCATCTGATACAAAACATTTGTATGATGGTTCCCGATAGGTATTTTCAATGATGTAGGGTACTATGTCATCACCCAAAAAACCAATTAAAAACCGTAAGCTAGCTTCATTTAAATCAGCGTCAGCAACTACAAACTGACCTCCACTTTCAACAATGACTTTACATAAGTTACGTAACGTTTTAAGTATACGTTGTCTCTTACGCTTACAGGTATCGGATGTAATCAAGTGTTCTAATACTTGTACTATTTCATCAATGATAATTAATCCACCTTTAAACTTCTCAGGGTTAATTTTAGCTAGTGAATCTATGACTAAAGAAATAGAGTTATTGTCTGCTACTTTGCCGTCAATATCTTCTATGTATGTCAATCCTAAGCGGTTAGAAATACTGATAGCTAACTGTATTCGGTGAACGATTGAGATGATAGGACGTTTGTTAGCTTTTGCCTGTGCTACTAATTGTTCTAGATACCATGTTTTACCACTACCTTTTGCGCCTTTAATGCCGATTAAAATTGTTTCAGGGTGTAATTCTACAAACTGAAATTTAGAACTGTTAAAGGTAATTGATGGTTCAAATCCAAGTGTGTTGTAAGAGTCATCAACCCAGTTATGCCAACTAACTGCGCTACTAAAAATATTTGTAACCGCGTCGTTGCCTAATAAAATAAAAATATCGTCAATCCCCTTGCTACCTTGCCACTGACACACTTTTAATTGAGCGCGTGGTATTGTGAGAAGTTTATGGTTAGCGTCGCGTGTTAGTCGTTGTACCACACCTTGTACAGTCTTGTTAACTTCTAATCGTGTAGACTGTTTAACGTCGTTGTCAAAGCATAAATAAATCTCGCGTTCAACATGGACATACTCAACAAATCTCACATCACCTTCATAAATATATGATGCCCTATGACCGGGTAGCGCAATAGTAGGAATTAATTGATTAGTAATGATGCATCCAGCTTTTTTAACGCCTTCAGTTACCGCAATAGGTATTTGGGGGTTAAGTTGTACCCATTCCCAACCATCCATATCAATCGGCTTATGCACCCCCCACTTTGTCGCGATAGCTTGCCAAATTCTCTCAGGCAACTGTAATAATACGGGCTTTATTTCTACACCAGTAGGATTTTCGTACTTAACAATTTTTTTCTTAATGGTGCGTGGTGTATCTGCTTTAAACACTGTGCCACACAACCAACCACCTTGTATTACTTCGTTGTAGCGTCGTTGTAACTGCCAATGATTTAAATCTTGGATGTTCAAAAATTCGATAACTTCTTTACCCGCTATCGATTGTACATTTAAACTAATAATTTCTTTATCAACTCCAGAGTTAACCCATTCTTGACTGTGGTTATCTGCCAACTTTACAGCACTACTTTCTAGTGTTAAAATATTAGTGCGTGACTTTTTAATATTAGTGACGTTTATATTAATTGCCATATACAATCCTTATTAGATGAGCCAAGCAAGCGATATTCGGCTTGCTTGGTTTGTTTGTTTGTTTTATTTTGGGGTGGTTGGTAGCCACCCATTTTTTATTATTTGTTTGTGCCGACAGTTAATTTTTTAGTTTGTGCGGTTGGTTCATCAGCAAAGCGAATGGTTTTTAAATCGATATCGGATAAACCGGGCTTAACTTTGTTAGGTAACATTTTGAACTTAAAAGTTCTACCTTCAAGCGCTTCAATATCAATACTGATGTCTTCACCGCTATGCAGTTGTAAATCTGTAAGTAAACCAAGTGCAAGTAACATCTGAGTAAGTTTGTTGTACTCACCTTCAGAACTAACAACGCCGTCCGAATCTACAGGGTAATAAGTTTTTTCGGGGTTAACGTTTAGTCCCGTCCATAAGTACTTATCGGCAGTAGTGTTCACACCTTTAGTTGTTGGCACTTTAAAAATAAATTGTAATTGCGTGCGGTCGCGTCCCTTCTCATCTACTGAGTCTTGGGCTTCGATATTGGCTAGCACTGCGGTTACGTAGCCTTCAGTATCAACGATTAATTTTGCAGCGCGGGAAATAGAGATAGCCATGATGTTGTATCCTTTTAAGTTAGTTGTGCGGTTACTTGCCGCTTACATTTATTACTGTATCTCATTAAGAGTTACATTTGCGAGACAGTAGACAGTTTGTAAAGTGTCACAATTGTATCTCATATTGCGTGACAATTAAATTAGACGTAAAATAGAGTTACAGCTTGAGACACATTTATGAAAACCGTTATGGCAGATAAAAAAGATTCGATGTTACATATCCGTATAAGTACAACAGACTTAGAAAAAGTAAAATGTTACGCGGATAATTTGGGTATGAGTCAAAGTGAATTTTGTTTAAACGCGATACTAGCCGCAATTGGTGAAGACTTGGAAAAACCAGCTATGGATAACGTGCTTACTCGTTTGGCAGCATTAGAAAGAGTCGTATTTTGTCAGTCACAAGCTGCATAAGCCCGCGCACTTCCACAAGGGCATTACCCAGTATCCAATGATGGTACTGGGTTTATTTGTATCTGATGACGTGAAAGTATTTGCTCAAACTTCTCTAATTGCTTAGGGCTTAAGTGTTTACGGGTGCGAATATTCCGCAAAAACAAATTTTCCCAACCACTCACCCGACCGCTAGCCAGTGCAATATCTATTAGTTTTTGATGTTTGGGCTGTTGAGCTATCCACTTGATGAATTGACCGCAGTCGCTACATGTTGCCCGTGCGTAGTGAACTGAGCTATCCGGTTCGATTGATTCCTTTATGTTAGTACTGCCACAAGACACACAGTATATTGATAGCAGCATGGTAGAATTTTTCATAGCAAAGCTACCGCCTACGCGGTTATATGTGGAATATGAACGCTCAAACGCCTACACCATAGGCGTTTTTAAATTCTTTTAGTATCTGTTATCACTTTACCGCTAATTCTTTAGAAGTTTTATATAATCTGGTTTAATACTTTTCAGTCAATAAATAAGATTTGATTATAAGTTTCTTTACTACGGTTATTTGGCAATCGACCATTATTTTTGTGCATGTACACATTACCTGTTTGGTCAATTAAAGTTACTTTCCACCATTTAGCCTTTAAACTTTGTAGGTATTTTTGATAGCTGTTTTCAAATGGTTTATAATATAATTCATTAAAATTTTCGTTTATATCGCTATAGTGTTTTGATAGTTTGATAAAACTATTTAATGCATCATATGTTTCATATATTTGATTTGGATATTTAAAATTATGCGCTTGACTACTAATAACAGGTGATTTAAAGATATTTTTTTGTTTATTGATTAAATTCTCTTTAATATTACTATTATAGATTTTTATATCATTCAGATTTAAACACTCATTTACACATATGGTATGTACGATATAAGTCACAACATCGTTTATTATTAACCCTATCCAAGCTGGAATATTATTAAAATAATACAAGCTATTGTAACAGTAATCTCTTTTGCCAATGACATAAAGTTCTTTTATAACTTCATAGATACTTTTAATAACATTAGCGTGATACTTACAAGCTTTATACATATTTCTACTTGGTTGAATTTCATAATTTGTTACAGGAATATCATTGATTATTAGTGTAGGTATCCATTGTGACCTAACAAACAACATACTTCCTAAAAACCAAGGGGCTGCTATTAAAGGCGTTAACATTTGTAAAAGTTCACAATGATGTTCGTTATAAGCTAGTAATGATATAGGTTTGTAATATGTGTGAGCTAGCATAGTTTTTGAATTTTCTACATCGGTTTGAGATATAATAAAATTACTATTCATATGTATAACTTGTAAAAAATATTAAGGGAAGTCTGTAAACTTCCCTTATTTATTTTACTATTAATGAAATAAAATATCACTTCATTAACTGGTATGTTGATTGGTTTCTATTCGTTTTTTAAATTCCGCTAGCGCTTCTTCTTCAGTTGTAACTAAAACACCCGGTTTTGCTCGCACAATACTAAGGTAGTATTGAAATGCATCTTCATCCTCTGGATGCCCTTTAACATATTGTTTCAATTCTTCTTTCGTCAATTGTTGATAGTTAGTGTTACTCATCTGATAAACTCCTTTCCATTACTATAAATTTCTACTTCGATATCATTACCTACTAAAACATAAATTATCTGTGTACGGGTATCGTATCGAGTCATTTCAATATTACGTAGTAGGTTACTTGCCCGTACACATATACGGAAAAAGGTTTGTAACTGTTCTGTGGTAGGCACTAGTTTTAATTATCCTCCTTATTGCTTCTATTACCACCCCTAATTTCCCCCAAACGTTCGGTACTTTGTGCTATTAAGCCGAACTTTTGGAGATTGTCAAAAGCAAAATTTTCTAACCATCGACTAGCTGAAATACCTTGTTTCCTAGCTTCTTTGTCAATGGCATCCCATACTATGGGGTCGATACTAATTGTTTTAGTTTTCCTTTTTCGTTCGGCACACATTTTTATAAGTAATTGCATAGTGTCATACCTTATTATCTCATTACTCCATAGACTACAAGCGAATTTGAGCAAACACAAGGAGTTTGACATCAGTATAAATTATTGAATTACGCTAATACCATAAGAAACAATCATCTCAAACTACTTGCGTTTGATTGTGTTTGGCTCTATATTGGTAAATGTGAGCGGCAAACAACCGCACCACACAACAAACCCACTATATATAGGACACATGACAATGACACGGACAGAATTACAGCAAGCAATCAAAACAATCAGACAAACCGATGGAACCGCGCAAACACCCGCGCTCAACAGCAAAACTGTAGTACTTCAAGAATGGCTCGACAATTACAACGAAACTAGCGCACGTCAACAAGCTGCATTAGATGAAGCTACACCATTATTTGATGAAGTTGACGAAGTTGTACCAACTGAAACCACCGAATTAGATGAAGTAACCCCACTACCACAAGTAGACCCCATTACCGGACGTGATTTAAATTGGATGCCTGACATGGATGAATACGAACAGTACAAAGCTAACATGATGGAAAATTGCGCTAGTGCTGAATACTATCCTAATGGTGTAGTTAACTATTTTGATTCGGAACGTCTCTACTGTGTTTTACCCGGTTATCAAGAAATTTTGAACGATAGATTTTATTACGAAGTTGTGCCAGTACCAACAATTAATAACATTGCTGATGAAATGATTACCGAAGCAAAAGCAACAGATAACTACTGGATTAACTGGAATGCTGCATATTATCAAGCGATTGATACTCTGGCAACTAAAAAACATCATGTTGAGTTAGTACAATTTAACGACAAATGGAACACAATGATTGATTCTAAAACCACCGCAAAAAATCACAGTGAAGTAGGTTTGATTGTAGTTCTAATGGTCGTTGAATTTCTAAAACTTACAGCAGTGCTACTTAGCTTCACAATCGTATTTACTTACTCTCTAGTGCGCCGTACAGCCATCAATCACGCGCTTATATACGATTCATTCAAAAGTGCGGTATCAGTTGCTAAACGCACGCTACAGACGGCATAGACAAGCTTAAGACGTGGTTAACTGCCATGATTACCTTTGTACAAACCTAGTGAGATTAAAACAATGGAAAAAATACTAAGACGTGAGCGCACTTTTCAAGTTAATGAAGATATTCAAATCACTCTTTTTTACCCTGAAAATTTAGAAAGTTATCTAATTATTGGTGATACAGAAGGCAATGAACACGGTAGGCTACACGGTGAAGATGCCGAAAAACTTTACTTCGATGTTATTGATTGTGATGAAGATACAGCACTAGATTTACTTGCAGAGTACGTTTAAAACAAGTTTTATACACGCTACCTATAGCGCGATTACCTTTGTAAAAACAGTTATCAAGGAGTTACATCATGAACATCTCACAAGCTATTAATGACGGTTTACGCGCTATTGCTAATGAAATTAAAGTTAATCGTGAAAGTAATCAACGTGACAAATTAGAGGGATATTTAACTGATGAAGAAAAAATCAGAATGATGAAACTTGATTTGTATAGAGTTAATCGTTGTAGATTTTACACAGATAGTGATGTAAAACATATGGAACAATTGCGTAAAACTATCTCATTACTTAGTAATGAAGTCGAGCGTAAAAACGACCGTGAAAACAGTTTGGTTACTATTCTGAATGAAGGTATAAAAACTTTTATCGGTCTAGGCGGTCTAGCAGTTGTAGGAAGTTACGCGGTAATGATGACGGGTGTTTGTACTCACGTTAACTCACAATTTTGTCGTAATGCCCGCGTTATTCCCTATACAATCGAGCGCTATTTTTTCGATGAACCAAGTTTGGTTAACCCTGACAAATTTAACGTCAACATCGACCAATCAAAATAAGTTTTTCAAGTGCTGGCATCAGTTACCACACCTTACCAGCACTTACCCCCAAACAACAAACATTCATTTAAGGATAGGTAAATTATCTCATGGCACGTACTAAAGAACACGGTTCATTAACAGGTTCCAAGCGCTACAAAGCTGAGAAAGAAGCAAAAGAAGCTAACAGCGTAGGCGCAAAAGCTAAGAAGTTAGCAGAACAAGCGGGTACAGTACTCTCAAAAACACCTGAAGCGGTCGCCACTGTTGGCAATGCAGTTAATAACGCGGTCAATACAGCAACTACGACAGCGGCTAAAGTATCGGGTGCGGTTGCAGATGCTACCCAACTAGCACAAAGTTATGGTGCTACTGGCTATCAGGGTGGTTATGCATCTGGCGCAATTACTCACAATACAGATGCTTATGGGGGTGTTTCATTCCCTACCCAAGACTTTAACGGCATGATTCCCAGTGACTTACTTAACCCCCAAATAGAACTGCAAGCCACTGAAGAGCAATTAACTAACGGTCTAGCCGTGTACGCGGGTGCAAGACGCGCTCAACAACTTTTACAAGCTGGATTTAAACATATTGAGGAAATTGGAAAAACCAAGCAACAGTACCATAAAGCCGAACAAAGCATTATTAAAGCTGCTACTGAGGGCGTTAAAGTACAGCAAGAAATTGTGAGGTTTGATAAGCAAAATATCGAGCTAGATGTAGATATTACCAAACGTGAACAATCGAATGAACACCTTAAGCAAGAACAAATCAAGCTTACAGGTATGGAAAAAGAAACCTCGCAACTAATTCTAAAAATCGAAGCACAAGAACGTAAACGAGACGCGGAAATACAAAGTATTGACGCTCAAACTCAGAACATCATACAGAAGTATCTAAAAGACACAATCAACAACGGTTAGAACTTTAGCGGGTGTAATTCCCGCACCACATAAACATTATCTACAGGTAAAATCATGTCACTTGACAACATCAAAAATAAATTTTATTACGTCTCATTTGGTCTAGGTATTGCGTCCACAATAGCTTTATTAGTACCAAATAACAATTCTAAATTAGCGGGTGCATTTGGTATTGGTGGTAGTTTGGCTACTTTAATCAGCACTGAAGTTGTTACAGGTAAAGGGCACAAAGCTATTAGAGACGCTATTGAAGACGCTGAAAAATCTAGTAAAGATGCACGTAAGGAACTGCAAGATAATTTATCTAAAACTAGTCATGAACTGCAAACTAAACTATCAGAAAGTAATACCGAGTTAACTAATAGGCAACAATTAATTAACGAGTTAGCTGCACAGTTGAACGCTTTAAAACCTGTTAATGAACAGTTGCAACGTGAGGTAATTAGACTTAATCAGGATATTGATTCTAAAAGATTAGAACTTACAACCGCACAAAATGAATGTCAAAAATTAAAAAGTTCAATGACTTCAATTTCTACATTCTCGACTGCACAAGCATACGAGATTGTACAAGGTACTTACAGAACTGCAATGAAAAAACTTGAAGCACAAGTAAACGCGCTACATCGTAATTATCCTGATTGTCAGGAAGAATTAGACGCGGTACTGTTAGAAGTCGAGCGTATGCGTAATAGATTTTTAGCTAAACTAGCCGAATATGAACAGTTAGAGAAGTTTGAAGAATTACTTGATGTAGGTCTAGAACTTCAAGAATTAATCATTAACCAATGTATTGATTTAAGAGTTAAAGCTCAAACAATTGTTATCAGGTTTCTCGACTCGGTTGTTAGGGAATCCGTACCATTTAGCGACTATGAAACCTATATTACAGACCTAACGAATAAAGCTGCACACGAATTACATCAAGCTAATTTACAGCGTAAAAACGATGTAGAAGCGATAGCACAAGAGTTTGTAGTGAGTAATGAAGGTCATAAACAAAGATATAGAACTGACTTTACAGAAGTGTTAAATACTGCAAAAGAAGCCGCTAATAAGCTTGTGGAAGTTGAGAACAAATTAGCAGAAATGCAAAAGCCTTTAATGATGTATGGTAGTAGTCCTTGTGCTAATGCTGCTAATGATATAGCTAATTACTATTACAAAAATTATCGCTATTGTCTTGACTGCATTACATGGGATGAGACAGATACAGGTTATAAAATTCTATTTGCTATCCGTCGTAACCCAGGACTAACAGAAAAAGATTTATACGCGGATAATTCCCGTGAACAAGTGGCTGCATATACTAACGCGCTACATGGAACATTACCTGATTTTGATTTTAATCGCCAAAATTCTACAGTTACCTTAACAGTTACCTTGCGACGTGTAGCTAAAAAGAACGAGTTACCTAAAGGTGTTAAGACTGCTGATAAATTCTCTAGCATTGTTTCCAAGTGGAAGAGAATTAGAATTACTGGGGGTAGTGAGTCGGGCAAGTCACCTACTGCTGAGAATTTAATTGTGTGCATCTTATTAAGTCAGGGTGGCACAGTCGATTTTTACGACCCAATGTTTGATAGCGTTAAAAACTACCGCACTATACCCGCAGTTGGTAAAACACATGATGATTCTATTCAAGGCTTAAAAGACTATGGCGATAGAATGGCAACGTCTCCAAGTGAAAAATTGTATATAGCTTGGTTCGATGAGATTGATACTACCTTAGACACAAACCCCAAATCAGCAAGCGATTTAAAGGCAGTGCTTAAGCAGTCATCACATAAAAATTCTGGATTGGTTATCACAGGTCAAAATGCTAATGTGCGTAACCTTAAAGGTAATTTTGACCGTAGCGACATGAATAATTTTGTGTGTGTCCATATAGGCGACAACTATAAAGACGCGGTTCGCAATAGCAACCTATCAGAAAGTGAACAAGATGAACTCTTGAAAAAAGGTGACGCGCTTAAAGATTGGTGTTTGAACCAAAATGACGCTAATGGTCTAACTAGTGAAGATGTTGACGCTTATCGCTTCGCGCTAGTGTTGGAACCAAATAAAAAGGGTTACTACATCCTCTTACCTGAGTTTGGTACTTATACCTATGACATGGTTAAGCCTAGCAATCAAGATGTTGAGACTGTTAAATCAGTCAATAGTCCTGAGTGCGCTACCAAGTGTAAATACTGCGGTTCCACCAACATCTTTAAAAATGGTAAGAACTCTAAAGGCGCACAGTACTACTCATGTCGTGATTGTGACGAAAAACCAAAAAATTGGACGGTCTAAATTATTTCCTAACAGTAATTAGAAAAAGATAGCGTTAAAAATACCGTGGGATAGCTGTGGGATATCCTAAAAACCACCCCACAGACCCCACAAACACCCCAAAATAAACGCTGGAAGTATTGATTTTACGTGTGGGATATCCCAATGGGTTTTGACTATAGGGGGTCTGGTGGGTTTTCCCACAAAACAGCTATTTAATATTAGGAATAAATTAAACCGCGCTTATTAGCTCGTTTAAAACTTATGTGCCTCCTAATATCAACCCTAAAAATATAGCTGTTTTCAATTGACATCATGCTACGAGAGAATCAGGGTTTAAGTCGGTAGTACGCGCATACCCAGCGCACGAACCGCGCACAACAACACAATTACATTTTGTATTACAAAGGATTACAACCAATGAAAACCACCAACGGAAAAACAACCACCAACTTAGAAGTTAAAAATCTTGAAGTTGTCAATAGTATTGAACAATTGCCACAGGAAAAAACACCGCGCAAAACAGCCAACAAACAAAATAAGGCGGTGTCTGTATCTCTAGACTTGGACGCGGGTAGTAGTCGCGCTAAGTTTTTAATCAATGATTGGTGTGGTAATTATCCAAGCATTTTTAAAGAGGTATCGGGTGAACTTCCATCTGGGATTAGTGGATGTTTTAGTATTGGTAATAAAAATTATGCAGTTGGTAGAGTTACTAATTCTCTTAATGGAACCGTTGTAGAAGCGTTTAAGGATAACAAAATTAAATACCTTCACATTTGGCTTATCGGCGCATTATGTAACCATCCTGACTTGCTTACAGATATTGCAAATGAACGCAAGTACAAAGGTAAACCCGCACGAATCAAGTTATCATTACGCTTACTGTCGCTTAGTTCTAGCAAGAAAAACGACATACCTAAAATTTTAGCGGGAACCAAGTTTTTTACTTATGAGGGATGCGAGTACGAAATAGAAATAACAAATATCAGTGATGATAAATATCTTTTACCAGAAGGTTATGGGGCGGCATTAGAAGCTATTAAATTAATTCCTAATGGCTGCTATGAGTTTCACATTTTAGATTTGGGCGGTGGAACATTGACATTCTCAAGTTACTTAGTTGGGAAGAAACCAAAGTCAATCGAACAAACTGCGGGTAGTGGTAACGGTATGAAAGCAATTATCGAACGGCTATCAATTGCGCTAGCACGTACCGATAGGGGTGGTATCCAATATAAAAAAGAAAATCTAGAATCGGCACTCAGAAATTCTAAGGCTATAGGTAACGGTATGCACTCGGTACGCTACAGGCACGGTATAGAAACTTTAGAAATAGGCGATACAGTTAATCACGCGCTTAGTGAATGGGTAGCAGAAATGCCGATTGTAGAGAATTTATTAACCAAAGTATCGCAAGCGCTCTTAAATGGTTCACCCGTGTTTGCCACTGGGGGCGGTATGGCTGTAAGTGTTATAGCCGATTGGATTAAACAGTATTGCTGTATTGATATCGATGCACCACAGTACACAATTTTAAGCAATCCACAAGACATTAACTTAACAGGTTTACAACTCTTAAACAGCGACAAAATATAATACTTTGGAGGATATCACAATGAGTAATGAATACGTCAAACAACTAGCGATATATTTTCAACGTGAGTTACAATTAGACGCTATTTCTCATACCAAGTTAGCAATACAGCATTTAGAAATAGCACGTAGAGAAGCAATGAACTCTGATAAACAATATCAGGTATATGACTTTGAAGCGCTAGAAACAATGTTAAATGCATTGTTAGTAATTTTAGAAGTTACACCACATTAAACAATTGTTTGGAGTTATCACAATGACTAATCAAGACTTGTTAGAATTAGCGATTATTGTAAAAAACAATATTGCTAGACGGTTAAAAACATCAAGATTGAATGCTATTTCTCATACTAAATTAGCAATACAGCATTTAGAAATAGCTAAAAGAAAAGCAATCAAAGCAAATAGCCAACATCAAATATATGATTTTGATGCACTAGAAACAATGTTAAATGCACTAATAGTAATATTAGAAGTTACACCACAAACCAAATAGGAGTTACACCAATGTTGTTAAATGAATTTCAAGAGTTTTTCGTGCAACATCAGAAAAACTACGTTGTAGATGAAAGTAATAGATTGCCAGTGCTAGCGCTCGGTTTGGCGGGTGAAACCGGAGAAGCAACAGAACTAATTAAAAAGTATCTCAGGGACGGACATATTGATAAACAGCACTACGCGAAAGAGTTAGGTGATATCATGGCATATCTAGCAATATTGGCTGATTATTTCGGGTTTACCTTAGAGGATGTTGCACAAATGGTTATTGCCAAAAATCAAGCTAGAAAAATAAATGGTAGCTTGCACGGTAGTGGTGATGATAGATAACCACACCAAACGCGGTTAAAGTGGCGCCGATTTGTACTCATACAAACAATTGTTAATAACCGTATAGGGAGTAATAACGAATACAAATCGACCGCGTAAGGTAGCCAACAACGCGCATATAGGAGTGAACAGCACTGGTATATACAAACTAATACACTCAAAGTATTGCAAAATTTATACTTTGAGTGTTTCTTACTATTTGCCTACTCTCTACTGATATCACCCATAAAAGCTTATACATCATATATAGATATCAATCTATACCTTATATCCAAATATCAGTTATAAAATTATCACTGATACTATTGACATCTAATATCAGTGATAATATCATGTGTATATACCAAGCAAAAGGACAAACACATGACTGACTTAATTATCCCAACCGCACAAGAATTTTTCAACCAAGTAACCGCGCTTGATAGCAAATTAGATATCAACCGCGCTTGCAACGAACTTCTAGACGCGCTTGCAGCAAAGTATGCTACCAGCACAGTATCTAAAAAATTAACCGCGTACAAAAAACTTTTCTACACTTTCCAACACACAAACCCAGAGCTTAACGAAAATGTAGAAACTAAGGACGGTACAAACACTCAACACATAGCCGCTCGACTTCTCACACTGTCAGATGAACAAAAACAAACATTAGGAGCAGACCGCAGTGAACGCGATAATGCCCGCGCTGGATTTGATAAGGACGGTGAACTGAGAGAAGTTGAAACACCCGGTATTGATATTACTGCTGTAATCACAAAGTCAGTAGAGTGTTTGGGAAGTATCGACCCCCATACAATTGGTGCGGGAATAATCAATCTCACAGGTTTACGCGCAAATGAACAAAACATGCCTACTCGTAAATACCCTGAGTGGGAATTAATCGAACATGAAATGATTGCTGTTGATGAGTTCTTAATAGCCTTTAAAGGTATTAGTAAAAAGCCTAATTATGAAGATGCAAGCGCTTACTATACCCGTGCTACACTAGCACCCGCGCAAATGATTGTAGACGCTCAAAAAAGATATCTATCTAGTAAGAGTGTTAAATCAATACCTAGTGATTATGAAACCTATCGCAAGGGCTTTCAAGATACTTTTTACAATCGATATCGTGAGTTATTTGGACGTGAGTTGAGTACTATTGAAGCATACGACGATAACGGTAACTTAATAAATACGAATGGTTCACCACACAAAGGTAGAGCGTTCTATGCTTGTGCTTTAAGAACCATTTTAAAAAGTGGTAAGTCGTTTGGTAATAGCGCTTCTGATAAATATATTCAACTTTGCCTAGCACATGAAAACGTAGGTATTACTATTAAATATCTTGGACGTTATGACGAAAAAGACTTTATTAACCCTATTGACATCAACATACGAACCAATATTAAAGGACTCGGAAAAATGACAACCGCACCCGTGGCACTACTTGCACCCGCAAAAGAAACACCCGCACCAACCACCAACGAAACACCCGCACCAACTACCAACGAAACACCCGCACCAACCGCGCAAAAGTCTACAAAAGCACCCGCTAAAAAAGGTAAACCCGCACCCAAAAACACATTAGATATTGATGCGTTTATTACCGCGCTTGACAGTGATTTACAAATCAAATTTGCTGAGTTAATGAACACTGAATCATCCTTAACTAACGCCTTAATTGCTATCGTAAAAGCTGCAAAACAACAAGGTACTAGCACTAATAACGGTAACATTATAACAGCTAAAAAGATAACCGTATCTGATGAAGTCGCTGCAATTGTTAAAGCTGTAATGGTTTACAACAAAGAACAAACTACCACAACTAATCGAGTAGTTCCTACCTACTCTTTAATCAATAAGATTGCTGAAAAATGCCTTGATAAAACTATTGCTAAAGTGACTGTAGATAATTGGATAACTGCTAATACTGCAACTTTACATAAGGAAATAGAAGCGCTTGATATACCTGGGGGATTGTATAACTCAATGTGGAATGGTAAAAACCATCGTAAGACAATGGATACTGTTATAGAATCAGTGATAACAGTGTTTAATAGAGGATAAATTACCCGTGGCTACTTTAGGTTGTGGCTGCAAAATTTGTAAGGCTAATTTAGGTGAGTACGTGAACGAATTAATTACAGTCGAGCGCGTACCACCTAAAGAAGTAATCAATATATTGCAGAATGAAAATGTCAAAGTTACTGAGAAGTTACTTAAAAAACATCTATCAGCTTATAGCATACCCTACCCAGAAAATATGAAAGATGAAACAATAATCTGTGAACCGATAACGGTCGATTTAAATAAAATTGACTTCTCACAATATGATTTTGACGCTAACAATATAGAATCAATTGTAAGTTTTTTGCAGAAAATCAACCTTAAGATACTTCTTAATCAGCAATTGATTACTCTAAAAGCTCAACAAGATGTTATAGACGGCAAATGTCCAGATGTGCCCAAAGCAGTACTTGATAACTTTGCAATAGCTTATCAAATATTTGAACGTAGCACTGCTGTAAATGTGAGAATAAATCAACAGCAAGCTATCAAGACAGTTACCGATATGGGTTTACTTGTCCAACAACCAACACAATTTTATATATCGTCCGATGTTCAAAATACCACCGACAGAGAAGCAAATTAAAAAGCTAGGAATAGGTAAAACTAATCTGAAACCTATTCCTAAAGACTGGGAACAGTTCGTTAAACTTTGTACTATTCGTAGTGGAGGTGAGATGAAACATTTTGACCCCTATGAATACCAAAAAATACTAGCTAGATTGATGAATGAGTTTAACAGTATAGTCGTGTTAAAAAGTCGCCAAATGGGGACTACACAAGCTGTTATGAGTAACTTTCTACATGATGCGTGTATCAATCCAGCGTCATCAAATATATTATTTATGCGTAACTCTGAAGACGCAAGCGCAATATCTAGACGCGCTAGACAAATGATTAATAGTATTCCTGAATATGTACAAGCCGATAATGATAATGTAGGTTATTTAAAGATATCTAAAGGCGGTGATTTGTACTTTAAAAACAGCAGTAAAGAGGGGTCTAGAAGTCTTGATAGCGCTACGGGTATGTTATTTGATGAAGCGGCATTTGTAGAGAATATACAAACTATTTACGCGGCTAGTAGTCCATCAAGCGCGTTATCGGTCGATAAAATCAAGAAACTAATAGTCAGTACACCGAGTGCTAAAAGTGGCTTTTATTGGGATAAATTGAATGAGAATAACGGCAACATTGATATAGAACAAATAGCGGTACAAGTATCAGAAGGTAAACTTTTTAAAGAATTACCAGGTATCTACTGGTTTGTTGATAATGCTGGATGTTGTAAGTTAATTATTCACTTTTTGGCACATCCAATATACTCTCAAATACCTAATTATTTAGAGTATAGACTACAGCAAGATGGAACCGATGAAGAGACTGTTCAACGGGAATATAATTTAAGATTTATTGACAGTGCAATAGCTGTTTTTAGTGCTGATTTAATCCGTAAAAATGCAATAGGTGAGTATGAATTACTTCCAGATAATGACGCGGTTTATTATGCTGGATTGGATACAGCAACAACGGGTAATGATTACTGTACATTACCAATACTTAAAGAAAAAGATGGTAAATATTCACTTGCTTATCTATATAGAAAAAGACATGAAACAAGTGAATATCATCTTTATCAAATAGCGCGGTTACTCAAATTATTTAAGCCTAGAATTACAGGTATAGAGATAACAGGCGGTGTAGGACAAGTGTACTTAGAGCAACTAACTAAACAGTTACCTGATTTGAAACTGCAAGCCGTTCGCACTACTGGCGACAGTAAACCCGTGATGATATCTACTATGGTGCTAGCCTTAGAGCGCGAAATGTTAAGCTATCCATCTAATAGCCCAATAGTGCAAGAAATGCTTAGTTTCAGACGGCAAGGTAATAAACTAGAAGCTAGCGCGGGTAAACATGATGATACGATTATGGGTACAGCTTTTGCTTTGTTAGTTAGTCCGTTTAATAAATCAAAAACAGCAAATATTGACTACAACAAAATATTATTTATTGAGGAATAGTTTATGGTTTCTTTTAAATGGAATGAGATGTATATGTTTATAGGACTATCAATACAAAATAATAGTATGGCATTCTGTTCTAGTGTACTTGAACCAAATAAACAACGCCCCAAAATATACGAATATGCATTAGTTGATAATCTAAAAGAATATCAATACAATTCAATTGACCATTTAAGAAATTGTATTATGGAGTACATATTTAAAGAATGTGACACCAATAATTATGGATACAATCAAAAAATATTAAACGTATATCTGATAGATGAAAATGATACTTTATACAAAAGTCTAAATTATTTTGTAAGTGGAAATTATAAAGATACAACTATAAAAATAGAATATTTAAAACCTAGAGATGAAATAAGCGATAACACAAGTTTAATATGTTCTTATTTTGGAGATGATTATCATGAATCAATAACCGATATCAAATTAGAATTATATGAACATGATATATACAATATAATGTTAAAAGATGATAGATATTTACCTAAATGGATAGCTTTCAACTATTCTATGGGTGAAATATTAAATAAACGATTAAGTAAAACTGGAGTTAAAACAATGACAACAAATATAGAATGTTTTGAGATGGAGTTATATATCGGCATATCCTTGCAAAAGACTGGTATGGCATTTTGTGTCAGTGGGTTTGTACGTGAACAAGAACTAGCATTAATTACTTATCTATTTCATGATGAAAAAGTATCTATTAATAAATTGACTAACGAATTAAAAAATTATATTTCCAAAGTTTGTATTAATTATCCGAATATAAGATGTGAAAAATATTTACATTTATTTATTGTGAATAAAAGTAACATTGTGGAAGAAAAGTTAAAACAACTAAAATATGATGGATTAAATCGAGATGTGCAAATATATAAGAGAAATATTGAACCACTTTGCAACCCCGAAGAAAGTATTGGACTAATAATGTCGTGTATTAACGATGGTAACTTAAGACTAGATAAAGATGTTGATATAGATGTTAAAATAATCACTGAAGAAATAGATAATGCAGTATTAGAAAATCAAAATTTAACACCGATAATGACTGCATTAAACTATTCACTCGGAGAGATGCTTTATAGACGCTTATCAAATCAAGAAGTGTATATTCAAAATAGTTATAGATTCAGAGTGCATACAGAGGCAATGATAAACGTGTTTAGTAGAATGTCGGGTAGATGGTAAACCCGCCTTCCCGCACCCGCCAAGCGCGTCTCAAACGTCATAACCACCCATAAACATGTATAAGTCCGTGCCGATTGTG
>ERZ1066118.963-NODE-963-length-21103-cov-20.840222_pt1 | contig 21103 bp, 16 predicted proteins | sample MGYA00382765_ERZ1066118 | MGnify/ENA primary metagenome ERZ1066118 (study PRJEB33369, sample SAMEA5778348) | biofilm metagenome | biome: Industrial cooling water; feature: Water cooling tower basin; material: Biofilm | place: United Arab Emirates | collected...
CTCCCGCTCGGTTCCGCATGGATTCGTCGCAGTCCTCCCTGCTCTGGATCATCCTCGGCGTGAGCGCCGCGGGGCTCGTCTCGGCCCTGCTGCTCTCGCGCTGGGTGCTGGCGCTCGACCGCGGCACGGCCGCGATGCAGCGCATCTCCAACGCCATCCAGGAGGGCGCCGAGGCGTACCTGGCGCGCCAGTACAAGACGATTGCGCTCCTGAGCGTGGTGGTGGCGGCCCTGATCTACGTGGGCTACGCCTTCTTCCGCCCGCCCGAGACCGGCTCGGCGGAGGCCGGCGCGGCCCTGTCGGCCGGGACGCTCGCGCTCTACACGACGGGCGCGTTCCTGCTCGGCGCGCTCTGCTCGGGCATCGCCGGGTACATGGGGATGTGGGTGTCGATCCGCACCAACATCCGCACCGCGGCCGCGGCCACGCACTCACTCAACGCGGCGCTGCAGGCGGCGCTGCGCGGCGGGGCGGTGAGCGGGCTGTTCACGGTGGCCATGTCGCTGATCGGCGTGGCGGGGATGTTCGGGCTGCTGCAGGTCCTGCAGCCCGCCGGCTACACCGAGGACCAGTGGATGCGCCGCATCCCGTTCCTCATCGTGGGCTTCGGGTTCGGCGCGTCGTTCGTGGCGCTGTTCGCGCAGCTCGGCGGCGGCATCTACACCAAGGCGGCCGACGTCGGCGCCGACCTCGTCGGCAAGGTCGAGGCGGGGATCCCCGAGGACGACCCGCGCAACCCGGCGGTGATCGCCGACCTCGTGGGCGACAACGTCGGCGACTGCGCCGGGCGCGGCGCCGACCTGTTCGAGAGCACGGCGGCCGAGAACATCGGCGCGATGATCCTCGGCGTGCTGCTCTTCCCGTTCTTCGGGGTGAAGGGCGTGCTGTTCCCGCTGGTGGTGGGCGCCGTGGGGCTGATCGCGTCGATCGTGGGCGTGTTCGTGGTGCGCACGAGCGGCGACGAGGACCCGATGAAGGCGCTCAACCGCGGCTTCTACGTCACGTCCGCGATCGTGGCGGTGGCGCTGTACTTCCTCTGCCGGACCCTGCTCACCGGGCCGACCGTCCCGCCCGACGCGTGGTGGCACTATTTCGCCTGCGCGATGATCGGGCTCGCCACGGCGTTCGCCTTCGTCTACATCACGCAGTACTACACCGAGTACCGCTACCGCCCGGTGCTCTCGATCGCGGACGCCAGCCAGACGGGCCCGGCGACCAACATCATCGCCGGCCTCGCGGTCGGGATGGAGAGCACGGTGCTGCCGGTGATCACGGTGGCCGTGGCCATCGTGTCGAGCTACTACCTCGGGCAGAGCAGCGGGCTGACCAACGCCGCCGGCCAGCCGATCGGCGGGCTCTTCGGCACCGCCGTGGCGACGATGGGGATGCTCGGCACCGCCGGCTACATCCTGGCGATGGACGTGTTCGGGCCCATCACCGACAACGCGGGCGGCATCGTCGAGATGAGCGAGCAGCCCGAGAGCATCCGCGAGAAGACCGACCGCCTCGACGCGGTGGGCAACACCACCAAGGCGCTCACCAAGGGCTACGCGATCGGCTCGGCGTCGCTCGCCGCCTTCCTGCTCTTCTCGGCGTACCTCGACGAGGTCCACGTGCTCACGGGCACCGACCTCGAGGTCAACCTCGCCAAGCCGCAGGTGTTCGTGGCCGGGCTGCTGGGCGCGATGCTCGTCTTCTGGTTCTCCGCGCTCGCCATGACCGCCGTGCGCAAGGCCGCGCAGAGCGTCATCACCGAGGTGCGCCGCCAGTTCCGCGAGATGCCCGGGATCATGCAGGGCACCCAGCAGCCCGACTACGGCCGCTGCGTGGACATCGTGACCGTCGGCGCGCTCAAGGCGATGGTGGTGCCGGGGGCGCTGGTGGTGTTCTTCCCGATCCTCGTGGGGCTGATCTTCAAGCAGGTGAACATCGGCGCCGAGGCCGTCGCGGCGTTCCTCATGGTCGCGACGATCGCCGGCATCCTGATGGCCGTCTTCCTCAACAACGGCGGCGGCGCCTGGGACAACGCCAAGAAGTACATCGAGACGGGGCACTACGGCGGCAAGCGCTCGGAGGCGCACAAGGCGGCCGTGGTGGGCGACACGGTCGGCGACCCCTTCAAGGACACCGCGGGCCCCTCGCTCCACGTGCTGATCAAGCTCCTGGCGACGATCACGCTGGTGCTCGCCCCGCTGTTCATCTAGCCGGGCGTGGCGTCGCTCGTCCGCGGGCTGTTCGCCCGCAAGCCCATCCCGCACGCCGCCGACGAGTCCGGTGGCGGGCTGGAGCGCACGCTTGGCGCCGGCGACCTGGTGATGCTCTCCATCGGCGCGGTGATCGGCGCGGGGATCTTCTCCACCCTCGGCACCGCGGCCGCGGGGGAGGTGAACGCGGCGGGCGAGGTGGTACGCTACGGCGCCGGCCCCGCGCTGATCCTGTCGTTCGTGCTGCTCGGCGCGGTCTGCGCGCTCGCGGCGCTGTGCTACGCCGAGCTGGCGGCGATGATCCCGCAGGCCGGCAGCGCGTACGCCTACTCGTACGCCACGCTCGGCGAGCTGATCGCGTGGATCATCGGGTGGGACCTGATCCTGGAGTACGCGGTCGGCAACGTGGCCGTGGCGATCGCGTGGGGCGGCTACTTCAACTCGCTCGTCTCGCCGTTCTTCAAGATCCCGGACTGGCTGACGCACGGGTACTGGAACGCGCACGCCCTGGCGGCGGGCGGGAACGCCGCGATGCAGGAGGTGATCCGGACGGCGCCCCGCGTGGCGGGCGTCCCGATCCTCGTGAACCTGCCGGCGTTCCTGATCGTCATGGCCATCACCTGGCTGCTGGTGATCGGCGTGAAGGAGAGCACGCGCGCCAACAACATCATGGTCGGCATCAAGCTGCTGGTGCTGCTGGTGTTCGTGGGCGTGGGCGCGGCCAACATCGACCCGGCGAACTACACGCCGTTCGCGCCCAACGGGTTCCGCGGCATCCACCAGGGTGCGGCGATCGTGTTCTTCGCCTACATCGGCTTCGACGCGATCTCGACGGCGGCGGAGGAGACGAAGGACCCGCAGCGGAACATGCCGCGCGGCATCCTCGTGGGGCTCGGCATCTGCACGCTCATCTACGTGATCGTGGGCGCCGTGGCGACGGGCATCGTGCCGTACACGCAGCTCAAGAGCAGCGACCCGCTGGCCCACGCGCTCGAGCTGGCCGGGCTCCCCACGGCGAGCTGGATCGTCGCGTTCGGCGCGACGGTGAGCATGGCGGCGGTGCTGCTGGTGTTCCAGTACGGCCAGCCGCGCATCTTCTTCGCCATGGCGCGCGACGGGCTGCTGCCCAAGTGGGCGAGCCGCGTGCACCCCAAGTACCGGACGCCGCACATCACCACCATCGTCACCGGCGTGCTGGTGGCCGTCGGCGCGGCGCTCGCGGACGACGCGGCCACCTACGACCTGACGAACATCGGCACGCTCTGGGCGTTCGCGCTCGTGTGCCTGGGCGTGCTGGTGCTGCGGATCAAGGAGCCGGGCCGGCCGCGCCCGTTCAAGGTGCCGGCGTTCTGGCTGGTCACGCTCGGCGGCGTGGCGGCGTGCCTGTTCGTGATGCGCGGGCTGCCGCCATCGGCGTGGCTGGCGTTCGGCGTCTGGATGCTGATCGGGCTCGCCATCTATTTCGCGTACGGCGTCCGCAACTCGCGTCTGCGCCACGGCGCGCCAATCCCCACCGGGACGTACCCGGTGGAGCAGGCGCCCCTCGAGACCAAGCAGTAACCCGCGATGAGCAGTCTTCCGGCCTCCGCCGACGGCCCGACCGCAACGGCCGCCCCGGCCAAGCGTGGATTCCTCGGCCTGTCGCTCACCATGTGGATCGTGGTGAGCATGGTGCTCGGCGTGCTGTTCGGCTGGCTGGCGCCCGGGGCGGCAGTCCAGCTCCAGCCGCTGAGCAACATCTTCCTGCGGATGATCAAGTCGCTGATCGTCCCGCTCCTCTTCAGCACGCTCGTGATCGGCATCGCCGGCCACGGGGACGACATGAAGAAGGTGGGCCGGCTGGCGCTCCGCTCGATCATTTACTTCGAGCTGGTGACCACGGCGGCGCTCGCGGTGGGGCTGGTCGCCGTCAACCTCGTGAAGCCCGGCGTCGGCGTGGTACTCCCGCAGGAAGCCGGCAAGGACGTCACCGCGCTCGCCGTCAACCAGCCCACGTTAGGCGGGGTGCTGGAGCACACGGTCCCACAGAGCTTCTTCGAGGCGGCGGCCAAGAACGAGGTGCTGCAGATCGTCTTCTTCGCCATCCTCTTCGCCGTGGCGCTGGCCAAGGTGGAGGGGCGGCCCAAGCAGTTCTTCCTCGAGTTCTGCGAGTCGCTCTCGCAGATCATGTTCAAGTTCGTGGGGCTGGTGATGGCGTTCGCGCCCGTCGGCATCGGCGCGGCCATCGCGGTCACGGTCGGCAAGAGCGGCATCGGCGTCCTGAAGAACCTCGCCGTGCTCGTGGGGACGCTTTACGGCGCGCTGGCCGTGTTCATCCTCATCGTGCTGGTCCCGGTCGCGCTCGCGTTCCGGATCCGCGTCGGCCGGTTCGCGCGCACGGTGCGCGAGCCCGCGCTCATCGCCTTCTCGACGGCCAGCTCGGAGGCCGCGCTCCCGCGCGCTATGCAGGCGATGGAGGCGTTCGGCGTCCCGCGCCGCATCGTCGCCTTCGTGATGCCCACGGGGTACTCGTTCAACCTCGACGGCAGCACGCTCTACCTGGCGCTCGCGTCCGTGTTCGCGGCGCAGGCCGCCGGGATCGACATGCCGCTCGGCACGCAGTTGCTGATGATGCTGACGCTCATGCTCACCAGTAAGGGCGTGGCGGCGGTGCCGCGGGCGTCGCTCGTGATCCTGAGCGGGGCGCTGACGCAGTTCGGGCTGCCGCTCTCGGCCATCGCCGTCATCCTCGGCGTCGACGCGCTGATGGACATGGCGCGCACGTCGGTGAACCTGGTCGGTAACTGCCTGGCGACCGCCGTGATGGCCCGCTGGGAGGGCGTGCTGGGCGAGGAGCCGGTGGTGGCCGCCCGGGCCGCCGGCGAGCTGGAGGCGGCGGGCACGGCGGCCCACTAGGCTCGGCGGCGGCGGGGCCGGGTGGCACCGCCCCTGCCATGGGATGAGGTACGGTTCGACCCGTCACCCCGAGGACCCCATGGCCACGTCCACGAAGCCTGAGAAGCCCGAGACGCGCCGCAACGGCGCGGACGCACCCGGTTCCAGCAAGGCCCCGTCGCGCCCGGTCTCGCGCACCCGCAACGACCTGCCGGCCGAGACGCGCGGGCAGATGATCGAGCTGCTTAACCTGCGCCTCGCCGACTGCATCGACCTCCAGACGCAGACCAAGCAGGCGCACTGGAACGTCCGCGGCCCGCACTTCTGGGGGCTGCACAAGCTGTTCGACAAGATCAACGAGGCGGTCGAGGAGTACGTGGACTCGATCGCCGAGCGCGCCGCCCAGCTCGGCGGCGAGGTCGAGGGGACCGCGCGCATGGTCGCCGGGCGCTCGACGCTCCCCGAGTTCCCCAAGGGGATCAAAGGGGGCGTGGACTCGGTGAAGGCGCTCACGGTGGCCCTGTCCGCCTTCGGCAAGCTGGCCCGTGAGGCGATCGACACGGCCGACGAGGCGGAGGACGCGGACACGGCGGACATGTTCACCGAGGTGTCGCGCGGGATCGACCAGTGGCTCTGGTTCGTCGAGGCGCACCTGCAGGCGGACAACTGACGAAATGGGCGGCGCCGTGAGGCGCCGCCCGTTTCGTCATCCCGAGGGAAGCGAGGGATCTCGCTTTTGCCCTTGTTGGTGGCGAAGAGCGAGATCCCTCGCTTCGCTCGGGATGACAGGTTGGTGGGGAAAGGTCAAGCGGCGGATGAGGTTACGCGGTTCACCTCACACGCTAGATCAACTCGACACCGAGTAGCCTGAGGGCGCCGCGGACCGCCCCGCGGGCCGGCTCGACGGGTTCCTGGCGGACGGTCGCACCGGGAACGGCGGTCTTGAGCCGCTGCTCCAGCCGCCGGCGGAGCCCGCTGCCCCGGCTCAGCAGCCCCCCGGCAAGCGCGACCGGCACGGCCGCACGCTCGTCCACAAAGAGCGACCGCGCGAGCGTGCGGACGTGCAGCACCAGCTCCTCAACGGCGAGCGTGAGCAGCGAGGTGGCGCGGGCGTCCCCGGCGGCGGCGACGCGGAGAACCACCGGGGCGAGCGTGGCGAAGTCGGTCGGGGTCGCGCGGGCGGCCCACGGGATCAGCGCCGATGGCTCGTCCGCCTCGACGGCGGTGAGGAGGGCGTTGAGGAGCGCCGTCTCCGGCTCGCGTCCGTCGGCCGACGCGACGGCCGCGTTGAGCGCCCGGCGGCCGAGCCAGGCGCCGCTCCCCTCGTCGCCCAGGACCGGGCCCCAGCCGCCGGCGCGGGCGAAGCTGCCGTCCGGGCCGCGCGCGAAGGCGACCGAGCCCGTCCCGGCGATCAGCAGCACGCCCGGCCCCTCGCCGAACGCGTCGTCGAGCGCCACGGTCGCGTCCGGGACCACGCGCAGCTCCTCGGCCACACCGCGCGCTTGCAGGGCGTGCGTGAGGGCCAGGCGCTCCGGCTCCCGCCCGGCTCCCGCCACCCCGACCACCAGCGCCTGGACGCGGGCGTCGGGCGCCAGCGCCGCCGCGGCCAGTGCGTCTCGTACGCCGGCGGCGATCACGTCGGCCGAGTGGTCGGCGCCGCCCGGGCGGACGGCAGACGCCGGCCCGTCGGCGGTGCCGAGGACGCGGCCGGTCTCGTCGGCGAGGTGGGTGCGCGTCTTGGAGCCGCCCCCGTCCACGCCGGCCACGAGGAGACGCGGCGGGTCGGCGACGGGTAGTTCGGCGGTCGGGTCCTCGGAGCCGAGCGGGGTCTGCTGCTCGTCGTCGCCTCGTTCGGCGTCGCTCACGCGCGGAGCGGCTCGGCCGTCATCCGGCGGACCTGCGACGGGGCCGGATGGGTGAACGACGACAGGATCCCCACGACCAGCGTGATGGTCACCCCGATCAGCACGTACCACGGCCACGCGATGCTGCCCACCGGCGCGAGCGCGCCGGCCGTCGCCGGGAACCAGACGGCGATGCTCTTGGCGAACACGATCACCGCCATCGTCAGGATAGCTGTGGCCATGCCGAGGATCGCGTCGCGCTGCTCGGCGCGGCGCCAGTAGATGCCGAGGAAGAAGCCGCCGAGCAGCGCCCCCTGCGTGAACGACGCGATCCCGAGCGCGATGACCACCATCGGCGTCCCCTGCTCCTTGAAGAGTAGCGCGGCGAAGGTGAGCCCCGTCCCCCAGAGCAGCGCGAACCGCTTGCCGGTGCGGAGGGTGCGCGGGTCGTCGGCGCGGCGGCCGGTGAGCGGGAGGTAGATGTCGTGCGTGGTGGTGGCGGCGAGCGAGTTGATCGCGCCCGAGTGCGTGCTCATCGTGGCCGCGACGATGGCGGCGAGGATGAGGCCGAGGAGCCCCGGCGGCATCCGCTCGACGATGAACGTCGGGAAGATGAGGTCGGGGGCGGTGAACGCGCGGCCGCCGAAGTACGCCCAGAGCCCCACGCCGACCATCAGGAAGAGCGCGAACTGGCAGAGCACCGCGATGCCGCTGCCGATGACCGCGACCTGCGCGTCGCGCAACCGCTTGGCCGAGAGCAGGCGTTGGACGATGAGTTGGTCGGCGCCGTGCGAGGCCATGGCGAGGAAGGCGCCCCCGAGCAGGCCGGCGAACACCGTGTGCGGCCGGTCGAGCCCGGTGTACCAGTCGATCGCTTGCAGCTTGCCGGCGGCGGAGGCCTGCGCGATGATCGCGTCCCACCCGCCGGGCACCGCGCGGCCGAGCAGCACCACGGCCGAGATGCCGCCGAGGAGGTAGACGCCGGCCTGCACCAGCTCCGTCCACACCACGGCCTTCATCCCGCCGCGGTACGTGTAGACCACGGTGAGCAGGCCGAGCACGAGGATCGCGGCCGGCATCACGTACTGGCGCGGGACCGCGGGGCCGATGATCAGCGCGATCGGGATGGCGGTGGCGAAGACGCGCACCGCGTCGGCCATGGCGCGCGTGGCCATGAACACCACGCTCGTGAAGCGCCGCGTGCCGGGCCCGAATCGGCGCTCCAGCAGCGTGTAGGCGGTGACGATGTCGCCCGCGAAGTAGCGCGGCAGCAGGATCGTCGCCACGCCCACGCGGCCGAGGATGTAGCCGGCCGCGACCTGCAGGAAGCCCAGATCGCCGAGGTAACTGAGCCCCGGGATGCTGATGAAGGTGAGCGCGCTCGTCTCGCTGGCGACGATCGAGAAGAGGACCGCCCACCACGGGATGTTGCGGTCGGCGACGAAGTAGTCCTTCGCGTCCTTCTGCCGGCGGCCGATCCAGACGCCGAGCGCCGTGGTGCCCGCGAGGTAGGCGAGGAGGACGACGACGTCGAGGAGGGTGAAGCGGGAGGTCACGGCGGCGGGGGCGGGGCGAGCAGGGGAGGCGAAGCTGTCATCCTGAGCGCAGCGAAGGATCTTCTCTCCGAGGGGGGGAGCCCCGGTGCACCGAGAGGAGATCCTTCGCTGCGCTCAGGATGACAGCTTAGCCGGCGACCACATAGGCTTCCATCGCGAAGTACTCGGCAAGGCCGAGCCGGTCGAGGGTGCGCGCCGTCTCCTTGTTCCGCTGCTCCACGCGCTGCCAGAATTCGCGGTCGTCGCTGCCGGGGAACGGGGCGGAGTCCTTCTGCGACTGGTGCTTGAAGATCGCCTGGATCTTGACGCGCAGCTCGTCCTGCGACATCGGCACCAGCCAGGTGGCCTCGGTGACCGGCCACTCCTGCCAGGCACCGCGGTAGAGCCACACCTCGGGCGTGTAGCCGTCCGCCGCGCGCAGCTCGGCGAGCGCGCGGTCGATGGCCTCCTTGCACATGCGGTGCGTCCCGTGCGGGTCGCTGAGGTCGCCCGCCACGAAGACGAGGTCCGGCCGCTCGTCGGCCAACAGCCGGCGCACGATCGCCACGTCCTCGGGGCCGATCGGAACCTTGCGCACCTTGCCCGTCTGGTAGAACGGCAGGTCGAGGAACCGGGCGTGCTCGCGGGTCAGCCCCATGACCTCGATGCCGCTCACCGCCTCGCTCTCGCGGATCACGCGCTTGAGGTCCTGCACCTCCCCGGAGTCCACGTCCCCGGCGCGCTTGGCGGCGAGCTGCGCGCGCACGCGCTCGGCGAACGCGCCGAGCCCCACGGCACCGACGTGTTGCGCGCGGTCGACGCGCTCCAGGAAGTCCACGTGCCGCCGCACGTCGTGGTCGAAGACGGCGATGTTGCCGCTCGTCATGTAAGCGACCGTGACCGCGTTGTCGTTCTGCACGAGCTTGTGCAGGATCCCGCCCATCGAGATCACGTCGTCGTCGGGATGCGGCGAAAAGCAGACGACCCGCCGCCCGCGCGGCAGCTTGCTCTTGCCCCGGATGCGGGCGCCGAGCCGGTTGAAGACCGCGCCGTTGAGCGCGCCGGCGCTCGGGTGGCGGGCCGTGAGCGCCCAGAGCCCGTGGTCGGCGTAGTCGCGCTGCGTGAGCTTGAGGATCGCCTTGCCCGTGGCGAGCGAGAGCCACACGACGGCGCGCGTCTCCAGGTCGTCGGTCCAGGCGACGTCCCCCACCAGCCAGGGCGTGGCGACGCGCGTCAGCTCGGCGGCGGCCGCGAGGTCCACGTAGAACGTTGTGTCGGCGTGGCGCTGGAGGAAGGTCGCCGCGACCTCGCGGTCGACCTCCCCCTCGACCGCGCGGCGGACGATCGGCGCCTTGTGCTCGCCGGTGGCGAGGATGGCGATCTCGCGCGCCGCCATGATGGTGGCGACGCCCATCGTGACCGCCTCGCGCGGCACGTTCTCCTCGCCGAAGAAGTCGGCGGCGGCGTCGCGGCGCGTGACGGCGTCGAGGTGGACGAGGCGCGTGCGGCTCTCGAGCCCCGAGCCCGGCTCGTTGAAGCCGATGTGCCCGGTCTTGCCGATGCCGAGGAGCTGGAAGTCGATGCCACCCGCGTCCGCGATGGCCTGCTCGTAGCGCCGGCAGGCCTCGTCGAGCTGGTCGCGCGGCAGGTCGCCGGGCGGGAGGTGGACGTTGGCCGGGTCCACGTCCACGTGGGCGAACAGGTTCTCCCACATGAAGCGGTGGTAGCTGTGCACGCTGTCCGGGGCCATCGGGTAGTACTCGTCCAGGTTGAACGAGACCACGTCGCGGAAGCTCAGCCCCTCCTCGCGGTGCAGGCGGATCAGCTCGCGGTAGACGCCGATGGGCGTGCTACCGGTGGCCAGCCCGAGCACCGCGCGCCGCCCCGCGGCCTGCCGCGCGCGCACGATTTGGGCGATGCGCTCGGCGACCAGCCGGGCGATCGCGTCGTGCTCATCGACCACGACGGTGCGGATGCGTTCGAGCGTCGGCGCGCCGAGCGTGGGGGCGTTTGGGGTGGGGGCGACGCGCGAAGGCCCGCGACTCGGGGAGGAGTCGCGGGCCTCGGACGCGGCCGCGGCGCCCTGCGGGGGGCCGGCCGGTGCGGACACGGGCGGGGTGCCGTTAGGCGGCGAAGGAGCTGCCGCAGCCGCAGCCGCCGGTGGCGTTCGGGTTCTTGAAGGTGAACCCGCTGCCCTGCATGCTGCTCACGTAGTCGATGGTGACGCCCGAGATGTACTGGGCGGAGAACGGGTCGATGAAGACCTTGAAGCCGTCCTGGTCCACCACGAGGTCGTCCTCGGCGGGCGCGTCCTCGATGAGGAGGCCGTACTTGAAGCCGCTGCAGCCCCCAGGCTGCACCGAGACGCGGAGCCCGCCCGCGTCGTACGCGACGCCCTCGGCGTCCATGAACTTCTTGACCTCGACGCCGGCCACCGGGGTCACGGTCAGGGCCAGCTCGGGCTGCGACGCAACGCTCATCGTATGCCTCCGAAAGGGGCGCGCGGCCGGCGGATCCGGCCGCGCGCGACGCTACCAATCTATCCGCTCGGGATTACCCCGGCCATCCGGGCCGGTGCCGCCGCCCGGTCGGCGATCAGTCGCCCGCATAGGCCTCGACCGGGCGGCCCACAGGTTCTGGCCCGGGCGACTCGGTGCGGAACGAGCGCGCGATCCACGCGAACGCGACCGCCGCGACGGCGAGCATCGTGAGGCCGGTGCCCGTCTCGCCGAACACCAGCTTGCCGATCCCGAAGAGCGTGGCGTAGACCGCGACGATGCCGGCGATCCAGTTGGTCCAGGCGAGCGCCCCGCCCGGGATGGGCTCGCGGCCAAAGCCGGCGCGGGTGGACACCGCCGCCCACCCGGGGCCGCCGGGCCGGACGCGCCGGTAGAACGCCTCCAGCGTGGCCTCGCTCTCGGGCGCGGTGAGGAAGGTCGCGGCCAGCCACACGACCGTGCTCACCGCCACGGTCACGAGCATCACGACGGCGTCGGCCCGCAGGTCGCCCTTGGGGTAGCGCGCCGGGATCACGGCGAGCGCGACGACGCTGGTGACGAGCGACGCGAGCATGGCGGAAATCTCGCTCCACGCGTTGATGCGCCACCAGTACCAGCGGAGGATGAGGACGAGCCCCGTGCCGGCGCCCAACGCGAGGAGGAACTTCCACGCCCCCTCGACGCTCGACAGGTTCATCGTCACCACGATCGAGGCGAGGAATAGCCCCACGGTGGCCCAGCGCGACACGGCCACGTAGTGCTTCTCGCTCGCGTCCGTGCGGACGAAGCGCTTGTAGAAGTCGTTGACGATGTACGACGCTCCCCAGTTGAGGTGCGTGCCCACGGTGCTCATGTACGCGGCGGCGAAGCCGGCCATCATGAAGCCGCGCCACGGCGTGGGGAGCAGGTCGACGAAGGCCTGGACGTAGGCGGCCTCCTTGTCGCCGTTCACGCCGTTGGGGTAGAGCAGCACCGTGGCCAGGCCGGTGACGATCCACGGCCAGGGCCGCAGCGCGTAGTGCGCGATCTGGAAGAACAGCGTGGCGAGCACGCCGTCGCGTTCGGTGCGCGCCGAGAAGATCCGCTGCGCGACGTAGCCGCCCCCGCCGGGCTCGGCGCCCGGGTACCAGGCGGCCCACCACTGCACGCTCAGGAACACGGCCAGCGCGAGCAGCGGCATCCACGCGTACGCCTCGACGCCGGTGGCCGTGTACTTGAGCGGGAGCACGGAGAGCGCGGCGTCCTCGCTGCCGAAGCGCGTGGCGAGGCCCGCCTTCAGCGCGTCCATCCCCCCCACCTTGCGCACGGCGTACACGGCGAGGACGATCACGGCGCTCATCTTGATGACGAACTGCACGAGGTCGGTCCAGAGCACGGCCCACATCCCGGCCGCCACCGCGTAGGCGACCGTCGCCAGGAAGCACAGCCCGACCGCGAGCACGTCGCCCGAGATCGTGACCCCGGCTACGGTGACGGGCTGCAGGCCTAACGAGATGGTGAGGATCTTGATCATCGCCCGGGTGACCCAGCCGAGGATGATCAGGTTGATGGGGATGGCGAGGTAGAGGGCGCGGAAGCCGCGCAGCGCCGCCGCCGGCTTCCCGCTGTAGCGCACCTCGGCGAACTCGACGTCCGTCATCACGTTGGCGCGGCGCCAGAGCCGGGCGAAGAAGAACACGGTGAGCATCCCGCTCATCACCATGTTCCACCAGAGCCAGTTGCCGGCGACGCCGTTGGCCGCCACCAGCCCGGTGACCACGAGCGGCGTGTCGGCCGCGAAGGTGGTGGCGACCATGGCCGCGCCCGCGAGCCACCAGGGCACCTGCCGGCCGGCGATGAAGTACTCGCTCAGCGACTCCCCGCCGCGCTTGGTGAAGAGGAAGCCGATCGCGGTGGAGAGCGCGAAGTAGGCGGCGACGATCAGCCAGTCGACCGCGGTGAGGTTGGCGCCGGACATCAGCGGGCGGAGGAGGCGGGGGCGGGGGGCGGGGCGGGGAAGACGCGCGGGGCGCCGAGCGCCTGCATCGCGGCGTCGGCCAGGGCGACGCGGACGCGGCCGATGCGGGTGTTCATCCGCGTGGGGTTCACGCGGTTGGTGAGCAGGATGACGTACACGCCCTGCTCGGGGTCGACCCAGAACGACGTGCCCGTGAACCCGGTGTGGCCGAACGCGCGCCGGCCGAGATAGTGCCCCGCGGAGTTGCCGCCGGTGGGCGTTTCCCACCCGAGGGCCCGCCGCGAGACGGTGGTGTCTTGCACGCGCGTGAACGCCGCCACCGTCGCCGAGTCGAACACGGCGCGCCCGTCCAGCCGCCCGTCGGCCAGGTAGGCGCGGGCGAGGCGGGCGAGGTCGTCGCCGGTGGAGAAGAGGCCCGCGTGGCCGGCCACCTGGCCTAACGCAAAGGCGTTCTCGTCGTGCACCTCGCCCACCAGCTTGCGCTGGCGCCACGGGTCGAACTCGGTGGGGGCGGTGCGGGCGCGGTCGCGGGGGTCGGGGCGGAAGCGCGTGTCGCGCATCGCCAGCAGGCCGAACACGTGCCGCGCGAGGTACCGGTCCAGCGGCTCGCCGCTCACCCGGGCGACGATGGCGCCGAGCAGGATGAAGTTGAGGTCGCTGTACAGGTAGCGCCCGCCGGGCGCGCTGTCCGGTTGCGTGGCGAGCACGAGGGCGAGCGCGCTCTCCGGGCTCGTCGCCTCCTTGTACAGCGGGCGCCAGGCGGGGAGCCCCGAGGTGTGCGTCAGCAGGTGCCGCACGGTCACCCGCGGCCGGTCCGCATACTCGGCCAGGTAGCGCGCCACCGGCGCATCGAGCTGCACGCGGCCACCCGCCACGAGCTGCATCACCGCCGACGTGGTGCCGACCACCTTTGTGAGCGAGGCCAGGTCCCAGAGCGTCCGCGCGTCGGGGCGCGGGGCGCCGGCCGCCCAGTCCAGCCGCCCCACGCCGTACTCCGCCACGGCGCCGTCGCGGCCGCCGACGACCGCGTAGGCGCCGGGGAAGGCGCTGTCGGCGAGGGCCGCGTCCAGCACGCGGCGGAGGGAGTCGCGGACGGCCCCGCGGCGCGCATCGAGCCGGGCCACGCTGACGTCGAGGCGGGGGGCAGGCGGCGGGAAGGCGCCGCCGACGTCCTGCTGCGCCACCGCGCGCGCGCCCGGCGCCGCGCACGCGGCCGTGAGCAGCGCGATGGCGCCGACCACGGTCGCCGGCCTGCCTAACGTGCTCACCGCGCGCCCCCGCCCGTCGACGCGGGCGCCGCGGCCGGCCAGGCGCCGCGCTGGATGCCGTCCCCGACCGCGAAGAAGCCAGGGAGCGTCACCGGCGCGCGCCCCGTGATGGGGGCGCGGCCCAACACCGCGCGCGCCGCGGCCCGCTCCAACGCGTCGCCGCGGCCGTAGGTGACGAGGTAGCTGGTCACGCGCGGGAACTGCCGGATGACGTACGGGTTGCCGCCGGCGACCACCACGAGCTTGCCCGTCGCCGCCTGCGCGTCGATCCACGCGGCAACGTGGGCCGGGATGGCGAGGCGCCCGGCGCCCTCGAACGTGCGGGTATAGGTCATCACGACCAGTCGGTCCGCCGTCGCGGCGGCCTGTGCGATGGAGTCCAACGTGGCCGCCGAGGTGCCGGGGCGGACGCGGAACTCGCGCACCGCGGCACGGCCGGGGATTCCCGCCCGCAACTCGCCGACGAAGCCCTGTCCGGCCGTGACCTCATTGTCGGGCGCGTAGACCACCGCGACGGCCGACCGGACGCCGGACGCCGGCACCAGGTTCGCCGAGTCGCGGAGCAAGGTCACGGCGCGGGCGGCGATGTCGCGCGCCGTCGCCCAATGCGCCGGCGCGCCGACGACGGCCTGTAGCTGCGCGAGGTCGACGGCGGGACGGGCCGCGGCGCCGGTCCGCACCTTGAGCTCCAGCACCCGCCGCGCGGCCTGCTCGATGCGCGCGGCCGGGATCACCCCGCCCTCGACCGCGGCCACCACGCCGTTGACGCAGCGGGCGACGTCGGTGGGCATCAGCAGCACGTCCATCCCGGCCTGGACCGCGAGCGGGCAGCTCCGCTCGATCGGGTAGCCCTGGCCGACGCCCTCCATGGTCATCGCGTCGGTGAAGGTGATGCCGCGGAAGCCGAGCGTGTCGCGGAGCAACCCCGTCATCACGCGCGGCGAGAGCGTGGCCGGGACGCCCGGCTGTTCGATGGCGGGGAGCGCGATGTGGGCGCTCATCACCCCCACGACCCCCGCGCGGATGGCCGCGCGGAACGGCACCAGCTCCACCGCGTCCAGCCGCGCGCGGTCAGAACGCACGACCGGCAGCGCGAGGTGCGAGTCGGCGTCGGTGTCGCCGTGTCCCGGGAAGTGTTTGGCGACGCCGGCCACCCCCGTCGACTGCAGGCCGCGCACGAACGCCGCCGTGTACGCCGCGACGGCCGCCGGCGCCTCGCCGAAGGCGCGGACGTTGATGACCGGGTTGGCCGGGTTGTTGTTGACGTCGGCGTCGGGCGCGAAATCGACGTGGATGCCGGCCGCGCGCGCCTCGGCGCCGACGATGCGCCCCATCGCCTCGGCGTCGGCGGGGCGGCCCGTGGCGCCGGCGGCCATGTTGGTCGGGAGCACCGTGGCCGACCCGGCGCTCCAGAGCTGCGGCACGTACACGCCGCCCTCGAAGCGCCCGAGGCCCGGCTCCAGGTCGCTCGAGACGAGCAGCGGGATCCGCGGCCCGGACGCGGCGGCCCACCCCTGCATCACGTTGACCTTGGCCGCGACTTCAAGGGGCGAGCCGAGCGACATGATGACGCCGCCGACGTGGTCGTCCTCGATCCAGCGGCGCACGCGCGCCATGGCGGTGTCGGCCTGGTTCTCGTAGTTGCCGAGCACCCAGACGGTGACGAGTTGCGCCACGCGGTCGCGCAGCGGCAGGCCGGCGAGCGTCCGGTCCACCCACCGCGTTTCGTCCGCCGTGAGCGCGCGGGTGAAGGCGCCCGCCGCCGGGGCCGCGGGGAGAGCGGCGGCCGGACCCGGCGCGGGCGTGCCCGCGGCCGGCGGGAGGTAGGGCTGGCGGGGCACGCAGCCCGCGACCAGCGCGGCGGCGAGGGCGGCGGGACCGGCGCGCCGGACGGTGCGGAGGGGCATGAGGCGGGGGCGGGGGAGCCGCGGAGTATACCCCGCCGCCGGGGCGGCGCACACGTCTTGCACGCCGCCGCAGCAGGCGGGCCGCACCCCGCGCCCGCGCCCCCGACGCCTGCCGCCGATGTCTGCCCTCGCCCGTCCCGCTCGCGCCCTGCGCGCCGCCACGCTCGCCCTCTGCACCGCCGCCGCGACCGCCGCGTGCGCCGGCCGCACCGTCGAGGTGGGCACCGGCCCCGAGGTGTCGCCGGCGCAGTCCATCGAGCTGGTCAACAACTTCCAACAGGCGGTCAACGTGTACGTCCGCACGGGCACCGGCAGCGAGGTGTTCGTGCGGCAGGTGCCGGGGCGCACCACCGAGCGGCTCCCCATCCGCGGCGTGCGCGACGGCGCCACGGTGTCGCTGCGCATCGCGCCCGTGGACGGCGCGGCGAACGTGACACGGAGCGGCGTGCGCGTGCAGCCGGGCACGTCGGTGCAGGTGCCGTAACGGAGGGTGTAAGCCGCGACGCCCGACGCGGTTGCCCCCGGCGCGCCCCGCGGGCTAGCTTCCCGCCTTCGGCCCCGCCCGCCCCTCGCGGCGGGCGGGGCATTTCGTGCGCCCGAGCCCCGCGTGATGTCCCACCTCTGGGAGAGGATCAAGACCGGTTACCTGCGGATCATCGATCCTCTGGTCGCGTGGCTCGTGGCCCGCCGCGTGACGCCGAACGTCATCACGACGGTCGGCACCCTGACGTACGTGGTGGGCGGCGTGATCTACGCGACCGGCCACATCCGCACCGCCGGCTGGTGGCTCGGCCTCACCGCGGTGTTCGATGTGCTCGACGGGAAGGTGGCGCGGGCCACGAACCGCACCACCATCTTCGGCGCCTTCTACGACAGCACGCTCGACCGCGTGGCCGACGGCGCGGTGCTCGGCGGGCTGGCGGTGTTCTTCGCGCGCAACGGCACGCTCGGTCTCCTGCCGCCGTGGGCCGGCACGCCGATGGTCACCATGGCCATCCTCGGCGTGATCGGCGCCTTCCTCACCTCGTACACGCGCGCCCGCGCCGAGTCGCTCGGCATCGACGCCAAGGTGGGGCTGATGCAGCGCCCCGAGCGCGTGGTGCTGCTCTCGGCGCCGCAGGCCTTCTTCGGCCTCACGCTCGACGGCTACGTGCTGATGTTCATCGTGACGCTGCTGACCGTGACCTCGTGGGTGACGGCCGTGCAGCGCATGCTCTTCGTCTACCGCGTCACGCTCCCGATCGACCGGGGGCTGACGCCGGCCGAGGTCGTGCCCGCCGCCCTCGTCCGCGCGCCGCGCGGGCCCGGCGCGCCGTCCTGACGGGCGGCCTCGTTCGCCGCTCCACCTCTCGCTCCCCCGTCCCATGACCGCTCCCGCCGCCTACGCCGACCGGCCCGCCGTGCAGCCCGCCACGGGCAAGCTCGGCATCCTCACGCCCGGCCTCGGCGCCGTGGCCACCACGTTCATGGCCGGCGTGGAGAGCGTGCGCCGCGGGCGCTCGGCGCCCATCGGCTCGCTGACGCAGATGGCGACCATCCGCCTCGGCAAGCGCACCGAGAATCGGTCGCCGCTCATCAAGGACTTCGTCCCGCTCGCCGCGCTCGACGACCTGGTGTTCGGCGCGTGGGATCCAATCCCGGACGACGCCTACACCGCCGCCAAGAAGGCCGGCGTGCTGGAGGAGCGCGACCTGGAGCCGGTCAGGGACTTCCTGAGCGCGATCAAGCCGATGCCGGCCGCGTTCGAGCAGAAGTACGTGACCCGCCTGGCCGGCACCAACGTCAAGACCGGCACCAAGCGCGAGCTCGCCGAGCAGCTCCGCGAGGACATCCGGCGCTTCAAGAGCGAGCACGGCTGCGAGCGCGTGGTGCTCGTGTGGTGCGGCTCGACCGAGATCTTCATCACCCCGGGCCCGCAGCACCAGACGGTCGAGGCCTTCGAGGCCGCGCTCGACGCCGACGACGAGGCGATCGCGCCGTCGATGCTCTACGGCTACGCGGCCATCATGGAGGGCTGCGCCTACGCCAACGGCGCGCCCAACCTCGCGGTCGACGTGCCGGCGCTCGTGCACCTCGCCAACGAGAAGGGCGTGGCCATCAGCGGCAAGGACTTCAAGACCGGGCAGACGTGGGTGAAGACGGTGCTCGCCCCGGGGCTCAAGGCGCGCATGCTCGGCCTCGCCGGCTGGTACTCGACCAACATCCTCGGCAACCGCGACGGCGAGGTGCTCGACGACCCGGCGTCGTTCAAGACCAAGGAGGAGTCCAAGCTCTCGGTGCTGCACACCATCCTGCAGCCGGAGAAGCACCCGGAGCTGTACAAGGACTTCAGCCACGTCGTGCGCATCAACTACTACCCGCCGCGCGGCGACAACAAGGAAGGCTGGGACAACATCGACATCGTCGGGTGGATGGGCTACCCGATGCAGATCAAGGTCAACTTCCTCTGCCGCGACTCCATCCTCGCGGCGCCGCTCGTGCTCGACCTGGCGCTCTTCTCCGACCTCGCGCAGCGCGCCGGGATGAAGGGGATCCAGGAGTGGCTGTCGTTCTACTACAAGAGCCCGATGACCGCGCAGGGCCTCTACCCGGAGCACGACCTGTTCATCCAGCAGACCAAGCTGAAGAACACGCTGCGCTACCTGATGGGCGAGGACCAGATCACGCACCTCGGCCTGGAGTACTACGCCGAGCACGCGGAGTCGGCGGCGTGAGCGGGGCCCCCGGGCGCGCGGTCGCCGCGCTGGCGTTGGCGGCCGCCGCGACGGCCGCGGCCGGCTGCGCGCCCGAGGGGCCGCGCCCGATGCGGGTGTGGACGCAGAACTACGAGTTCCGCGTCTCCAGCGACCCGTCGCCGCCGCGGGCGCGCGAGGTCACGCGCTACCGCATCGTCGTCGTCGACCGCAACACGCGGCAGGTGATCGACAACGGCGCCGGCCAGATCTTCGCCAAGAGCGCCGACGGCGCGAGCGTCTATGACAGCTTCGAGCGCGCGCCCGAGGCCGGCACGTACACGGCGCGGCTCACCTTCATCACCGCCGGCGACTGGCGCATGAACCTGCGCTTCCAGCGCGACTCGAGCGCGACCATCACGGCCTCGCTCGAGAAGCCGCTCGACGACTGGGTGCAGGCGGTGCGCGGCGCCCGGCCGATCACCGAGCGGCCGGCGCAGTAGGGCCGGCCGCCTTTCCTCCGCATGCGTCTCTTTCACCGCACGAGCGTCGCCCCCGACGCGGTGCTCCAGACCGCCGACGCGTTCTTCGCCGCGCTCGGCATGCGCGCGACCGGCACCGCCGAGCGCGACCGCGCCTTCAGCGGCGCCCTCGGCGAGCTGCGCCTGGCCGTCCGCATGGAGGGCGGCCACTACACCTTCGTCGAGGCGCACACCGACCAGGTGGGCGAGAGCCGGCTGGACAAGAACGTGAAGAAGTTCTTCACCCAACTCCACCGCCAGGCGGACCCGTCGCACCGGATGGAGACGCACTGGTGAGCCCGTCCGCGGCGCTGACCCGGGAGCAGCGGCTCGAGCTGTACTACTGGATGCGGCTCACGCGCACGCTCGAGGAGCGGCTCGTGGCGCTCTACCGGCAGACCAAGGTCGTGGGCGGGCTGTTCCGCTCGTTAGGCCAGGAGGCCGACGCCGTGGGCGCGTGCTACGCGCTGGAGCGCCGCGACGTGATGAGCCCGCTCATCCGCAACCTCGGCGCGATGCTCGTCAAGGGCGCGACCCCGGTCGAGGTGCTGAAGCAGTACATGGCCAAGGGCGACAGTCCGACGCGCGGCCGCGAGCTCAACATCCACTTCGGCGACGTCGGCGACCCGGCCACGACGCGCGGCTTCGTCGGGCAGATCTCGCCCCTAGGCGACATGGTGCCGGTGATGGCGGGGGTGACCCTGTCGTTCCGGATGCGCGGCGAGGACCGCGTGGGCCTCGTGTTCATCGGCGACGGCGCGACCAGCACGGGCGCCTTCCACGAGGGGATCAACTTCGCGGCCGTGCAGCGGTGCCCGCTGGTGGTTGTGGTCGAGAACAACGGGTACGCCTACTCGACGCCGACGAGCAAGCAGACGCTTGCCCGGCAGTTCGTCGACAAGGCCATCGGCTACGGCATCCCCGGCGAGCAGGCCGACGGGAACGACGTGCTCGCCGTCTACGACGTGACGAAGCGCGCTGTGGACCGCGCCCGCGCCGGCGGCGGCACGCAGCTCGTGGAGCTGATGACGTACCGCCGGAAGGGGCACGCCGAGCACGACAACCAGAGCTACGTCCCTGCCGGCGAGATCGAGCGCTGGGCCGCCGGGAACGACCCGCTCGACCGGTACTTCTTTCGCCTAACGGGCGAGCTGGGCTTCGCGCGGGCGGAGATCGACGCCGTTGACGCGCGGGTGCGCGCCGAGGTGGACGCGGCGACGGACCAGGCCGAGGCGTCGGGCTTCCCCGAGCCGCTCGACTGCCTCACCGGCATCTACGCCGACCCGCCGGCCGAGCGGCCGCTCTGGTACCGCGAGGGCGTGCTGAGCGCGGTGGAGAAGAACGAGCGCGCGGACGGATGGGGCACGTACCAGACGGGGAACGCCGCCAAGGTGGAGAGCACGATCGCGGCGGGGAACGACTGATGGCGTCGCCGAACGGAACGGGCGGCGCCGAGATCACGTACCTCGAAGCGATCCGCGAGGCGCTGTTCGAGGAGATGGCGCGCGACGCGAACGTCTTCTGCCTCGGCGAGGACATCGGCGCGTTCGGCGGGGCGTTCAAGGTGACCGAGGGCCTGCTCGCGCGCTTCGGCGAGGCGCGCGTGATCGACACGCCGATCTCGGAGATCGCGATCGTCGGGGCGGCGGCGGGCGCGGCGCACATGGGGATGCGGCCGGTGGTCGAGATGCAGTTCATCGACTTCATCGCCAACGCCTACGACATGCTCACCAACTACGTGGCCACGGCGCGCTACCGCGCGTTCCTGCCGTGCCCGATGGTGGTGCGCGGGCCGAGCGGCGGCTACGTGCGCGGCGGCCCGT
>ERZ1066118.965-NODE-965-length-21034-cov-11.769102_pt1 | contig 21034 bp, 20 predicted proteins | sample MGYA00382765_ERZ1066118 | MGnify/ENA primary metagenome ERZ1066118 (study PRJEB33369, sample SAMEA5778348) | biofilm metagenome | biome: Industrial cooling water; feature: Water cooling tower basin; material: Biofilm | place: United Arab Emirates | collected...
AACTGATAACTGATAACTGATAACTGATAACTGATAACTGATAACTGATAACTGACAACCATAACGTAAGATCTGAGAAATCACAGAGGATCGTTATGCAACCAAACCCAGCAGAGATTGAGGCAATTCGCACTCAAATTGCAGCTCTACAGCAAGAATGCGCCTCTCTCAGCGTTGAGTCACCACAGAGTAACTCTCCCCAAGCGCAAATAACAAACGATGACTTAGCACAGATAGTAGAAAGCCTCGCAGCTTTGGCGGCGCAACTACGACAAAAACGCGCCGAATTTAACGCTTTACAGGTGCGATCGCAATATCAATCGATCGAGCAACATGTAGAGGAGGGGAGAACGCAAGCTAAAGTTCACGCCGAGCAAATCAACGAACTTGCAGCCGAATTAGCCGAGGAAATTCGCTCGCTCAAAGCGATCGCCGATCGAATCAGTCCTAGTTATTGGCAAGTCTACTACAAACCCTTCATCACTGGTTTTCAAACGATTTCCGTTCCTTACGTTCGTTCTGATGGCGACGTATGGACGATTGTGAATCGAGTAGTTTAACTGAGGGCTAGAAGAAAGCTGGGGGGGCTGAGAGCGAAAAAATACCTCTGGCTCTTGGCTTCTGGCTCCTGTTCGCTGATAACTGATAACTGATAAAAGTTAAAGATTCAAAGGAATTAGGTAAAATACCCTTTGCAAAACTTTACTTAACTTAATACAATAGGCAACATAGGTCATAAGTATTTATCCTCAGCCATGTTTCCCGAACAAATTCCTTGGCTCAGCGTCATCACCCTACTACCTTTAGTAGCCAGCCTAGCCATTCCATTGATTCCAGACCGTGAAGGCAAAGTGGTGCGCTGGTACGCCCTCGGAGTTGGAATCACAGATTTCTGCCTCATGATTTACACCTTTTGGCAGCACTTTAATTTACAAAACTCAACATATCAACTCGTCGAAAGTTATTCTTGGATTCCTCAAATCGGCTTAAACTGGTCAGTTGCCGTTGACGGGCTATCCATGCCATTAGTACTGCTGGCGGGTTTCATTACCACCATGGCAACTTTGGCAGCCTGGAATGTTACGAATAAGCCGCGCTTGTTCTACTTCCTCATCTTGGTAATGTATAGCGCCCAAATTGGTGTGTTTGTCGCCCAAGATTTATTGATGTTCTTCTTAATGTGGGAAATCGAGCTAGTTCCTGTATACTTACTCATCTCCATCTGGGGAGGACAAAAGCGGCGCTACGCTGCAACCAAATTTATTCTTTATACCGCTGCTGCTTCTATATTTATTCTGATTGCTGGTTTGACATTGGCTTTTTACGGCGATACAGTCACCTTCGATTTGACTGCCCTCGGCACGAAACACTATCCCAAAGCCCTTGCAATGCTAGCTTATGCTGGATTTTTTATTGCCTTTGCTGTCAAACTACCAGTATTCCCCCTGCACACTTGGCTACCAGATGCCCACAGTGAAGCCTCTGCACCAATTTCAATGATTTTAGCAGGTGTATTGCTGAAAATGGGTGGTTATGCCCTGATCCGCTTTAATATCGAGTTGCTATCCGACGCTCACATTTACTTCGCGCCAGTGTTGGCAGTGTTGGGCGTAGTTAACATCATTTACGGCGCATTTGCTGCCTTCGGTCAAGGTAATCTGAAACGGCGATTGGCTTATTCTTCCATTGCCCACATGGGTTTTGTTTTAATCGGCATCGCTTCTTATACAGAGTTAGGCATTGGCGGCGCGGTGCTGCAAATGGTTTCTCACGGTTTGATTGCTGCTTGCCTGTTCTTCCTCTCTGGAGTAGCTTACGATCGCACCCATACTTTAATTATGGAAAAGATGGGTGGTATGGCGAAGGTAATGCCGAAAGTCTTTGCCCTGTTCACCGCCGCTTCAATGGCTTCCCTCGCACTACCAGGAATGAGTGGTTTTGTGGGTGAGTTGACGATATTCCTCGGCATCACCACCAGCGATGCTTACAGTTCTGCCTTTAAAACTGTTGTCGTCTTCCTCGCCGCTGTCGGATTGATTCTGACTCCGATTTACTTGCTTTCCATGCTGCGACAAGTCTTCTACGGTAAAGAGAACGGTAAGCTATTACTAGAGTCATACTCAAGCGATGCTAGACCGAGAGAAGTGGCGATCGCCATGTGTCTGCTAGTTCCCATTATTGGGATTGGCTTATATCCTAAAATTGCGACTCAAACTTTTGACGTGAAGACAGTAGCAGTTGCCAGCCAAGTGCGTACCACCCTTTCTACAGTGGTAGCGCAGCAGCCCAACAAACCTTTATATTCTCGTCTGCTCGTCGCACCTCAGTTAGCCGTGACTCAGACATCGAATTTGGGTAAATGATATTGGTAATGGGTAATTGGTAATTGGTAATGGGATTGTAGGGGCGGGTTCACCGAAAGCTTCAGATAAACATGGAGATTTTTGGTCAATCCGCCCTTATATTGGTCAACGGGTTCTAACGCGATAAATTCACAAACATGTAGGGGCGCACAGCTGTGCGCCCCTTCTGAATATATAGACATCAGTTTTAGACAAACATCTTGCTGCAAATATAAAGCCCGACAAAAAAGGTCGGGTATATTTGACTCGCTATATACACCGTGTTAGTATCAACCGAAGTTGACGGACAATCGAGGGAGAAATGACCAATGACTCAGGCGATCGCAAACCAAACCAAGACAAACGCCACGTTTAGAGCCTTGAAGTGTAAGGAATGTGGTGCTGAGTACGAACTGAAAGCAATGCACGTTTGCGAATATTGCTTTGGACCATTGGAAGTTGCTTACGATTACAACGTCCTCCGCGATACAGTGACTCGTGAAAGCATTCAAAAAGGACCCCACTCAATTTGGCGTTATCGTCCTTTTCTGCCTGTTGCTACCGATAACCCAATTGATGTTGGTACTGGCTTGACACCCCTAGTTCGCGCCAATCGCTTAGCGCGTCGCCTCGGTCTGAAAAAGCTGTTTATCAAGAACGATGCCGTCAACATGCCTACCCTCAGCTTTAAGGATCGGGTGGTATCGGTTGCCCTAACGCGGGCGCGAGAATTAGGCTTTACGACAGTATCTTGTGCTAGCACGGGGAATTTAGCTAATTCTACTGCGGCGATCGCCGCCCATGCTGGTTTAGATTGCTGCGTTTTCATTCCTGCCGACTTGGAAGCAGGTAAGGTATTGGGAACTTTAATTTATAGCCCTACCGTGATGGCAGTGCAAGGCAACTACGACCAAGTCAATCGCCTCTGTTCTGAAGTCGCAAATACATACGGTTGGGGTTTTGTCAATATCAATTTGCGCCCCTATTACTCTGAAGGTTCCAAAACCCTAGGTTATGAAGTTGCAGAACAACTCGGTTGGGAACTGCCAGATCATGTAGTTGCGCCTCTAGCTTCTGGTTCATTGTTTACCAAAATCTACAAAGGCTTTCAAGAATTTACTGAAGTTGGCTTAGTTGAAGGCAAGCACGTCAGATTCAGCGGCGCACAGGCTGATGGATGTTCGCCGATTGCCCAAGCTTATCGAGATGGTAAAGACTTTATCAAACCAGTCAAACCGAGTACGATCGCCAAATCAATTGCGATCGGCAACCCTGCTGATGGTGTGTATGCCTTGGATATCGCGCGGAAAACCAACGGTAATATAGAATCGGTTAGCGATCCTGAAATTATTGAAGGGATGAAATTGCTAGCAGAAACCGAAGGTATCTTTACCGAAACCGCAGGCGGAACGACGATCGCCGTGCTGAAAAAACTGGTAGAAGCAGGTAAGATCGACCCAGAAGAAACCACAGTTGCTTATATCACTGGTAATGGCTTGAAAACACAAGAAGCCGTTCAAGGGTATGCAGGCGAACCTTTCGCAATTGAGCCAAAACTCGATAGTTTTGAAAGAGCATTAGAGCGTTCTCGCACCCTCGAACGCCTTGACTGGCAACAAGTCTTGGTTTAATTTTAGATTTTGGATTTTAGATTTTGGATGGGTAATGGGTAATGGGTAATGGGTAATTGATGACTGATTAGCACCCATTCCCTACTCCCTACTCCCTACTCCCTACTCCCTACTCCCTAATTTATGGCTATCAAGGTATTAATTCCGACTGCATTGCAAAAATTCACCAACAATCAAGCTACTTATGAGGGTAGCGGCAATAGTGTAGCTGAGCTGATTGAATCTTTAGAACAGGGTTTTCCTGGAATTAAAGCGCGTTTGTGTGACGAACAGGGACAGCCGCGCCGCTTTTTGAATTTATACGTAAATAGTGAAGATATTCGCTTTTTGGATGGTATAGACACACCTTTAAAAGAAGGCGATGAAGTGAGTATCGTCCCTGCGGTAGCTGGCGGTTAATTCAATTATTAGTTATCTAGTTATCAGTAGAGACGTTACATGTAACGTCTCTACTATCATGTCACAATGATCTTAAGGAAAATCTTATCAAGCGATCGCTCTTATACCTACGATAAAGGAATGAGTTGAGCAATGGCAGAAGAAAATCAGAATCCAGAACAAGCTCCAACAGGGGAGACAGCAGGCGAAAACGCGCCACCCAGCACTGTAGATAAACAAGCTCCTGATGTCGTAGCAGAAAATCTTAAAACGACTTCTGACCCAGAAGCTTCAGAAATTCCCACTGCCAACGCACCAGTTCCCGAAGAGAATTTAGTGGCGAACACGGATGAGGCAAAGGAAAAAGGTACGGCGACAGCCGAAGCTCCCCAAGAGTCTGACCAGCAAGCAAAAGCAGCTGACAAGCCAGGTTCCAAAAAACCCGATGCATCACCCAAAGTAGACAAGCCAGCCGCAGCCAAAGCAGCAGGTGATAAACCCGCTGCTAAAGCTAAGAAAGAGAAAGGTCCAACAGTCGAAGATAAACCATTCACCGAATTCATTCAACAAGACTACATTCCAGCAGTTAAAAAAGCTTTGACAGCTCAGGGAGTAGGAAATGTAGACTTAACATTTGCCAAGCAAAAGATACCTGTTGTTGGCTTAGAGCAACAAGAATGCTGGCAGATTGTTGGCAAGTGGCAAAACGACCCCAGACAATTCAACCTTTACTTTCCCGACGAAGATATTCAAGGCAAGAAATATTTTTCTTGCAATGAAGGTTCTCGACCCAGCACTATCGAACACTTCCTGGGTGACGAGCGGAAAATGACGCTTGACCTTTTGATGTGGGGAATTATCCAACGGTTGAACGGTCAAAAGTGGCTGTCGCTGAATTAGCCTTGCTTAGTTAGATTCCTAAAATACGATAGATAACCATTCCTGTTTTGGGGTGGTTGTCTATATGTGCGTGACCAGATTTAACCAATTGTTTCAAAATAGCTTCTACTTCGGCGAAGTTAGCTCCTGTCTCCATAACTGCCTGAGTAGCAGAGATTATCCCACCTCTATCACGAGCAGATTTGAGAATTTTCTGCATCAGCTTGTTATATGCTGGATCGTTTATTACTGCCGTAACCTGACCGGAAAGAGGTACGCCATTTGGAGATAAACCAAGCTTAGCTTTAAGCTTAAGGTCGCGTTCCTCAACCATCTCTGGAATTAAGAATAAATCTACAAATTGACCAACACCAAAAAAACCTAAAGTAAAAAGCCACAATAAACCCGTAACAATTTTGCCATTGTATAAACGGTGTATTCCTCCAACACCTAAAAACCAAGCAGCGCACAGAATATAAGACGTAGCAAGACGTTTAGTATTCATATTGTTTAAAATATTCAGAATTACTTAACCTCACTATTTAGTTTTCCCATTTGTATTTATCTCTATACCAAATAAACTGGCTACAGTTCGAGAAATTTCTCAACAACCACTCCAGTTGCAGGATGGTTGTCAACGATGAACTAAGGGATGTCGTGCGCTCCCTCTAAAAAAAATCAAATAGCCTCCAGTCAGAACGCCTTCACATTTGTACTCCAGTTAACAATCCGACTTAGAGTAGCAGAGTATACTGTATACAATACTATCCGATCGCACAGCATTCCTATTTGAGCCACAAGACATATAATCTGGGATATTACCAATGGTAGATAGTTTAGTTTCCCAACTCTCGATAAATAGCGATCGCCTCGTCCAAAGTATCGAACAGTTAGCGCAAATTGGTGCTTTACCTGGTGGGGGAGTGCGACGCATTGCTTACAGCGCCACAGATATGCAAGCTCGCAACCGAGTACAACAATGGATGCAAGCAGCAGGAATGAGCGTCAAGATCGATGCGGCTGGTAATATTATCGGCAAATATCCTGGTAAATATCCCGATGCAGCAGCACTAGCGACGGGTTCCCACATCGATACCGTACCGAACGGCGGACGTTATGATGGTGCTTTTGGGGTTTTGGCAGGGTTGGAAGTGGTGCGCGTCCTGCACGAACGCCAAATTCTCCTGAATCGCCCCCTTGAAGTCATCGTATTTACTGACGAAGAAGGGACTATGATCGGCAGTAAGGCAATGTCCGGTAGGGTTATTCTCGATCCGGCAACGTATCCGCGTACTGATGGTATAGACATTCAAACTTGTTTGACGCGAGTTGGTGGAGATTGGGAACGACTCACGGAAGCACGTCGCACCGCCGCAGATATCGCAGCTTTTGTCGAGTTGCATGTAGAGCAAGGTCCCGTTTTAGAATGTCTTGGCAAGCAGATCGGTGTTGTAGAAGGAATTGTCGGGCAAAGGCGATATATTATAACAGTTAAAGGTAGTTCCAGTCATGCGGGTTCTACACCGATGCAGATGCGTCAAGATGCTTTAGTAGCCGCGTCAAAAGTCGTGCTGGGAGTCAATAAAATTGCTCATACTCCAGGCGGGCAACAGGTAGCAACAGTAGGCTGGATGGAAGTTTTACCCAATGCTGCGAATGTCATTCCTGGGTTAGTTAAAATGAGCTTGGATATTCGCGATTTATCCAGCCAGCATCTCGATAATTTGATGGCACAACTGCAAGCAGACATTGAAACGATCGCCGTTGAAACTCAAACTTACATCGACATACAACCCCGTTTGCGTAACGAACCAGCTTTAGCAAAATCGCACATCCAACAAGCGATCGCCTCTGTGTGCGAAGATTTGAGATTGAGTTACGCCCATCTCCCCAGTCGCGCCAGTCACGACGCGCAGGAACTTGCTACTTTCACCGATATGGGCATGATTTTTGTCCCCAGTCAGGCGGGTGTGAGTCATGCCGAGATTGAGTACACTTCACCGCAACAGTGTGCTGAAGGAACGAATGTTTTGTTACATACGTTTTTAGAGTTGGATCGGCATTATCGTTGCGAATAGATACGTTCAAAAGAAAAATTAAGCTTACCAAGGCAGCACTTCGCCATTGCTATGCCAAAAAGTCCCCGTATTATCTAGCGACAACTCATCAATTCGGGCTAGTAATCCTTGCACTGATACTTCAGGGGTAATACCAGAGGCGCTAAAGTTAGTCATGCGGGTTTGGACTAAACCTGGATGGAGAATGGCAACTGCAATCCCCAATGGTTTGAGATCGTGCGCTAGAGACTTTCCCGCCATCGAAAGTGCAACCTTAGACATCCGGTAGCCGTAGGAACCGCCAGAAGTGTTGTCGGCGATCGATCCCATACGACTAGTCATCATTACCACTTTGGAACCTGATTTGAGATGGGGTAGGAATGTATGCGTTACTCGTAAAGCACCGAGGGCATTTACTTCAAACTGTTGCCGCATACTGTCAAAGTCGAGGTTTTCTAACGTGATGCGTTGTGCGATCGCCGCATTGTTAATCAACACGTCGATTGGCATTTCTTGCAGGCGATCGCGCAGTTGGGTGACGGATGCATCTGAGGTAATATCGATCCCAGCTTCGATTTTTACGCCTAGTTCTTTTAATTCATCCGAAACGGCACGACAAACCGCGATTACATTCTCCCCTCGTGCTTGGAGTTGACGACAGTATTCGTAACCGATGCCGCGATTTGCCCCTGTCACTAGATATGTTGCCATGTTTTGCTCCTCATCAGTCTGTCTTAGAAGAGGGTAACGTAAAATGGCGGATGAAAAAGCGATCGGGAACGGCAGTTTCTTTTCCTGGTAACAGACGATGGCGAATTCGCGATTCTGTCAGCCAAATTTCCCGACCTGCTACAGTCAAATTAGCAGGTGACTCTATCTTGTCCGCTAACACTTCAATCGCTTTTGGTTTCGATGCAGGTGCAAGAATGTTGCGGATGCGGAGCAGGCGACCGTTACCACTGGCGATCGCACCTTCTAATACAAGTAGCGAACCGTCTGGAGCAAATACCATGCCATCTGGATTTTCAATTGGGCGTTGCAGCGAAATCGCTTCTACTTGCGTTCCCTGTGGTGATGGTGTGACTTTGAATAATTTGCCGTCAGAAAACAGCCCTACAACCACAGTGCCATTAGCCGCTCTAGCAATACCAGCTAAACCGATTAACTCAGAGCGAAATCGCTCATCTTCAGCCCAGATCTGAAGTTGCTTGGCTCCAGGTGCAAGATAGTAAATGCGAGGACGATTGCTATCGGTGACGTAAACTCCGCCTTGGGGAGCGATCGCCATATCGTTACCGAAACCACCATCTGGCATCAGTATTACCCGCAGCACTTTACTAGTCCGAATATCGAGTGCAAAGATCCGATGGGGACGGCGAGTGACTTCGCCATTGTCACCGCGAACGCCTAAAAAGTCTGATGAGGCTCCCCACAAAATACCGCGTTGCTCGTCGAGCCGCAGACTATTAGCCGCAAATATTTCATCACTTCCAGGGAAGAAAGTTTCAATCTTACCATTTGGTTGAACTTGGAGGATATTGCCGCTGGTAACTGACCCTACGTATAGCGTCCCATTACTAGCGCGGGCAATGCCATTCGGGTATTGAAAACCAGTAGGTAAGGCGATGCGAGTGACTTTGCGTGCCGGAGTTAAGCTGGCAGCAATTAGATCGGGAGATGCGATCGCTCTAGCATTGGAAAGCAATACAGCAGCGAGTGCAGTTGTATAGAAAAGCGTTCTCAACATCGTTAAGCGAGGGATACTAAGCTGTTACACATCTAAATTTACGCCATGCAGTTAGCTAAACATTTTATATGCTATAGCTTTCAGCCTTTTGCCTTTTAACTTTTCACTTTTGACTTTCTGAGAAAGCGATCGCAACTTTACCAAAATGCTGCCCCCGTTCGAGATATTCAAAGGCTGCTTGAGTTTGCTCTAGAGGAAAAATCTTGTCAATGACTGGATGTATGTCATACGTTTCAATCGCCTCATTCATCGCTGCAAAATCTTGCGTACTGCCCACTTCCATGCCTCGAATCGTTGCTTGTTGATGCATTAATGATAAGGTGTTGAGACTAGTCTCAAAGCCATCGAGCAAGCCAACAACTGAGATGTATCCGCCCATGCGAAGTGCGTCGAGCGATCGCTGTAAGTTTTTACCGCCGACTGTTTCAACTATTACATCGGCTCCACGATCTTCAGTAAACTGCTTGACGATTGCTTCCCAATCAGGCGTTGTTTTGTAGTTAATTAATAAGTCTGCACCTAACTGTTGCGATCGCTTGAGCTTGTCATCGCTACTAGAGGTGACGATCGCCTTTGCACCGCGAACTTTGGCAAATTGTAGGGCAAAGATAGATACGCCGCCAGTTCCGTGTAGCAATACAGTTTCACCTGCTTGCAAATTTCCATATTGCAGCGCGTTCCAAGCAGTTAGCCCAGCGATCGGTAAGGTTGATGCTTCAATTGTGGAGAGATTAGCTGGGCTATGAATCAATTGGGCAGCGTGGAAACATTTATATTCTGAAAGTTGTCCTGCAACACTGCCTAAACCTTGACGATTTAAATAATTTGTGCCTGCATCAGTCGGTTTGCCATTCAACCAATCGGGAATAAAGGTTGTTGCTACTTTGTCACCTGGTTTAAATTCAGTCACTCCTTCCCCGACTTGCTCGACGATTCCCGCACCATCGCAGACTGGAATATATGGTAAGGGAATATTGCGATCGAGCAGTCCTTTGATGACCAGTAAATCCACATAATTTAAAGACACGGCTTCCAGTTTGACTAACACTTCTGCCCCAGTTGCACTGGGTTGTGGCTGCTCTACTACTTGCAGATTTTCAATGCCAAAATCATTTTGAAGTGCGATCGCTTTCATAGAAATCACCTCTTGAAAACCTATTTGCCCGATAGCTACATGTGTTGAGTATAAGCGTTGCTGTTAAATCAATAATCAATGATTTCTGCATTACATTAATGCATGAGATACCTTAATTCTTGCAGTCAATACTGGGGCAATCGCGCCGATGGACGATCGATTTGAGTTAATTCGGAGTTTTGTTGTAGTGGCTCAAAAGCTCAGCTTTGTGGAAGCGGCTGATGGACTGCAAATCGATCCATCGGCGTTGAGCCGTCGCATCCGACGCTTAGAAAAGCAATTAGGCGTGCGTTTATTCAACCGCAACACGCGACGGGTGGCACTGACGGAAGCTGGAATTTTGTATTTATCTCACTGCCAAGAAGTACTGGCAAAACTAGATGAAGCGGATGCGATCGTCTCTCGCTTGAGTGCAGAGCCGCGTGGGTTACTGCGAGTGACGCTGCCCGTAAGTTTTGGGCAACGGCATATTGCACCCATCTTGCCTGAATTTCTCCATCGTTACCCCGCGGTCGATCTCGATTTGTCTTTCTCAGATCAATTTGTGGATGTATTGGAAGAATCGATCGATGTTGCCATTCGCATCGGTCAATTGCAGGATTCTCAATTAATTGTGCGTAAGTTAGCGCCGAATCGCCGCGTCCTATGCGCTTCACCCGCCTATCTCCAGCAGTACGGCTCGCCTCAAACGCCAAAAGAGTTAGAACAGCATAGTTGTTTACACTTCTCACGACTTGCTACCGGAGATATATGGCACTTTTCGCGCCAAAACCAAAGGATTGCCGTACCAATTAAAGGTAAGCTCAGGGCTGACAATGGAGAGGCTTTATATCAAGCAGTGTTAGGTGGTTGTGGAATTGCGCTGCTAGCAACATTTATTGTGGGTGATGCGCTCAGATCTGGACTGCTGAAAACAGTCTTGGATGACTGGAAATCGCCCGCTACCGATATTTTTGCGGTGTTGGGCGTGGGGCGTTACGTTCCTTCCAAAACGCAAGTCTTTGTAGATTTTCTGGTTGAGCGATTTCGCGGTACGCCTGATTGGGATGCCGATCGGTAGCCAGGGGGTAGATATAAGTCGAAGGCAGAGGGCACAAGGAAGATAGCATTTATTCGTATTTATTCCTGATTGGTGGCTTTGTGAGGCAGCAACCAATTAAGTAATAACGCTGTCAATCCCCCAGTAGAAGTAGCAGAAGAGAAAATATTTTTCACTAAAGCAGGCTTATCGTCAAAAATTTCTGGTACGTAGACCACACCCAAACCCAAAACAAGCGAAACGGCAACAATTATCAAAGCGCGACGATCCAATTTCACCGAAGTAATAATATCCATTCCCGCCACTGCGATCGCGCCAAACATTACTACAGTTGCACCACCTAAAACAGGCTGAGGTAGCGATTGAAACAAGCCACCGACAATTGGTAATAAGCCTAGAATAGCGAGAATTCCGGCAATGAAGAAGCCGACATAACGGCTACCTACCCCAGTCATTTGAATTACACCATTATTTTGACTAAATGTAGTCACGGGAAAAGTATTGAATACTGCCGCAGTCACGCAATTAATTCCATCGCCTAAAATTCCGCCTTTGATCCGCCGCATATACAAGCTGCCTGAAACAGGTTGTTTGGTAATTGCAGAAGTTGCAGTCAAGTCACCAATTGTTTCAATTGAGGTGAGAATGTAGAGAAATATAAAGGGAATGAACGAAGCAAAATCAAAACTCATGCCGTAGCGTAATGGGATCGGCACGCTCAGTAAAGGTAACTTACCAAAAATACTGAAATCTACCAGTCCCAAAAAGATTGAGACAATATAGCCCACTGCCAACCCAATTGCGATCGCCCCCATTCTTAAATAGCGATTGTTGCTGACACTGAAAAAGACGATGATGGCAAGTACCAATCCCGATAAACCAAGATTCTGCACGCTGCCAAACGTACCATTTTTTTGCGCTGCCAGACCTCCCGCCATGCTAATGATTCCAGTATTAATTAGACTCAGACCGATAATCATCACCACCGTACCAGAGACAATGGGCGAAATAATTTTCTGAGCTAGATGCAAGAAGCGGCTGAAGATAATTTGCACGAAGGCGCCAAAAAAGCAGACTCCAAAAATTCTTGCTAGTGCTGCTTGTGGCGTTCCGCCTGCTTGTACTACCGCCGTACCAATGCCGACAATCGAACCTAAAAAAGCAAAACTCGTTCCCTGCAAACTCAGCAATCCAGAACCAACCGGACCAAATCTTTTTACCTGAAGAAACGTAGCAATACCAGAAACAAACAGCGACATACTGATGATGTAGCTCGCTTCGGTGGGAGACAGACCCAAGGTAGTAGAAATAATTAGCGGTGGCGTAATGATGCCGACAAATGCAGCAAGTACGTGCTGGAGTGCCACAAAAACCGCTTCGCCTACGGGGGGGCGATCGTTTAAACCGTAGATTAGTTCGGCAGCAACTTCAGGCTGTGCGGCTTCTAACTGTTGGTCTTCTAAAGTCCTTTGTGATTCCATGTATTCAGTTACCAGTTACCAGTTATCAGGAATTCGTAGGAGCGAGTTTTTTGAGGATATTTACACTAGGATAAATATTTCTGCGATTAAACCCGCCCGAACAATAGTTAGGAAAGATGGTGCGTTAATTGTGAATTATGAATTGTGAATTGCAAATTGTGAATTCCCTCAACGCAACGGTCCAGCTAAAATAACTTTGGCGATCGCACCTCTAACATCTGCTGGTTCTTCTTGTGCGAGTTGCTGATACCATTTTTGGGTAATTTCTGGCTCTTTACCGTGAATCATTTCGGCTCGTTTGCGGGCTTTTTCGACTACAGCACTAGTACGTTCTTTGCGGTCTGCTTCGTAGCGTTGTAAGGCGTATTCTATGCTGATATTGGTGGTGAGCAAATATTGAGTCAATACCAATCCATCTTCCATCGCTTGACAACCGCCTTGCCCCAGATCTGGACAAGTAGCGTGGGCAGCATCTCCGAGTAAAGCAACTCTACCGCGTACCATCCGGTTTATCGGTCCTACGTCGTGAATTTCCAAACGATTTGTTTTATCAGGATCGAGGCGCTGAATTAAATTTTGTACGGGTTGCGCCCAACCTTGAAAGTGTTCTGTTAATTCTGCACGGTAATCTTCAGGACTGGAAACAGTACCTTTAGGTAAAGGAACGTCAAAAAAGAAGTAGAAGCGATCGCCTGCTACTGGCATCATCGAAGCTCGTTTGTGTTCGCCTACATAAATTACCCAAGAATTTTTCGCGGCTAAATCTTCGCTGGCGGGAACTAAACCGTTCCAATTCACGTAATAACCGTACTTAGGCTGTACTTCTTCCCCCAATACATACGTGCGTAACAGCGATCGCACCCCGTCTGCTGCTATCAGTAAATCGCCTGTGGTACGATGTCCGTTCTCAAAAGTTGCCGTGACACCGTTTTCATCTTGTTGGACTTCGATACATTTATGCTCTAGCTTGACTTCGCCTGGATAAGCCTCCAGCAGCATTTGTTGCAAGTCAGTTCGAGCCACTGGATAGGGACGCTGCCCGACTTCCTCCACCAGAGGACACAGATCGATATTATTTAATACATCCCCCTTCGGAGTGAGATATTGCATCCGATCCATCAAGCCGCCAATCGCCGCCATCTTTTCCCCCAAACCGAGGCGGTTGAGGACTTTTACGCCATTCGACCACAAAGAAATTCCCGCACCTGCCGGACGCAGTTCTTTTACTCTGTCGTAAATCTCGACTTCGTATCCCGCCTGACGCAAAGCGATACCTGCGGTTAAACCGCCAATTCCTGCACCGATGATGACAACTTTAAGGTTATGCATTGTGACTTGCCTCTGCTGACATTACTTTCAGTAGCGGTCTATATTTTTGTTTTCATATCCATTTATTCTGTACGCTAGCGAGATTTTGCCTCCGTGCGGCAATCTCAACTTGTTCTAGAATTATGCTAATCGGATTTTATTTAGTAGAGACGTTACAGATAACGTCCCTACTGAGTTATGCTTCTAACTCTGCAAGTTCGTCAGCATTAGTATCGTCCTGCTCGGTAGCTACTTGTGGTTGGTCGTAAGGCAACAGCCAATTTAATAAAATTGCTGTCAATCCACCTGCGGAAATCCCAGAGGAGAGGACGTTTTTAATCGCTATTGGCAATGCATCGACAATTTCTGGCGTGTAAGTCACTCCTAATCCCATCGCCAAGGATGTACCGACGACTACCATAGCACGGCGATCGAGTTCTACCGATGAGAGAATGTTAATTCCGGCGACTACGATCGAGCCGAACATGATAATTGTGGAACCACCCAACACAGCTTGCGGTAGGGTTTGAAAGATCCCGCCGACAATTGGAAATAGACCTAAAACAGCAAGGATTGCGGCAATGTAGTAGCCGATATAGCGACTGCCAACACCTGTAATTTGAATCACGCCGTTATTCTGACTGAATGTGGTGTTAGGAAAGGTATTGAATAAAGCCGCAATTAGAGAATTTACGCCATCTCCTAAGATTCCACCCTTGATCCGCCGCATATAAGTCGCGCCTTTAATCGGTTCTCCCGATACCGCAGATGTTGCTGTCAGGTCGCCAATTGATTCTACTGTGGTAATGATATAAAGCAGAATGAACGGTACGAAAGCCGCAAAGTCAAAGCTCAGTCCGTAACGGAATGGAATTGGCAAAGCAATTAACGGCAGATTGCCCAATCCACTAAAGTTAACCATGCCTAACACGCTAGCCGCAGCGTAGCCGACTAGCAGTCCAATGACAACGGAAGCCATTCTCAGCATCGGCTTTTTACTCACGTTCAGCACAATAATGGTCAGCAGTACCAATGTGGCAACGCCTATGTTTTGCAAGCTACCGAAAGTACCGTTTCTTTGCGCTGCTACCCCTCCACCCATACTGATAATCCCCGTTTTGATTAGGGTCAGACCGATGACACAAACAATCGTACCCGTGACTAGGGGAGAGATAATTTTTCTAACTAGGTGTAAGAAGCGGCTCAAGATTATTTCAATAAACGCGCCAAAGAAGCATAAGCCAAAGATTAAGCTCAACGCGCTTTCTGGGGCTCCTCCGGCTGCAACTACTGCCGTCCCTGCGGAGATAATTGGTCCGAGGAAAGAAAAGCTGGTTCCCTGAATGCTGAGCAATCCCGAACCAATTGGTCCAATTTTTCTGGCTTGAATGAATGTCGAGACTCCCGAAATGAACAGCGACATGCTGACAACATAGCTGGTGTCGGTTGGGTTCAGCTTTAAAGCGTTGGCAATCAGCAACGGCGGAGTAATAATACCGACAAAGATCGCTAGAACGTGCTGCATGGCTGCTAGCACTGCTTCGACAAATGGAGGCTTGTCGTTAAGTCCGTAGATTAGCCTATTGACAGGTGCTACAGCGTTGCGCTCCTCAGTTTGCGGAGCCGATTGAACACTCACTTTTGCCATTAGAATTCCTCAAATTCAGCTTTTATTCGCGATGTTTGTAATTGTTTTCGTTATTTATATATCCGATCGCCTGCCTCTTTATTCCCCCGCGATCGCTCGTCAAGCAATGTTATTTTTCACTCCTGAATTGTCATTAAATCTCAACTCCGTAAAGTTTTTTTGCATCATTTAATACAATTGATTGTAATTTTTCTCGCGTCTGTTGAGTCATCAACCTAAAATTACTGAACCAGCGACAATACCGATTGCAACAGTTTTAGTTTTTCTGTAGTTTTAGATACAGAATTGACAATTAGATGTCGATTTATGCTTGATTGAAACCAGTTGAATTATTACTAGAATTGATACAGGACAAGGATTTGCACGCATCGAGCTATACAGTCTAAGTTAGAACTCGATAGATATGGTATACAGTATACTAAATCTGATAACAACACAAGCCTGTTGTGAATCTGAAATTGCGATCGCTAAATTGGTAATTGGTAATTGGTAATTGGTAATTGGTAATTGGTAATTGGTAATTGGTATTTACTAGCCAAAGCACCACTCTTCACTACTCACTACTCACTACTCACTACTCACTAGTTCATTTAGGCAACCGATCGAAAAAAATCGCCATCATTCCCAATGCTATAAGCGCGATCGCAGTTCCAATTAAATCGGTTTTGACCGAACTGAGGCGAAAAGCAGGTTGTAGCCAAAACCCCATTAACCGCGTTACTAAAGGCATTACTAACCAGGTCAAAACTGAGGATGTAATCAGGTTGTTCACCAACATCGAACTGGCAGGCGACCAAGTTTGCATGATGCCAAAAGCGGCAAATACTCTCGATTGCGTCATGACTGTAGGATACAACCCCAGCACCACCGATAGGACTTGCTTCCATGCTGGCAGACCCAAACTGGCTTGTTCTACACCAGATTGATGTGAGAACCAACCCTCTAAGCCAGTGGTTAATGACTTGAACTTATAAATTTGGAAAATTTCTCGTCCCGATTCCATCAAGCGATCGCGATCGCTCGATTGCAACCACTGATTTAAGCGATTCGGTGTATCGAAGTGCATGATGGCATACCATTTGACTACGCCATCGCGACATTCCAGTGGCGGACAGAGATCCGTGCGCGTAAATCCCTCGTACTGTGCGGCAGCACTGACTAGGCGATCGTGCCATTTGTGAAAAATAGCTTCTTTACCCTGCGGCACAATGTACTCAATCGCCACGCTGGAGTAAAAAATTTGTTCGTCATCCGAATTCAGCATGAGCTAGAAAACTAAAACATTGTGCCATATTTCAAATTATCATCTGCGACTCAAATGCTTTCCCAAAAAGGGTTTGAACTAGCTAAGTACAGCTTTTACCTCTGCTGAACGATAGATCGGACAAGATGAATAATGCTCATAACAGCAGATAGTTAAAAATAATTAATCATGTTGTATAATAAAAATGTATCTTAAGGCACGGAAAAAGATTCGGACATACGCTTACAGGCTGCGCGAGTGTAGAGCGCACAATTGTAAATTACACAGATGTAAAGCGTTGTGGTGACAGGTTTAGAAGTGCCTCCTGCAATAACTTAAATTGAGGAGGTCTATCATGCAAGCTCTCAGCCAAACCAGCAAATCTCAGTGGGAAAACTACAAGCAATTAGAACTCATTCCCAACCAAGTTCCCAATCCACATACTAAAACCTCTACATTCAAGTTTGGATTAGGCAAGTTTGGATTAGGCTTTGCTTGGCAAGTGCTGATTTCTCTACTCGTCGATGAATTAGTCGATCGCGAGCAACAAGTAGAGTATCTCGAACGTTGTTGGGCAAACCAAGAATTCGCACAGACAAAAAATACCAATTCGTTGCAAAAACTTTGGTTGTTGATGAATTAGATAAGAGGCGGGAGGCAAAAGGTTTATTAATTGTAAATTGACCAACTGTGAATTGCCCCCTCTGCTCCCTAATGAATCAGTTATTTTGTAATTAACATTACAATTCTGTCTCTCGATCTCCATTAGTGTATACAGTATGCTTGCGTACCTGTAGCAATCTTGTTTGAGTTATATAAAACTCATTGAGATTGTTAGTCGTGATTGGTTATTTGTTAACTACCAATGACTAATGACTAATGACCAATGACAGCCTTAAGGTGTGGCATCGAGCCGATTTATAGGCTGCGATCGCAACTTAAAAACTGTTTTTCAAATTTCAACTTAGTTTAAAGCAAGACAGAATTTTATCTGTTATTGCTGGTTTTGCGTGTGTGTTTTGTGTGGGTGAGGATTCATGAATTTAGCATTTTCTTGTCAAGTAAAAGCGACAGCTACAATAACTTTGTGCTTGAGTTTATTAGCAACAAGTTTTTCAATTAACGTGCTACCAGTAGAGGCAAACGAGAATAATTTAGAATTATCTCAGACCGATACAGATACAATGGCACAAGTTACGTCTGTATCTCAACTTTCTGACGTACAACCTACAGATTGGGCTTTTCAAGCATTACAATCTTTAGTAGAAAGATATGGTTGCATCGCCGGATATCCCGATGGCACTTATCGCGGCAATCGCGCCTTAACCCGATACGAATTTGCGGCTGGGTTGAATGCTTGCTTAGACAGAGTGAACGAACTGATTGCCACAGCCAGCGCCGATGTGGTAAACAAGCAGGACTTAGACACTCTGCAAGCTCTGCAAGCAGAATTTGCGGCTGAAATTGCTACTATGCGCCGTCGCATCGATGCTTTGGAAACGCAAACAGCAGAATTAGCAGCAAATCAATTTTCTACTACGACAAAACTGACTGCTAACGTTTTCTTCAACGTGACTGGAGCTTTTGCTGATGGAGATATAACCGCAGAAGGAACGAGCGTTTTTGTTCCGGCGCGAGGAGCCGATGGCAGACCTATACGCCGTATCATTACTGACGATCCCAATGTTACCTTTAGCGATTACCTTTTCCTGAACTTCAACACTTCATTTACAGGTAAAGACAGTCTTGTAACCCAACTAGTAGCGGGAAATGGTAATTCCCCTGCTAATACATTTGCTTCCGCAGGCTTATATAATACCTTTGGCGTACCGTACACAGATCAAAAAGGTGTCACGGGTGCGGATAATAATGTTGTTTTGCGCGAACTATTTTATAGTTTCCCTGTCGGTGAGAACTTGCAATTTACAGTTGGTCCCCGCGTTAACTGGTTTCGTCACTTTGATAATAATCGCTTCACATTCTATTTAACCGGAGCTAGCAGCTTCAATTCAATTGGTAGTACTCTACTCAATTCTATCGATCGCGGTTCGGGAGCGGTAGTAGCGTGGGAAATTAACGACCAGTTGAAGCTAACTGCTGGTTATTTGGGTGAAAATACAGAATTTCTCTCCGGTGCTGCATTCAATACTTCTAGTAATCCCAGCCAAGGTTTATTTAAACCCACTAATACAATTACAGCAGAATTAGGCTTTTCTCCGAGCAAGAATCTTAATTTGAGATTCCTGTATAATCGTTCCAATATTCAAGCAGTAAACGGACGGGTAGGCGGCGCGATTGGCGAACCGATTTATGGTTTTGCTGATGATGGTTTTGGCGGTTCAATTGAAGATGCCACAGCGGATACTTTAAACTTTAGCTTTGACTGGTTGGTTACTAGTGGTATCGGTTTATTTGGACGTTATACCTACGCCAGCACCGATATTAAACCCACAACCGCCGGACGACCGGATGGAGAAGTGGACGTTCAGGCAATTCAAGCTGGGTTAGCTTTTCCCGATTTAGGTAAAGAAGGAGCGTTATTAACGTTCTCATATCTCAGACCATTTGCGATTTTAGATGGTCGGAATTTTTTGGCTTCTGGTGGTGGTGATGGCGGCGTACAATACGAGTTTGAGGCAACTTACTACTATCCACTCACAGACAATTTTGCTCTTGTACCAGCGTTTTATTTAATTGCCAATCCGAATAACTTTAGTGATAACCCTAATATTTATGTAGGGAATTTACGCGCTCAGTTTAAGTTTTGAGATTGGTAATGGGTAATGGGTAATTGGTAATTGGTGCTAGCTTTTAGCTGTTAACCATCATCTGTTATCATGGCATCTAAACGAAATTTAGCAATTTGAAAGATTTCTTCTAGTGCTTTGTTTTGTTCAATTTTAAGAGAGTTTTGTAATCGCTGTTCAAAGGCGGCGAGAATGCTATCTTTTGTGTGGTTTTTAACGGCAACTATGAAAGGAAAATCAAATTTATTTTTATATGCTTGATTCAGAGATAAAAAGCGATCGTATTCTTCAGGTGTAAGACGGTCTAATCCTGCACCAGCCTGTTCTTGTACGGAGGCTACAGCCATTTTTGCTTTGCTGCCCAAGTCAGGATGTGCTTGAATCAGTTTAAGTTGTTTTTCTTGGCTGTAATCTCGGACTATATTTACCATTTTTTGATAGAGTTCAGTTACATCCTGAAAAGGACGTTCGTACCAAACTTGATAGGCGATCGCAGGTGTATCTTCAAATACTTCTCCTAGAGTTTTCACAAAGTCTTCTTGGCTGATTTGGTTAAGTTCTGTGAGAGAGATCATCGTAAGTGACCTAAAATTAAGCTTAACTACCTCGATAGGTACTGTAAGACCAGGGAGAGACAAGTAAGGGGACGTGATAGTGAGAGGTAGAATCGGCTATTCCAAATTGAATGGGAACGCGGTTGAGAAAAGCTGGTTGCGGTAGATTCTCCATATATTTGGTAAAATAATCACCAACAACAAATATCAATTCGTAAACGCCAACTTTGAATTCTTCGCCAGTTAATAACGGTGCGTCTGTACGACCGTCGTTGTTAGTACAAACAGTTTTGAATAAAGTTTTTTCTCCGTTTGCGTCAATCATCCACAATTCAATTTGCATTTGCTCAGCAGGGCAACCTTGAGCTGTATCTAAGACGTGTGTAGTGAGTTTACCTGCCATGATTATAAATATAGTTATAAATATAGTTATGAATAGCGATCGCGTTGATTTCTCGCTAAGATTGTAACAGAAAATTAGTGCAAAATTTGCGAAAGAAACTTTCTCGTTCATTCTTCTTTAGGATTGTTGAAAAACTCGGCAGGTGTGGTATCTTCTATTAAGTAACCATCAGCTAAAAAGATAACGCGATCGGCAACTTCACGGGCAAAACCGACTTCGTGAGTGACACAAACCATAGTCATACCAGAATTAGCTAGCGATCGCATCACCTGCAATACTTCTTGTACCATTTCGGGGTCAAGAGCTGATGTTGGTTCGTCAAATAACATGACTTTTGGTTGCATTGCTAAAGCACGCGCGATCGCAACTCGTTGTTGTTGTCCGCCAGATCTAAGTACAGGACAAAAATTGTAAAGAGTGGAGAAAATCGTCAGCTCTCAAG